>Ga0315339_1001043_pt1 | contig 27316 bp, 26 predicted proteins | sample ASW17metaG_FD_204514 | JGI IMG/M metagenome (GOLD analysis project Ga0315339, IMG submission 204514) | Ammonia-oxidizing marine archaeal communities from Pacific Ocean, United States - ASW #17 | ecosystem: Environmental > Aquatic > Marine > Oceanic | place: USA: California | collected 2016-12-05 | reverse complement strand
GGTGACTTCTTCGGGGTCGGGGTCGAGCATCATGAGGGCGTGCACATTCCAATGCGAATAATCGGTGGTCCGCTCGCAGATGGCGGCGAGCATCTGTTGGGCGCGGGCGTCAACTTGGGTGTTGTAGATTTGCTGGTCCACCTTTAGATCTCCTCCGGGGCTAAGACGACGCGCACGTGTTTGAAATGGCCGGCTTGTTGCCAGTGCTCGCCGGCATCGCGGGTATGCCACAAACCGCCGGGTGAAGCGCCCGCGGCCCAAGTGCCGGGCGCGCGTGGGTCGCTGGTGATGCAGGTGGTAGATAGTCGAGGGCCGGTTTGTGTCCAGGGCCCTTCGCCGTCGCCGGTGACGATGCCGTATTGCGTGGCGGCAAGCAGTGAGGTGCCTGTGTCGTGCAGGGCGTAAACGGCGCCTTCAATAGGGCCACCGGCCTGTGTCCAATGCAGTCCATCGTCGCTGTGGAGAATGCCTCGGTCGTCGGTGCCGGACCACAAGCGTCCGCGCGCGGAGCACAAGGCACGGACGGGGGTGCCGTTAAGGTCGCTGGCTTGCCACTGGTGGTCTGTCGCTAAATAAATGAACACGCCGGCTTCGGTGCCGACCAGCCATTGATCGGGATGGGCGGGGTCGATATAGAGGGCATTGGCGAAGCGTTCGTCGGGTACCGGCGAGTCAGAATGGAAGGTCCAGCGTGCGGCGCCTAGTTCGTCGCGATATGCAGTGGCGATGCCATAGGAACACGCGATAACCAGTCCTGGATCGCCGGGCACGGCGGCTAGGCCCAATACTTCGGTGAGAGTCTCGTCGTGTAGTTGTATGTAGCGCGTCTCGTCGCGCCGCCATTCCCATAGGCCGTGGTTGGCGCCGATGGCCAGCCGTTGGGCTTGGCGCAAAACAAAGAAAGGCGTGAGTTGGCTGTGACCAAGGGGGGTGAAAGAATCGTCGAGAGTGGTGGCGGTGTAGAGGCCGCTGCCGACCGCGTTGTGCAGACCGCTGTGGGCTAGTCCGCTGCCGCCGACTAGCCAGTGGCTACACAGGTCAATCATTGAGTCTCCTCAGTGATTGAAAATAGGCCGTATTGGTGTTCGAAAAAAATCATCGGGCCGCCGGCGTATTGAGACTGCGGCGACGCTGTTGCCAACTCCACTTGTCGCTGCCGGAGATCAATGGCTTGAGGTGTTCGGGTGTCGCTGCGATAAATTCCGCGCTCGGCTCCTGGTCGTTCCAGGCTTGGAACATTGTCGGCGTATAGCCGCCGATAACAATGACCCGCTCACGGTCGGAGCGGATCTGACCAGTGGCGTGAATTAGCGCCTCGCCGAAAAGAAGGGTCGAGCCGGCGGGGGCGACAACCTGGTGGATCAACGTGCGATCTTCGTAGGCAGCGGCGAGAATTGCCTCGCGATCGCCCTTGACCTTATGGCTGCCGGCGACGACTACGGTGCCGCCGTCGTCGGGGCCGAGTTCAGTGAGGTTGCTTAGCGTTTTGACGAAAGTGCAGTGGTAGAGGCCGTTTTCGGTGTAGCTACCCACATCGGGTGCAGTGCCGGTGTGGAAGCCGAAGCGCGGTGGGGTGGAGCAGTTAGCTTCGGGATCGCGCGAATTAATGACGGCTTCGGATTCTTCTAGGCGGACAGTACCGCCGACTAGTTCCTCGGCCATGCCGACCAGACGCGGATGGGTAAGGTAGTCGAAAATGGCAGGGTTGGTTTCGAGGATATGTGCGAAGTGCAGGTAGTGCGGTTTATTGGCGGAGAGGCGGCAGTTGTGGACACCGATTTTGCTCGGATCGTCGTCGGCTAGGAGGTCGCGTTTGAGGCGTTGCATCGCCTCGTGCAGGCGGCCGGTTTCGTCGGCGCTAAGCGTGTTTTCGATAACGACATAACCGTAGACTTCAAGGTGGTAGCGTTGGGCGGGAGTGAGCGCGGGGAAGGGGCGGGTGAATTTAGTTTCGGGCATGGAACGGTGTTCCTAGTTGGATGTAAGAGTCAAGATAAAGAGTGAGTGCAGGGAGGGCCAGTGGAGGGGCTTCGGGGTGGGCGGTGTAGGGTGTTTTATTAAGTTTCCCCGGGCCATCGCTCCTCGAGTCGTCTTTACGACCACTCTCCCGACCCAACCCCGCCAGGCTTTTTGCCCCACCCCACCCATAAACTACACTCCAACCAGACCGTCTACACGCGACCTAACGGCCGAAGATGATTTTTTCACGGGCAAAGAGCCGGATTGCTTGGGTCGTAAAGGTGGGTTCTAAATTCAGGTTGCGACCGATGGCGGTGTATTTGAAAAGGAACTCGCTCGGATCGGCATCAAAGCGTTGAATAAGTTTGTCGGCATAGGCTAGTTGGCCGCCGAAAAAGGCAGGTGAATAGGCCATAATGCGAATAGATTAAACGCGATTAAAGGATAATTTTCTAACTTGTAACTTAGTACGTTTTTCAGTACATTAAATTGTACGTTATGTATGTCTTATCTTTGAGCATGAAGAATAAGCAGAATAAACAGTAGTTTAACAATTTCCCCACCCCATATATGGCGCAGGGGGTAAAATAGTAACAATGATGGGTGATCGAAACAGGTTAATTTTGTACAGTAATAAGTACTTAATAAAGTACAAAAAGGAAAATATGATGAAAAAAATGGCCATCGCACAAGCTCGCAAAGAACTGAACCAGTTGTCCGATCTTTTTAATGCTGAACCCGAAGTCAGTGCGCTCGCTATAACGAGGCGCGGTCAACCCGTTTTAGCGCTTATGCCTTGGGCGCTCTACGAAGGCATCGCCGAAACGCTGGAGGTGCTGGGCGATCAGGCGTTGTCTGAGGCCTTGCGTGAAGGCATCCGTCAGATCAAGGCGGGTGATGGCGAGACTTGGCAGGCTTCGTGATGTCCCGCATTGTGCTTGCACCACAAGCAGCAGAGGTCGTGCGCGGCGTGCTCAATCGGCGGCTAAGCGAGCAATTGACCCAACATTTGCTTGCTCTGGAAAGCGAACCGGAAGAAATAGGTTGGCCATTGGCTGGCGAACTAAAGGCCTATCGCTGTCTGCGGCCGGAAGGCGGTTGGTTTCGCATCGTCTACAGGGTGGTCCCTGAAACGGTAGAGGTGGTGCTAATATCGATAGGGCAGGCTCGTCCGGTGGACGAGCCCGATTTGCGAGCTTTGGCGCGTACGCTTTTTAGCGAGCGATTATTGTTGCCGTCGCCGTAGGGAATCCTCTTGTAGCAAAGAATCTTATAAGGGATGCCGCCGTTTTTTTTACCGATATTTCCGCATTGATGCCGATGACAAAAAAATCTCACTGCCGCTGGGAATGGGCACTTGCTTCTAACTCTGCTGCCCTATGGCGATTGGTTGCCGATGCTGACCACATCTTGCGCGCGGCACTGAGGCCAAGACGATGGACGATGTGGTGATGGCGGTGTTCCAGCGGCGGGTGTCTGGCCTGCGCGGGTTGTCGGGCGCAGGAGGAATTCACGCATTTGGCGGCAGACGACGGCTACTTCGAGCTCGAAAAATTACACGCCACGCTGAAGAGCTTTTATCTAGAGCGTTTCGCCCTCAAGGGGATCCAGAAATTGGGGTAGCGGCGAGGGCGTGTTTGCGCTCAGCCCAAGTCATACGCTTGCGGCGGTGAAGTTGGACGTCTTCGCGATAGGCGTCCGGGTCGCGCTCGAGGCCGGTTTCGCGCTCGAGGAAGAGTGGAAATTCGGAGGCGGGGGGTTTGGCGTTGGCGTAGGCGTGTGTATACGAACGCATGATAATGCGCTGCTCGCGGTTGAGGGTTTCGAGCCATTCGGGGTCGGACAATACGCGATCGGCCGCTGTGACCCAGGCCGGGCAATAGGCGTAGAAGATATTCTTGCGCACCATGTCGCTCTCATTGGGTTCGACGCGATGCCAGATGCTCGAATGCATGAGCGTCATCGTGCCCTTGCGCACACAGACGATTTGTTCGCCGTCAATCGGCTCGTGTGAATCGTATTGATCGACGTATTGCTTGCGGTGGCTGCCGGGCAAGACAACGAGATTCCCCATTTTCTCTCTCGGCACGTCGGTAAGCCAGAAACAAATTTTGATCTGTAGGGGCAGGTTGGGCGAGAAGGTAGCGTAGGGTACGGCGCGGGCTCCATCGGGGTGCCAAATATTGTAGCGCTCGCCGCCGGGCGGACGGACAAAAAACTGGCTCTGGTGCAGCTTGAGCAGCTCGCCGAAAAGGTCGTAGGCGTAGCCGACATGGCGGGGGTGGTCGATCAGTGCGGCGAAGGTGGGGTCGCGCTCGACGATATTCTCGCTGCCGAAGGTCTGGCCCTCTTGGTATTTGGGGCTCTGCTGGCAGACGCGGTCCATTGCAGCACTTAGCTCGTCAATGGCATCGGTGTCGAGGGCGTCTTCAAAGAAGAGGATGCCATCGCGTTCGAAGGTCTCCCACTGTTCGTCGGTAAAGCCGGGCGGGGCGATGCGATAGGGAGAGTCAGTCACGGTTATGCTCCTGTTTCTGAAGCAATATGACCGGGAGTCATACGCCGGTCAAGTAGAGTTCGGGCGTGTGGTTGTCGGGCTAGGCGCAAAACGCGTATAGTCCAACTGTGATTGTCGGGGCTGAATTGCTGGATCATCTGCTTTAGGTCGGCACCCAAACTCGACAACTTCTCGGCCTGAGTATTGCCGCCGCCGCCGCCTGATTGACATCATGGCTCGCCTCGTTGACTTGGGTGCGGTCGACGGGTTTTACAAAGACGCGACCGATCGGATCCATGATCTTCGTTTTTCCGGCGTGGTAGATCGAGTCGTGCATCAACGTCCTGGCGTTGGCCATATTGGCCTCTCCACCTTGTTTGACCCGGTCCATCGCCATTTCCTCGCGAGCGACCAAGGCATCCGAATTGGCCTGCGATTCGTCGAGCAGCGAAAACGCAGCTTTGGTCAAAACCGCATCCTTCATCAGTTGGCACAGTGGCACTGCGCGTCCGTCGGTCCGTGGCCGTTCGCCATTGCGCAAAGCGAGTATGTCCTAGTATTGCTTTTTGTATGCGAGATCGCCTGTTACTGAGTACGTGCGTGCCAAACGGGTCAGATCATCCGAGCTTTGGCGCCACTCGTCGGCGAGCAAGTAGGATTGATAGCGCGCCTGGGTGCTTTCAAAGAGCGTATTGCCGCTCTCGCCGAGCATTTCAGTTGTATTTCATAATATATGTATATGTCGGTTGTTATTGGTCTATGTTCACTGCTATCTCAAAATGACGGCGGTCCCTGGCCCTGGGTGCGCTTCATAAGCCGGCGTTCACTGGCGGGGAAACGGGCGCGCCGATGCATGGTGCAGCGATTGTCCCAGACGACGAAGTCGCCAGTCTGCCATCTCAGTGTCCAGGCAAAACGAGTTTGGCTCACATGGGCGGTGAGTTCGTCGAGCAGGGCGCGGCTTTCTTCCTCGGGCATGCCGACGATGTATCGCGCGTGGTGTGGGCTGTAGTACAGAGTTTTGCGACCTGTTTCGCGGTGGGTGCTGATGAGCAGATGGATGGCTGGGTGGTTGGGATTATATTCAGGGCGTTTATGGCGATAGGCTACGTGCAGGCCTTCGAGACGATTTTTCCAGTCGTCGTCAAGCGCCTGGTAGGCGGCTTCCAGCCCGACCCAGGTTGTTTCGCCGCCGGTGAGCGGTGTCTCCAGCGCGTACAGTGTGGAGAACGAGCCGGGGGTGTGTAGAAAGCAGAGATCGGCGTGGCTGTCGATTTTATCGTTGGCGAGCGCGCCTATCGGGCGACCGTCTGCTGCGAGATTGGAAACGATGGTGATTTCTGGGATGGGGCCAGGTGGCAGGGTGTTGGTGGGGTGGCGCACGGGCAGGCCGAAGGAGCGGCTGGTGCGGACTTGGTCGGCTTCGGTTTGGTCTTGCTCGCGGAAGTAGAGCACCCCGTATTGGTGCAGGGCTCGGCGCAGGGCGGCGGCGGTTTCAGGGTCAATGGGGTCGCGCAGTTGTAGGCCGTAGACGCCGGCGGCTACTGAGGGGGATAGGGGGACGATATTGAATGGGACCATGGTCGATAGCACCTTCGTGGCGGTGGGAGGCCTTCGAGTAGCCCTTTCCCTCATGTCGCTGACCTTCGGTCGCGGTCTACGACAGCTCGCTTTGCATCCTGCGAAGCTCAGAGGGCTTAACCCGATTTCACTATCCTGTGAAATCGGGTTAAGCGAAACCGCTCAAGGGGCCTACCCGAAGGCCTCTCGTGCGCTGGGTCGGTCGGTGGTGTTTGCATTCAGACTGGTAGAAGATAAATAAGAAAAGAAGGGATGTCTTGTGTTGCTTGGAGGTTTATGGCGATGGTTCTAAACTTAGTCCTCTAACAAATAGTAGAACCGTCAAACGCCACACGGTCAAAAGGAGCAGTCTTATGGCAACGCTAAATCTGTCGGTGCGATATTTTCAGGATTCGACACCCGAAGGCGTGCCCTGTCGGGAGGAGAATTTTATCCGTCGGGAGGTGGAAATGGCATTGCCATTGCGGCAGACGGCGTTGGTATTGGTGGATGTGTGGGACAATCACTTTATCGAGAGTTGGTTGGAACGGGCAGGGCGGATGACCCAGCACAGCGTGGTGCCGGTGTTGGCCAAGGCGCGGGAAGCGGGTATGACGGTGGTGCATGCGCCGAGCCCGCCAATTGCCGAAACATACGAGCAGCTCAAACGACATACGCCGGCGCCGCCGAGTCCTGTCGCTGATTGGCCACCGGCGGAGTTTCGCGCGAGGGTGGGAGAGTACGCCGCGTTTCGTGGACCACGTTCACAGCCGCCGGGGATTACACACATACCCGAGTTGGGCATGTCACCGTTGGTAGAGGTGTTGGAAGAAGAGTTTGTGGTGGCGACAGGGCAACAGTTGCACGAGTTGGCCAGGGAGCAGGGAATCATGCATCTGATCTATGCGGGTTTTGCGACCAACTGGTGTATCCTCAACCGCGATTACGGGATGCGGGCGATGACGCAGAAGGGGTACAATATGATTTTGTTGCGCGACGCGACGGCGGGGGTGGAGTTTCCCGATACGGTGGATGCGTGTTTTGCCACCGAGATGGCGATTCGCGAGGTGGAACAGCAATTGGGGTTTAGCGTGGCGAATGGGGATTTTTTCACCGCCTGCGATGGGGCTACCCTTCTTCTGTGTCCACCCGTCTAATTTGACGAAAAAACACTTGTTAAAGATTATACATTAATGCCAAGAAACAGAATCGCCATAATACTGGCGCTGACGTTCGTCGTTGCTGTTTGCACGGCCAACGCGCAAGAATTGCCAACGGATCAATTGGCCCTCGCCTGGAGGGAGTACGGTCTGCAGGCTTTTTCCACTGCGGATGACCTCTTCGCGGATGTGGCCGAAACTGCGCAAGGTGAAACGCGTTGGCAGGCACTATTGGGTCAGGCGCAGATCGTCCACTACCAGATGCCGGGTCGCGATCCGGAGGAGGCGATCCCCCTCTATAAGGCGCTATTGGCGGAAGTCGGCGATAAGGCCGAATGGCGCGGCCAAGTGTTGGCGCGTTTAGCCGACTGTCATGCCGAGTTGGTGCCGGTGCAGATCGACAAGGCGCGTGAACTTTATCGCGAGGCGCTTGCGACCTTGCCGGCAAAATCGCTGATGGTGCAAGAGACGGCGTTGCGCTTCTTGGCGACCTATTTGCAACGGCCTGACCGCGCGGAGATCGAACGCGGGCTCAAGGTGTCGGACGAATTCGCAGAGCAGATGGCAGGCACGCCCTTCGCCTCGGTATTCCACGGTTTGCGCGCCGAGATGGCTTTTTTCACCGACAACTACCGGGCATTGGCCGAAGCGCTTGACCAGCAGTATCGCACGGGTATCAACAATGTGAGCGTAAAAGAAGACGTGCTGTTTCGCTTGGCGCGTTTGTTCGAAGTGGAGTTAGATGATTATGTAAAGGCAGAAGCGTATTACCGGCAGTTGGCGAGCGAGGTGCCGTCTTCGCGGAAGGCGCATTTTGCCACATTGCGCGCCGATGAGCTGAAGGCCGGCAAGCTCGATTCCGACTACGCGCCGCCCTTGTCGCTGCAGGTTGAAGATGCTACTGGAAAGGAGCAGCCATAATGGCTGCAGAAGAAAGCAAAAAGGAATCGCGCTCTTGGAGCAATTATGTGGCGGTGATGTTCCTGGTCGTTTCCTTTTCCGTTTCGTTGTGGCGCGTTTATGAGGTGCAACAGGTTGAGCAGGCCACCGACGTGGCGACGATCCGAGTGGTGCACTGGCAGTTGGAGGCGGGTTTTCGCGAGGCCTTCGACGTTATCGCCCATCGTTTCGAAAAGGCGTATTTCGCGGAGACGGGCGAGCGGGTGCGCATCGTGCAGAACGCGATTTCCGAACGCGTCTACAAGCAATACGTGCAGACGCAGGGCATCGGCAAGACGCTACCCGACCTAGTGCAGTTGGGGCGCGATGAATTGGGCTCGGTGCCGCGTTTTTTTATCAGTAACACCGAAGATGTGCAAAAGCCGAACCCCTACAATAAGGGAACGGACCTAGAAGACGTCCCGTGGATGGATACCTATCTCGACGGCATGCTCGGCTCGGTGGATCAGACGGACTTGGAATATTACGGGGCATCGTCAAGCACCTATTCGATCCGCATGTTCTACAATGCCGACTTGATGCGTGAGGCATTCGACATCGACGAACCGCCCGGCGGATACCGGGATTTCCTCGCGCTTTGCGCCGGTTTCGCGGAGTGGGCCGCGAGTGAGAACCGCGACGACCTGACCCCGGTGGCCGCCTCGAAATACCAGGCTGACGTCTTTCGCAGCATGCGAGCGGCGACGCTCTTCGAACTGATGCTCGAGAACGACCGCGACTTCGACGGCGATTTCGGCGCCAACGATGAGGTGCTTTTGGCCTATGCCGGCGGCGATTTTGATTACCACGATCCGCGGATTCGTGCCGATGAGATGACCGTGGCTAATCTCACGCAGTATTTTGCCCCCGGTTTTATGGCGATGGACCGGATGGAGGCGCAGTTTCGCTTCACCCAGGGCAAGGCGCTGTTTTGCGCGTCTGGCAGTTGGGATGCGATGAGTTTCGACAGCCAAGTCGACTTCCCGATGGGCATCTGCGACTTCCCTTTCCCCGACCGCCAAGATCCCGAATTTGGCCAATACGTGCGCGGTAGGATCAGCGAGGCCGATTCCCCGGCGGTATTCCGCCTGGCGGTGTCGAAATTCAGCCAGCATCCAGATGTCGCGCTGCGCTTTTTGCAGTTTCTGACCTCGCGTGAAAACAACCAGCGTTTTAACCAGCTCTCGCGCTGGCCGCCGGTGATCATGGGCGCCAAGCCGCATCCGCTGATGGAGCCCTTTATGCGCAAGCCGGAGGGTTTTTGGACCGCCGACGTCAACCGCATTATCGGCGCTGGCCCCTGTACAGCGGTCTATACCCAGGCGCGGTGGGAACTGGTCGAGCACAAGGTCGATTTCGACGGTTTCGCCGATATGCTGGAACGCGATATGCCGCGGGCGATGGCGCAGGAGTTTGAGCGCTTGCTCAACAACGAGTGGGAGGAGCGACTGGCGCAGGAGATGTCGCTGTCGCACCAGTTGGGCAGTTATTCCTTCGGCGAGACCTGGGGAGAAGCCGCGCCGATTCCCGAGCGGGTGCAGAGCAAGATGGTTTATTTATGGGAGATGCGCATGCGCCGCTACCGCAATTCGTATCGTTTGCTGGAGTGGCAAAAATTGCTCGATGCGGACGAGCCGAAGGCGCATGAGATCCAACAGCATATCAAGATCGACTTAGAACGGAAACAAAGTTAGCATGCCGAAATATGTAAGTATCAAGCGGCTGACCAGCTATTGGCGGCTCTACCTCTTCGTCGCCCCAGCGGCGGTGTTGGTAGGTATCTTCGCCTACTTTCCGGCCGCCAGTGCGATCTATCACGCCTTTTTCCGTTGGAACGGCTCCTATGTGAAGGAGTTTGTTGGGCTCTATAATTTTCATCAGTTGTTGGGCTGGTCGCCCTTCATGTGGCTGGTGATGGTGGCTTGGGTAGTGCTATTGATGGCGTTGCTGGTGGGGCGGCCGATGCGCTTGGCGGGTTGGGCGCCGTGGGGGTTGTTGTCGATGGTTGGCGGCTTGGGCGTGGCGCTCTTTACGGCCGGGACCGAGTCGACTGTATTGCATATGAACGCCGGCGAGGCGTGGCAGTGGTATGGACGGGCGCTGTGGGCGACGGTATTGGGTGTGGGCTTGCACCAGATCGTGCAGCGCAATTGGAGCCAGATAGTGCAGGGCGTGTTGGTGCTCTACGGTTTCTTGTGGTTTTACTACCAGTCGATGTATGCGACCGGCGACCAGACGTTGTGGTCGGGTTTCGGGGTAATTTTCATTTTGGTGTTGGCCAACTTGGTCAAGATGGTGCCTTCGATTGCTACTGCTGTAGTGATCCACCGGCTTAAGAGCGAGCAGTGGCAGTATATCTACCGGGTGCTTTTCGTAGTGCCGATGATCGTGCCGGGGATGGTGGGGCTGTTGGTGTGGAAGTCCTTCTTCGACCCGACGCAAGGCATCCTCAATCGCGTATTGATCGGCTCGGGTTTTTTGGACGTACTGGTGTGGTTCGACGGCCTCGTGGGCTGGGGCGTGTTTCACGCTGGCAGCAGCCCCTCGTGGTTGGGTGACGCCTCGCTGGTGATTCCCTCGTTGATCTTCTGGGGTTTCCCGTGGGTGGGCACGGTGGGTGTGCTGATTTACCTGACGGGTTTGGCCGGCATTGACGAGAGCGTCTACGAAGCGGCCGATATCGCCGGGGCCAGCTCGCTGCAGAAATTCACTTATATCGAGTTTCCGTTGATTTTGACCCAGGTGCGGATCAACCTGGTGTTAATGATTATCGGCACTTTGCAGACCTATGGGCAGATCCTAATTTTGCTCGGTGACAGCGGTGGGCCGCAGGGCGTGGCGTTGGTGCCGGGGCTGTATATGTTCCGCAGCGCCTTTGTCGAGTTGTATGCCGGCAAGGCCTGCGCGATCGGTCTGATCGTGTTCTTCTTTATTCTGATACTCACCGAAATCAACAATCGCTACGTGCGGGTGGAGAAGTAATGAGCGACTTTTGGAAGGGCATCGGCCAACATCTCTTTATCTGGGCGGTGCTACTCTTCGCCTTTTTCCCGCTCTATGTGACTTTCGCGATCAGCGTTAAGAGCAACAAGCAGTTTAACAACCAGCCTTTTTCGCCGCTGTCGTTGAGCGGTTTCGTGGAGACTCTAGAACGCAAGCCGGCGGCGGTGGACGCTTACGACACCAAGGAGACGATAATGGTGCGCGAGGCGTTGGAGGCGGGGCTACAGCCGGGCGATGCGGGGTGGCCGGTGGTGCGGTTGAGCACCAAGGATACCTGGCATTGGGAAAACTGGATCGTCGCCTGGGACACAGTGGGCACTTATATCTTCAATACGGTCCTCGTCGCGGTCACGGCGGTGGTATTCGCGCTTTGCTTTTCGACGGCGGCGGCTTTTTTCTTTGCGCGCTACCGAATGCCGGGCGCCACTTTTTTGTGGTACTTTTTCCTGGTGCTGATGCTGATGCCGGGGGTGGCGAATCTGGTGCCGCTGTTTATTTTGCTGCGCGATATGAACATGATCAACAGCTTGCTGGCGCTGGTGATCATCGGGATTTCGGGCGCGCAGGTGGTGCAGATATTTATTCTGCGCAATTTTATCGAGGAAATCCCGCAGGATATGTTCGACGCAGCCGATGTCGACGGGGCGAGTCCGTTCAGGCAAGTGCTCTATATCGTTTTGCCGATGTCGGGTTCCGTAATTTCGACGCTGGCGATTTTGCAGTTTATCAGCGTCTGGAACGATTTCCTGCTGCCCTTTATTATTATCCGCGACGACTCGCTTTTGACCTTGGCGGCGGGTTTGATCAAGCTCGACGGTGAGTATGTGAAGCAGTGGGGGGAGATGATGGCGGGGTATTCGATCGCTTCGTTGCCGCTGGTGCTAATCTTCTTGTTTACGATGAGACTTTTCGTGCGGGGGATTGCGTCGGGTGCGGTGAAGGGTTGAGCTAGTTTACGGTAGGCTCGGGGGTGCGGCTCCATTTATAAGCCCCTCGGGCCGTCGCCTCTCGGGACCCCTTCGCGCCCATTTCCCCCGCACGGCCCGACCAGGCCCTTTTTTTCCGCCCAACTTTCCTATAAATACCCTACGCCAAGCCCTCAAGCCTGCCCTGTCAGCTTTTTTTATTTAGGGGAAGATGGTGTTGCGAAAAATAATCTGCATCGAGTTCCAGCCAGCCTTCTGATCGATATTCGTTTTTTGTATGGATCTAACTCGCGAATCCGACCATGCAACCGAAGCCGTCTATCTCCAGCGTGCACTTGGGCCGCTGGAAACGGTGTGCGGAGAGCAGCCGCAAATGCTGTTCTATGGGCAGGCGGCCGGGGCGCGGATCTTCGGTCTTGTGCAGGAAGTCGGCGTTGAGAAAGATGCCGCGGGGGGCCAGGATCTCGTGCGCGATTTGGTAAATGCGTTCGACTTGGTGGGCGTCGCCCAAATCGTGTAGCGATTGCAATGAGAAGATGGCGTGCACGGGGCCGGTGATTTGCGCCGGCCAGTTGTCTTCGTTGAGGTCGGCGTGGATCAGTTGGACTCGGTCGCCGAAAAAGGCGAGGCGTTGACGGGTGCGGTTGAGCAGGGTTTCGGAAAAGTCGATGCCGGTATAGGTGGCGGGTAGGGCGTTTAGCATTTGTTCGGCGAGTTTGCCGCCACCCGGCGCTAGTTCGACGGCGTGCGGGTCTAAAGCGGGCAGGTCGGCGATCTGCTCGACTATGTGTTGCGCTAGTTTGGCGCGTGCGGGCCAGCGGTCGTCAAGGCTTTGCAGCCATTCGTCGACGCCTTTTGGGCTGTGGAAATCGCGGGGCATTAGGCGGCCTGGTTTCGGTGGAGTTTTATTGTTTAGTCTAAGGGATTCAGTCTTGCGTAGGGCGCGGCGGATTGGCCCAGTGTTGCTCAGGGTCGTCGCCTGCGAGTAATACGCCTTTAAGGTGCCAGCCCTGCAGGGCGCGCACTTCGGCGGCGCAGTAGCGCATCGTCAGACCGCAGCGGCGGCGGCCGGAGGTGTTGGCCTTGGAGCTGTGCAGCAGCATATCGGAGTGGATCGATATCTCGCCGGCCTTTAGCTCGACGTCGATGGGTTCGCCGTATTGCTCGGCGGTGGGCACGGTCTGGAAGAGCACGTTATTTTCGTCCTCTTCGCTGAGCTTGTACGTCAGGTGGCCATGGTGGTGCGAGCCGGGGACAAAGCGCATGCAGGCGTTGTCGACATCGGTGTCGTCGATGGCCAGCCAGACGGTGGCGGTCTTGGACGGCGTCATCGGCCAGTAGGAGGCGTCCTGGTGCCAGGAGACGGTCTTGCCATCGCGCGGCATTTTGCAGAAGAAGTGCGAGCCCCAGCCGACCAGGTGCTCGCCGAGCAGGTCTTTGATATGGGCTGTGATGCGCTCGTTGGCGAGTAGGTCGAAGACCCGGCCATAGGTCAGGTGCGCGGAGTTAATCGAGTAGGAGTCACCGCCTTCGGCCAGGGTTTTGGCGAGCAATTGGTCGAAATAAGCGCGGATCTCGGCGATCTGTTCGGCGGAGAAGATACGGATGCCCTTGATATAACCGTCGCGGTTGAAGGTGTCTATTTGCGTGCGGGTAAGCGCTTGGGGATCGTTGTTTTCGCAGGGGCGGAAGCGCAGATCGCGCGATAGGTCGTCTATTTCGACGTCTTTGTAGCGGGTGATTTTATCGTCGGCCATAGGACGTGGGCCCGGTGCTTTCGGTGGTGGGGTCATGTATTTATTTTTTAAAACCTAATCACCGAATTGACCAATGACAACACGGAGTGATCGCATGTTGAGCGCAACGCAAATCGAAAAGTACCACGAGGACGGTTATTTGATGGTGCAGAACCATTTCCCCCGCGAGGATATGGACCGCTTGTTGGCCGTCGCCCGCGCCGACCGGGCTTTGGCGGCAAATGCTAACGACCGACTCGATACCGAGGGGCGGATCAGCCGGCTTTCGCTGCGCATGGATTTGCCGGAGAGCGCCTATAGCGCCTATGTACGCCACCGCGATATCGTTGAGCCGATGGAAGAGCTAATGGGCGAGGAAGTTTTCCACTATCACCACAAGATGATGCTCAAGGAACCGCGCGTCGGCGGGGCGTGGGAATGGCACCAGGATTACGGTTATTGGTACGCGAATTTTTTACGCGCCGATATGGCCAGCTGCATGATCGCTGTCGATCGCGCGAGCAAGCAGAACGGGTGTTTGCAGGTGCTCAAGGGCTCGCATAAGTTGGGTCGGATCGAACACGGGCAGACGGGTGACCAAACGGGTGCGGATATGGAGCGGATGGGCGTAGTGCTGGAGCATCTGGAGATCGTGCATTGCGAGATGGAGCCGGGAACGCAGCTCTTCTTCCACAGCAACTTACTACATCGATCTGACCCTAACGAGAGCGATGACTCGCGCTGGGCGCTGATCTGCTGTTATAGCGCGGTGTCTAATGCGACTTTCAGGCCGGAGGCCAAAGCCGGGCAATACGAGAGACTGGAGCGGTGGAGTGCAGAGAAAGTGGCCGAGGCGGTAGAACGGCACCGCAGGGCGTTGTAGCTCGGTGATGGTAGTCCTTGCTGATTGTTCTTATAGCACGATTCATTACACAGTAAAATCGCCTTCCAACAGAAAGCGCTTATATGTCCAAACAGTTGATGCGCAAGCCCTTGATCTAGGTCTTAGCGTCATAGCGCTGGATGGGATTGGCGATGGCGACCTGGAAACTCTTGGTCTCGGCGCTTGTAGTGCGGGCAAAGCGAGTGCGGTGCAAAAGGCGAATGAGTCGATGGAGATGTTGCGGGGTATGGCCGAGGGGAAGTAAATCGAGATGGCACCACTTCCGATTCGTTGCGGTGCTCGAACGAGTGAAGCAATAGGTGTATAGTTGGTATGGTGTTAGCGGTTAAGAATAGAGTGCTCGCAGGGATAGCCTCAGTAGCTCAGGGCGATACTGCGGACTAGGGTGCGGGTAGCCGAGTCGCCGGCGATCTGTAGGTGAAAGAGATAGAGGCCGGGCGGGGTCATTGCGTTGGAGTTATCGCGACCGTCCCAGGACAACTGGTAGTGCCCGGCGACACCCGGTGCTTCGTTCAGTGTGCGTACGAGTTGGCCGTGTAGGTTGTAGATGCCGGCCTCGACCGGCCGGGCGTCGATGACCTTGAGCACGTCGAAGGAGATTTCGAGCGCGTCGTTGATGCCGTCGTTGTTGGGGGTGATGAGCCCGGCGCCGATATCGAGGCGCGCGAGCAGGTCTTGGTCGACGGGTAAGGTGATTGCGTCGCCGGAGCCATCCATCTCGGGTGCGGCGTCGCCCGGGTCGACTTGTTGGCGCAATGTCTCAATCCCGCTTTCGCGTTCTAGGAAGACGCGGAAGCGGGTATTGTTTTGGAAGACGGTGGCGGCGAAGTGCAACTCGACGCGTTCGGCGGCCGAGAGGAGTGTTGGCAAGCGCAGGTGCAGTCCGGCGTCGGTCTCGGTGATCTCTACATCGGTCGGTGTGCCGTCGATCTGGAGTTCGCGAAAAGTTAAAGGCACCGAGGCTTCGAGCGCGATGGCTCCAAAACCTTGGCTGTCGCGGGTGAATTCGGGGTGCAGAAAGTAGGTGAACTCGGTATGGGTTCCCGGTTCGACGAACGCCGGGTGTACTTCGCCGAGCGCGGTCCGTGCCAGTGGGCGGGAATAGACCAGGGTGAGTTCGTCGAGCGCGAGCCCGGCTTGTGGGTCGCTGGAGAGCATTTCGGCTTCGAGTTGTATATAGCGGCGCGGCGATGGCGAGCGGAAGCGGGTGCCGGACTCGATGTATTCCTCGCTCCAGGTGCTCCAGCCGTCGCCGGGCTGGAGGCTTGTCTCGATGGGGCCGCGGAACGACTTGATCAATTTTTCGTAGCGCTTCTCGGTGACCTCCTTGCCATTTTTGTCGAAGTAGTGATTTTCTTCTAAGACCTGGTCGCCGCTGCGGCTACGCAGTAAAAACTGCGCACCCGGCGGCGTGGCGGCGCCCCATTCGATTTCGGTGATATTCCAGTCCGAACCGAGGTCGATGACCGGCGAGCGCAATACCGCGCGGGCCGGGTGGCCGTCGCCGTAGACTTGGAACTCGCTGACTAGGCCGAGGCCGTCAAGGCGGTTGGTGTTCTGGCCGGACAGACCACCACCGATGATATTTCCGCCCTGACTGGTCGGGTAAAAAAGCCGCAGATAGCGGGCGGCGACCGGCGCTACTTCGTGGCGAAAATTGCGGAAGTCAAAGAGATTGCGGGGGTCGACTAGGGTCGAGGCCAGTTCCTGCCAGGCCAGGGTGCCATCGGGGGCCAGCGAGCCGTTGGAGTAGAGGACCTGGTAGGCGAGAAAGTTGGCGTAGAAGTGCCTGCGCCGCGGCGGGATGCCCAGCGGCTCGCCGAGAAACCAGACCGAGTCGATCCAGTAGGTGGCGCCGAGATCGACGCGGTAGTCGCCGAAGGTCGCGCTACCCCCCGATGAGCCTTTGGCCAGGGGATTGACGCGCCACATGGTCGAGAGATTGCCGTCGAACATCACGGCGGGTGAACCGGCGATGGCGACGATCGCGGCCTCGACATCGACAGAACCGCCCTTGGCGATTAGGTCGAAGGCGATATTGTCGCCAAAGGCCTTGCCCTCGATTTCCGCGAGCACGGGAGCGCCTTCCATCGCGCGGGTCGCTTCGATGCGGATGACTTGCACCAACTCGTCTTCGAGGTCTATGGTGAGCTCGTGCGATTCGTTAAAGGCGAAACGCTCGCTGGCGCTGTAGAGCAGGGTACCCTCGACGATGATATTGGCGCTGTTGATAAAGCGCTCGCCTTTGGACATGGAGAGCGTGAAGAAACCGAGCGGAGGCGCGTCTTGGTCAAAACGCAGGCGGATTTGTTGTAGGGGAAAGACCTGCCCGAGGTCGATCTCAATCCACCAGTCTTCCGGCGCGGTGCCTGCCGGCGGGCTCCAGCCGGTAGCCGGATTGTCGTCGAAAGCGCGGTCGGCGGCGGTCAGCGCGGCGCCGGCTCCGCGGATGGTGGCGCCGGCGAGCGGGTTGATGTCTTTGCGAATGAGCACCGGCCGCAACCTACCGGCCGAATCGATGTGCAGCGCGCCAGAAGGGTAGGTCCAATCCTCCCAGATGTTGGCGGGGGTGATGGCGAGACGTTCGGCACGGCTGGTGCCGGGGGCGAGAAAAAGAATGCTGAGCGACAGGAGCAGCAGGTGGGGCGATGGCATGGGGGTCGGTTGGTTGTTGGTGCGTTGCGATTTAATAGCGATCTTATAGCGTAACACATAAATAAACGAGATCAAAGAGCTGCCGTATTCGCTATTTATGAGAGATTTTATTTTGCGGGCCCGCCAGGGGCCTTCTTCCCCTGACTTTTCCCTCGACGACTTAGGGCGGGCCGGGCATATGGAAATCGTTGCCCACTGTATCACCAACGCGTTGTTTTACTCGCTCGATATTCGCACCGGGGTGCGGGTGCATATCGTCTTCGATGGGCCTGCGGCCCCACCCAAAACGGTGCGCATCGAAAGCGACGGCCTTGGCTCTTTGGGCGGTTTTGACGAGCGCGCGTTGGCCGGGGTGATTAAGCAGGCGCTACAGGCGGGGCTGCACCTTAGCTTGGAGGAGGAGGTGCAGGCGTTGGATGGGGTTTATGTGGCCAAACGCAGTTTCGAGTCGTTGGTGCGCGATTTCAGCGTCCGCGGCGCGTTCTACACGATGCAGAAGCGGGGCTCGGACATCCGCGATCTCGAGTTTGCGGAGGACGCGGCGTTTGTGTTTTCCGATCATCTGTCGATGCCCAAGAAGGCTGATCGCTTCCTTATCCGACTCGGTGCCGAGCCGTTGAGCGTCGGGCCGAAAATGCTTTTCGCCTCGCAGTGCATCACCTTGGTGCACAACGAGCTGGATCGGCAAGGGCTGGCCTGAGCCGGCTTGCTGCGGGCGGTGGTCCAATGTATTATTGTCAGTGGCCGATATCAGGAGTATAGGGCTAATTATGCTACAAGGTTTAACAATCAGCCAATCCGGGCTGCGCTCCGCCCAGGAGCGCCTTCGGTCTATGGCGCACAATACGGCGAACGCCACCACAGAGGAGACGGTCTCTCTGCGCGCTCGTGGGCGCGAGGAGCCGGAGGGCGTGTGCACGAAGGTCGAACTCGGCCAACCGCACCAGCGTGTCGAGGACGCCGTTGAGATGATCGCCGCCGAACGGTACTTCGCCGCTGGCGTGCGGGCCGTGCAGATGCAAGACGAGATGCTGGGCGCGCTGCTGGACATTGAGGGCTAAAGCTCACCGATGCTCAAGAGCAACCGCATTACCCTATTGGTCATTCCCGAAGAGGGCGGCAAGACATTCGAAGTCAGGGTCCCCCGTCTACTGCTATGGTTTGCCGGTATGTGCAGTATCGCGTTGTGCGGACTTTTGGCGCAGGGTGTTCGTTCCTATCTCGATGTGCGCGACTTGGATCATACCGTTACACGGCTTGAGCGGGACAAGGCATTGCTCGAAGAAGAAGTGGCGCAGATCGACCAGCTTGAGGAGATGCTGATTCGGCTCAAGCACAGCAACGACCAACTGCGCGTTATCCTGGGTGAGGCGCAAGAGCTCGATGCGGAATCCTCGCAGAGCAGTATCGACAAAATTCCCTATATATCCTCTATTCAGCGGTTGCGTTGGGGCCATGTGCAGACCGTGCCTACCGTATGGCCGACGCACGGGCCGGTGTTGCGGTCCTTTAGCGCGGACTTGCCTTCGGTCTTTATCGGTGCTGTGGTGGGCAGTCTGGTGCGGGCCAGCGCCGCGGGTGAGGTAGTGCGGGCGGGTTATGACGAACGCCTCGGTTTTGTCGTGGTCCTCGATCACGGCAATGGGCTGCGGACCGAATACGGCTATAACACTCGTTTACTTGTCGCTGTCGGCGACTATGTGCTCAAAGGACAGTCGATCTCCCTTTCCGGCGAGGGACGGGAATCCCGGGGGGCAGGTCTGTATTACGCCGTCGAAGAAGATGGGCAGTTTCGCGATCCGATGTTGTACAAGCTGTGGATGTGAGGGCATCGATGGCCAAGAAAAATAGGGAAAAGGACGCGCATAAGAGCACGCTGATTGGGGCAGGCACCGTGCTCGATGGCACCTTGGATATCGAATACGATGTTCGTATTGATGGCACGTTGCGCGGCGAGCGCCTGGCGACCCGGCAGGCCTTGACGGTCGGCTCAGAGGGTGAGGTCCAGGCGGCCAGTATCGAGGTGGCCGAAGCCTTTCTCGACGGGCAGGTGAATGGTTGGCTCAAGGCGACCGAGCAGGTGTACTTCAAGGCGGGCGCACGTTTTAAGGGTGTGTTGCAGACGCCTAAATTGGTGATCGAGGAAGGTGCTTCTTTGATGGAGGCGGAAGTGGTTGGGCAAGAAGAGCAAGAAGAGGCTGAACAAGATAGCAAGGTTCGTTAGTTCCAGCTTAGGGGCCCGATGTAGCTGCGATTGTCGCGCACCGATATTTTCCCAGGCCTTCTTTTACGGATGCGCTGAAACATTGACTACCGGCGCATCTTCGCCGCGAAATTTAAGCGCGCTGCCGATGAGGGCAAAAGCTATGCGGGCAGATATTATTGCCAGGGGCTATTTGGTTAAAGCCACAATAAAAAAGGCCCGCTGCTAAATTAGCAGCGGGCCTTTTTTGCAACTAACTGGGGTTGGGCTTACATCATGCCGCCCATGCCGCCGCCCATGCCGCCCATACCGCCGCCGCCGCCGCCGCCGTACATGTCACCACCGGGAGGGCCGCCGGCCGGGGCAGCCTTCTGCGGGAGCTCGGCGATCAGCGCTTCGGTGGTCAGCAACAACGAGGCGATGCTGGCGCCGTTTTCGAGCGCGGTGCGCGAGACCTTGGCCGGATCGACGACACCGGCTTTGAGCAAGTCTTCATACTCGTCGGTGCGGGCGTTGTAACCAAAGGCACCCTTGCCGTTGATGACCTTGCGGACGACGATCGCGCCTTCAACACCGGCGTTGGCCGAGATCTGGCGAAGCGGCTCTTCGAGTGCGCGACGGATGATATTGGCGCCTACGGCCTCGTCGCCTTCGAGCTCGAGCTTGTCGAGGGCTTTCAAGGTGCGCAGGAAGACCACGCCGCCACCGGCGACGACGCCTTCTTCGACGGCCGCGCGGGTCGCGTGCAACGCGTCTTCGACGCGGGCCTTCTTCTCTTTCATCTCGGTCTCGGTCGCAGCACCGACGTTGACGACGGCGACACCGCCGGCCAACTTGGCCAGGCGTTCCTGCAGCTTCTCGCGGTCGTAGTCAGAGGTGGTCTCTTCGATTTGACGGCGGATCTGCGAGACGCGGCCCTGGATGTCAGCGCCTTTGCCCGAACCCTCGATGATGGTGGCGTTGTCCTTGTCGAGGGTGATGCGCTTGGCCTGGCCGAGGTCTTCGAGGGTGACGGCGTCGAGCTTGAGGCCGGCTTCCTCGGAGATGACGCGGCCGCCGGTGAGGACGCTGATGTCCTCGAGCATGGCCGTGCGACGATCGCCGAAGCCTGGGGCTTTGACGGCGGCTACCTTAATCGTGCCGCGGATCTTGTTGACGACCAGGGTCGCCAGCGCTTCACCTTCGATGTCTTCGGCAATGATCAACAGCGGCTTGCTCAACTGGGCGGTCTTTTCGAGAACCGGGACCAAGTCGCGCATTGAGGAGATCTTTTTATCGTAGATCAGGATGTAGCTGTCCTCGAGCTCGGCGGTCATCGACTCCTGGTCGGTGACGAAATAGGGCGAGAGATAACCGCGGTCGAACTGCATGCCCTCGACGATGTCAAGGGTGGTATCGGTCCCCTTGGCCTCTTCGACAGTGATCACGCCGTCCTTGCCGACCTTTTCCATCGCGTCGGCGATCAGCTCGCCGATGGCGTTGTCGTTGTTGGCGGAGATAGTGCCGACCTGGGCGATCTCTTCGCGGGTTTTGACTTCCTTGGAGGCCTTGCGGATCTGGTTGACGACGACTTCGACGGCCTGATCAATGCCGCGCTTGAGGTCCATGGGATTGGCGCCAGCCGTAACATTCTTAAGGCCTTCGCGAAAAATGACCTGGGCGAGCACGGTGGCGGTGGTGGTGCCGTCGCCGGCTACATCGCTGGTCTTGGTAGCGACTTCCTTGACCATTTGGGCGCCCATATTCTCGTAGGCGTCCGAGAGCTCGATCTCCTTGGCTACGGTCACGCCGTCCTTGGTGATGGTCGGCGAACCGAAGCTCTTGTCTAACACAACATTGCGACCTTTCGGTCCCAGCGTTACTTTGACGGCGGAGGCCAACGTATTGACGCCTTGCAGGAGCGCATCACGCGCCGCCATATCGAATTCTAGCTGTTTTGCAGCCATGTAAAATACCTCCTGAGGTATTGTAGGGTTTAAGGTTACTACAAGTATGTAATATCTAATGGGCTTAATTTTTAGCACTCTTTTATTTTGAGTGCTAAAAATCAGGGCTGAACTGTTGAATATAGAAGGTCAACTATACTTGCGCAAGAGGAAATAGACTTGATATTTAGGATTATGAACGAGATATGTGCTTGTAGGGTAGGCAGGGTAGAATTCGGTCAAGTATGGGCTTGGCAGGAGGCCTTGCGCGAACGGCGGCGTGAAGGACAAATACCCGATATATTGTTGCTCGTCGAGCATCCGCCAACCTATACGTGCGGGCGGGCGACACTTCGCGAACACCTCTTGTCGGAAGAGTTGGATGTGGTGCCGATCGATCGCGGCGGCAGTGTCACCTTTCACGGACCGGGTCAATTGGTGGCCTATCCGATTGTCGATTTGCGGCCGCGAGGGCGAGACGTGCATCAGTATTTGCGCGATTTGGAGGTGGTATTGATCGAGACACTGGGTACTTATGATCTTGAGGGTGAGGCGCGTTCTGGTTTGACGGGCGCTTGGGTCGGTGGGCGCAAGGTGGCGTCTATCGGCATTCATGTGCGGCATTGGATCACCGCGCACGGTTTGGCGCTTAATATATCGACAGATTTGCAGTATTTTACGGCGATCAGACCGTGTGGCCTAGGCAGTGAGGAAATGAGCACGATGGAAGCATTGTTGGGGCGTATAATAGATAAGGCCGAGGTGGCATCGGTGCTTTTGCGGGCTTTTGCCGATGTTTTTGCGTTTGAGTTGACGGAGATAGATCGCGATGAGCTACAGGCCTTTATTGCTCGTCCCGAACAGAACGTATAGCGAGTTAATAATTAGAAAAGGATTGTATTCCCATGGTTGAGCAGTTGACCCATCTCGATGAAGAAGGGCGCTTAAAGATGGTTGATGTTGGTGATAAGGAGCGGACCGAACGCGTGGCTCGGGTGCGCGGCGAGATCCGTATGGACGCGGCGACGGCCGGACTTATTGCCGATAATAAAGTTGCTAAGGGCAGTGTATTGGAGGGTGCGCGGCTGGCGGGGATTATGGCGGCCAAGCGCACGGGGGAGTTGATTCCTTTATGCCACCCGCTGAATCTGACGGCCGTCAGCGTTGATTTTACGGTCGGTGAGGATTGCGTCGAGGTGGAAGCAGAGGCTAAGATCAACGATCGTACGGGGGTTGAGATGGAGGCCATGGTGGCGGCGAGTACGGCGCTGATGACGATATACGATATGTGCAAGGCCGTTGATCGCGGGATGGTGATCGGTAAATTGCGGCTGATGGAGAAGCGGGGCGGGCGCAGCGGGACGTGGCTTAGGGATGAAGGGTAGAATTGCCAAAACCAGTGCGCAATAAAGGGATGGCATTACGCCGTCCCTTTTTTGTTTGTTTGAACGATCTATTCTATTGCTCAGCTGGCTAATATGCCATTCAGGGTTCCGCTTGGCCGCATCGCCGCTGCCACCTTCTGTGGATCGGGGTGGTAGTAGCCGCCGATATCAACGGCCGAACCCTGTGCGTCGTTTAGCTCGGTGACGATTGTTTCTTCGTTGGCCGCCAGTTGTTCTGCCAGTTTGGCGAACTGCCCTTGTAGCACCGCGTCTTTGTCCTGCCCGGCCAAGGCTTGTGCCCAGAACAATGCCAGATAAAAATGGCTGCCGCGATTGTCCAACTCGTTGACCTTGCGCGAAGGCGATTTGCGCTCGATCAGGAACTTGGCGGTGGCTTGATTTAGCGCTTCGGCCAAAACCTGCGCGCGCGCGTTTTCTGTTTTGTAGGCTAAGTCTTCTAACGAAACGGCCAGCGCCAGAAATTCACCCAACGAATCCCAGCGTAGATGCCCTTCTTCGACGAATTGCTGCACGTGCTTGGGTGCCGAACCGCCGGCACCTGTCTCGAAGAGACCGCCACCGGCCAATAGCGGCACGATAGAAAGCATCTTGGCGCTAGTGCCTAATTCCAAGATCGGAAACAGGTCCGTTAAATAATCGCGCAAGACATTGCCGGTGACGGAAATCGTGTCCTTGCCGTCTTTGGCGCGCGCCAGGCTCAAGCGGATGGCGTCGACCGGTGCTAAGATCTGGATATCCAGACCGTCTGTATCGTGGTCTTTTAAATAGAAAGTAACCTTGGCGATAAGATTGGCGTCGTGCGCGCGCTTTTCGTCGAGCCAGAAAATGGCTGTTGCGCCGGTCTGGCGCGCCCGGGTTACGCCGAGTTTGACCCAGTCTTGGATGGGTAAGTCGCGCACCTGGCACATGCGCCAGATATCGCCTTCTTCCACCTCGTGCTCCATTAATAACGTCCCAGAACCATCGACAACGCGCACGCGCCCATCGTCTGCGATTTGGTAGGTCTTGTCGTGGGAGCCGTATTCCTCGGCCTTTTGCGCCATCAGCCCGACATTAGCCACATTGCCCATCGTCGTCACGTCAAAGGCACCGTGTTCTTTGTGGAAGGCGATCGTTTCCTGGTAGATGCCCGCGTAACAGCGGTCGGGAATGGTGAACTTGGTGTCTTTTTGTGCTCCGTCTGGTCCCCACATCTGCCCGGATTCGCGAATGGCGGCCGGCATCGACGCATCGATGATCACATCGCTCGGCACGTGTAAATTGGTGATGCCGCGGTCGGAGTTGACCATTGCCAATTCGGGGCGGATTTCGTAACACGCATCGATATCGGCTTTGATTTCTTCTTGCTGCGCTTCGGGTAGGTTGGCGATTTTTGCGTAGACGTCACCAAGGCCATTTTTCAGGTCGACGCCGATTTCTGCCAATACGGTGGCGTGTTTTTCGAGCGCGTCCTTGTAGTAGACGGATACCGCATGGCCGAAGAGGATCGGATCGGATACCTTCATCATCGTTGCTTTTAAGTGCAGCGAGAATAACACGCCTTTGTTCTTGGCGTCCTGAATTTCCGTTTCGTAAAAGGTGCGCAAGGTGCGGGCACTCATCCGGGTGGAATCAATCACCTCGCCTGCTTGTACGGCGTTCTCCGCTTTTAGGATGGTCGTGTTGCCTTCGCTATCGACAAATTCGATGGCGACATTGCCGGCTTCCGCGATGACCACCGACTGTTCGTTGCCGTAGAAATCGTCGTCGCTCATATGTGCTACGTGAGATTTCGAATCGGCAGACCAGGCGCCCATCGGGTGCGGATTTTTTTGCGCGTATTCTTTCACCGCTGAGGCTACGCGGCGGTCGGAGTTGCCTTCGCGCAACACGGGGTTGACGGCGCTACCCAGAACCTTAGCGTAGCGGGCCTTGATTTGCTTTTCTGTCTCAGTCGTCGCGTCTTCTGGATAGTCGGGTAGGGCATAACCCTTCTCTTGCAGCTCTTTGATCGTGGCGGTCAGTTGCGGGATAGACGCGCTGATATTCGGCAGTTTGATGATGTTGGCTTCGGGCGTTTTGGCCAGTTCACCCAGTTCTGTCAATGCGTCGGACTGCTTTTGCTCGTCGGTCAGGTGGTCGGAGAAATTCGCAATGATGCGGCCGGCCAATGAAATATCTCGCGTCTCGACAGCGATGTCTGCGGCCTCAGTGAAGGTCTTGATAATGGGCAGCAAGGAATACGTTGCCAATGCCGGCGCTTCGTCTGTTTCGGTGTAGATGATCTTCGATGTTGATGCCATCGTTTTTCCTTGTCTATTAGGGCATGTCGCCAAAACATGAGTAAAAAGCAAATACGTCAAGATCGGTAGGCCCTTGATTTGGCCGTCCGTAACTATTCTACAAAAAACTAATTCCAAAACCGATTTATACGACTATGTTGAATTCTGCAAAAGAATAGGTTTTTCTTTGTCTATTATGAGATCGCGCGCAGAAATCAGTGTGAAAACAATTGTATAACTAATCAGCTTGTCCCAGAAACGTCAAGGCGGTCCTCTTGTCGGCAAGGTGTTGTTTAGTCGGCATTTTTTGATGAATTGATGATCGGTAGCTTGCAAGAAACCACACCGCTTAGATCGATAGATTCGGGTTAATTTACGCTCTTCCCTCTATCAGCACGATGTATTTATGCCGGATATATATTCTTTGTTCATTTTCCTACTAAGTTTTTAATTGACAATTCAGATGCTGTTAGGTATTTTGAAACTAAATCTTTAGTAGGATAGGAATAGAAGGCTATGGCGCGTATAGAATCGTCGGACAAAAAACTGACTCCGCTTGAGACCTTGATTATGAGTGCGCTATGGGACGAGTCACCCGCCGCCGTCAAGCAAATCCAGGAGCGACTCAATTCCGTCAAGCCGATGGCGTATAGTACTGTGCTAACGATGATGCGGATTTTGCGCAACAAGGGTTTTCTAGTCTCAGAACGACAAGGTAAGGCGGATCTTTATCGGCCGGTTATTTCTCGCGATGATGCGGGCCGACGGTCACTATGCGAAGTGATCGACTCGTTTTTTTCCGGCTCGGCTGAAGCGCTGGTCAGCCAGCTATTGGACAGCCGATCTTTGAGCGACGAGGCGTTGAAGACGATTCGCGCGGAGTTGGACAAGACGTTGGCGAGCAGGGAGCGCGGTAAAAAATGAATGTAACATTAAACCAAATAGGCATCGAGTTAGTTGGCCTATTGGGGCAATCGAGCGTTGAACTAGCCTTGCTGACGGCTTTGGTGTTGATGGCCAATCGTTTGCTGCCACTGCAATCGCCGGCTCTGCGCCACTTTATCTGGGTCCTCGTGTTGCTCAAGCCGGCCGTCGCTTTGGGAATTAGCTCGCCTTGGACACTATTTGCCCCAATGATTTCGGCTTCGCAACCACAATTTTCGGTTTTGTACGATGTGCCTTCGTTTGCATCTGTTGAAGTATCGAACAAGGTTGCCGTTGCCAATGTGGGTTCTGCGTCTTTGCTCACGGCCGGCTGGCTGGCCTCGGTGTGGATTGCGGGGGTGGCTCTATTGCTGGTGAGAATACTGCTTGGCTATGGCGTTATGTCGAATTTGCGGCGCCACGTGCGAGTACATTGCACCGGATATCTGTTTAACGTGCTACAGCAGGCGCGCTGCGCGCTACCAGTAAATGCCTATATCAATGTGGTCAGCGTGGCGACTTCGGACATTATTCGCTCTCCGGTCGTGATGGGTATTTTCAGGCCGTTGATCGTGCTTCCTGCCGACTTGTTAGGTAAACTGCGTGCCGACGAACTCGAATTGGTGCTAATGCACGAACTGGCGCATGTGCGCCGTCTGGACAACTTGACACTGTTGCTACAGCGACTGGTTACGGCGGCATTGTTTTTTCATCCGGCCGCCTGGCTGTGTGGGCGGATGCTGCAGCGCGAAGCGGAACAGGCCTGTGACGATCTGGTCGTCAACGCGACGGGCCGCTCGGAAGTATATGCTTGCGGGTTGGCGAGTGTGGCCGAACTGGCGCATTTGAAATCGCATCTAAAAAGGAGAATTCCCATGATGAATGTATTTGCTGCTGCCGAGTCCGATTTGCCGCAGCGTATCCGTAGATCATTGCGTGGCGGCGCCAGCCGCATGCGCACGCGCGCTCGCGTTTTGGCGGGCTTGATGCTATTTGCTCTATCTGCGGTGACCTTACCTGGTGCAGGCATCTCGCAGACGAGGGACGACGGTGTAGATTGGTGGGATACCGCAAACGCTACCGCGCCGGAAGAATGGTCGCAGGAACTGAAAGATCAGATCGTCACTGCTGGTTACAATGTGGTTGATATCGGAGAAAGGGTTCGTTTGCGACAAGCGGCGGGACGCGTGCGGGCAGCAGGTGAAGGGGATCGCGAGAACCCCGATACCGACCTTGATGCTATCGGTTTGAAGATCCG
>Ga0315339_1001042_pt1 | contig 27318 bp, 28 predicted proteins | sample ASW17metaG_FD_204514 | JGI IMG/M metagenome (GOLD analysis project Ga0315339, IMG submission 204514) | Ammonia-oxidizing marine archaeal communities from Pacific Ocean, United States - ASW #17 | ecosystem: Environmental > Aquatic > Marine > Oceanic | place: USA: California | collected 2016-12-05 | reverse complement strand
ACTCGATCGCCGCTTTATTGATACCATAACCTGATTTTTCACGCTCTTCGATGGTACCATCCCTGATATTGCCAAAAGGATCACGTGGTTGCGTTTCCTCGGTCGGGACGCTGACACTGTGTCCATGCACCCAGATCGAGCCACAATGTAGAAAATGTTGAACATGGTCTCGTAACGCTTCTACCAGGTGACGGACGCTTCCTGGAGTGAAACAAATCATGTCAATGACCGCGTCACCATTAAGTTCACGAATCTGCTGCCCAAAGGTCCCTTGCTCCTCAGCATGGAAGCGATCAATCTGGACCTGCTGAACTGCGTCCCACATAGCGTTTGACTGGTAGGGCGAACTTTCCTGACGACTGACTGAAACCACTTCGTGACCCGCTTCGATTAGACGTGGGACGAGATAGGTTCCTGCATGGCCTGTTCCTCCAATTATTACTACTTTCATAAAGATAACATATTTTTTTTCTGTAGATTTTTCCAAGTAAAAAAAAGACGGGAGTTGCCAACGAAACGATTATTGACTCATAGTATTCTACTTTCCTAATGTGAAGAATACTTTGAGTTTGATCTCTTTTTCTAATCTAAAAACACTAAGTCTAAGGAAGTTATATAAAAATGGCTAAATTTGTTCCTCTTATCAGTTCTGGAGCATCGGGCCCTCTTGGGGTCCTACATCTTCCGCGGTTATGGTTAAAAACTTCGCTCGATGCCACAGATCAGTTGCCAGACGATTATCGGGCGGGCGTTGGCGGCTTCGATACTATGCTCCTGGTCGGGCTTGGACTAGATAAGGACGAGTTCCTAGCGTATATTAAAGATAGCAAACCAACATACTGCCAATTGGAAAAATGGATCCTCGAAAAAAAAGGTGGCTCTCTTGATGAGACTGCAGTCAAAGAATTAAATAACGTGATCAGCAGCTATATATTTCCTGACGAAATGCGCGCATCCATCTGCAGTGATTCAGGTATTCCTGATGACGGAAGTATTAAGGATATCATCAGTTTAAATAATCTCGATGACTGGTATTCCTTTCACAAGGCGATGCTAAGCTAAAAAGAGCAAAGAGAAGAGCGTGCAACTGAGAAACCTCAGTTGCAAATATTTAGATCCTAGGGGGTGTAAAGCTTCGGCGCAACCGTTGCCATCTATGAAATTTACTTACCCTTCAATACTGAAGCCCAAACTTCTCTCTCGGCTAGCGAGAAAACTTGTGGATACGTTTTTCTAATTGAAGTAACTGATTTATGGTCGTAGCAAAAAAAAATTCTCGCCGTTGGCACGGGTACAATAGGTGAATGTCATACGCGTTGTATACTAGCAACAAATCGCGCAGAAGTTTCAATTTGTGAAACCAACGATAATCAACGTAAAAAAATTGCAGATAATTATAAAAACAAAAGTAGCTATGCTGATTTAACATTGGTCCTCGAAGCAGGATATGATGCTGTTATGACCGCACTGTCCGATCAACTGCTAAAAGATCGACATGCCCCTATTTATAACTATTACATCCTAGGGACGGAGAATGATCAATACACTGTCAGAAAATCAGTGGAGGGAATATAATTCGCAGGGCTATTTGCATCTTGGGAAGGTGCTGATGGATGATGAGTTGACTACCCTACAGTGGCAAATGGATGAAATTATGATGGGCTGTGCGCCGCTGGACTACAACCGGATGCTTATGCAGTTGGATCAGCCGGGCACCGGTAAATTGGGCCCACAGACAAAGGGACACAAGGGAGCAACCTTAAGCTACCGCAAGATACAGGATCTCGAATTGGATCCGCACTTTCTGGCATACATGCAAAACCCGCTCTTCCGCCATATCTGTGCACGAGTCTATGGTGAGGATACGGACATTGCTTGCTTTAGGGCAATGTTCATGAACAAACCGGCAAAAGAGGGAACTCACCTACAATGGCATCAGGATCGCTGGAGTTACTTGGATCGGGACCCTCTTGTCACAATCTGGACGGCACTGGATCCGGCAACGATTGAAAACGGCTGTCTTCAGATTGCGTCCGGAGCGCACGATCATACACTGAACCCAATCAGACCAGATCACCATTTATCCGGGGAACAGTTACAGGATTTTCTACAAAACTTTGAGGTCACACCCCTGGAACTGGAGGCGGGCGAATGTGTCCTGCTCCATAATCATTTGCCCCATTCCTCTGGCATCAATACGACTGAGACACCCAGGCGAGCCTTCAGTGCCTGTTATATGGATGCTGCTACCCAGACAACAAAGGATGAGACTCACACCGTCTTATTCAGCGAAGCCGCCTTAAGAATAGAAAAGAGTTAATTGCAGGGGCTATAGATTCGCCCCCAGCTCGACAAGGTTTTTTACCATACCACGAATACGCGGTCGTTCACTATTGAGAAAATTCTGATGGGGTCGAAAAACATTACTTCTGGCGTAGTATTTTGATGAAGTATTGTTAAGCGCATTAAGGTCACGATCAGTTGTTGGTTGTGCCGCAAACTTAAAGGCGAGGATGCGGCGCCCGTCCCATCCGCCGAAGACGCTGTGAAAGAGGCTGTGATTAAATAAAACCATGTCACCCGGGTTTGACTCCAATGGAAAACAAGGAAGATCTTCTCCAGGAGCACCAAAGGGCAGCGATTCAGGATCGGCTTCCTGTGCTCCCAGTTCACTATGGAATGGCATTTGGTGTGAACCCGGGATAATCCGCAGGCAACCGGTATCTTTTGTCACCGGATCGAGATAGAGCATAAGTTTCAGGCGACGATAGATGACCTCTTCTTGCTCCTCTTTTAGCCAACACTTACGGTCAGAATGCCATCTATGGGTTGCCCTTGAGGTGACATTTCCCTCGGACCCGACCCAGATAAAATCAGGACCGAGCAACTGTTCGACGGATTTAAAGATTCGGTCATCATCGATCAGTTCGGTCAATACCTGACTCGTCTCGGCGAAAAAATTCATATGTATTCCGTGTTCATCGACAGCTTCACGGCGAAGACACTCCTTCCACTGTTTTTCAGCGGCGCGCGTAATCTTTTCCATCTCCTGCGAGGAGAAAGTCTGCCGCAATAAAAGAAAACCAAATGTTTCAAAGTGTGCTATCTGTTCTGGAGTCAACATGCTGTTTCTCTTTCAGGTCACAATGATAAATGAAATATGTAAGTTATTCAATAGTTATCTCGTCGATAGTGCCTGGGACTTCATCCCTCTGTTAAAAGGGCATTCCATGCAAATTGAATTTCTTTTGTTTTTGCGAGAAGCAACGAGACGAAACTACCGAGCGCTGAGACATTTTCAATTCTGTTTGGCATTAGACCATGCACTAGGCATCCTCCTGGAATGAAAGTTGTCGATCCGCCGCCGCATCGCTCGGTAGCAGCATTCGGCTACCCTGTCGTTTTGGCAATGTACGGTATTACTCGGCCACGACGACGCGTGGCCTTCCAATTTGGCCTTTGGATCCGGGATCACGGGATCAAATATCCGCATTTTTATTGTTGCGATCATCGAAGGGGTACGAATTGAATATTGAAAAATTAGAATGTACAGAGATGGAAAAAAATGGGAGCAGATATTAACAACCTCACCCAAGACGAAATAGACCAGTTCAACGAGGATGGCTATCTGGTATTCGAAGGTCTTTTTGACGACGACCACAATCAGCGGATCAAAAGCGATGTAGATAAACTTATGGAAGATCGAAAGCATTCAAATGAAGAGCATATTATCATGGGCTACCCTGAATTGGGCCTCTTAACTTCAGAACCCTCCATTGTGGACCGGGTAGCAAATCTCATGGGCGGCGACCAGTTTGTTCACCATCATATTCATGCCACCTGGCACGTGGCAGGTGATAAAGGTGTTCCCTGGCATCACGATTACGAACAAGTGCCTCAAACCAATCGTTCGCACCTCATGGTTCACGCCTTTATATATTTGGATGGATTAAATGGTGAAATCGGTGATCTTCTCGTGCTACCTGGAACACATAAAAAAATTATGAACAGAGATGCTTTCAGGCCGTTTAAAAATACGGACCTGCCCGGATCGCGCACAATAGACGACCTTGCCCCTGCGTCCGTAGTCGTTGTCCACTCGGCGATGCAACATGCACGCCGCCCCAAACCCGGTGGCGAGAAATATAAACGCTACTTCATCGACACCTCCTATTGCCAATATGGTATAATTTGGCCGGCCCCACCCCGCAACCAGAAATACAACAACATAGCTTTGGAGCTCGGCTGGGATCGCGATGGCAAATATAAATTTCTATATGAAGAGGGACATTTTTTTAATGCACCCGATTCATACGCCGGATTCGATGAAAAAAATCAGGGCAGTCTAGCCATGAAACTGTAAGGGATTCCTATAACAGCTCGATTTTAACAGGTATAATTATTTAGGTTTCAGTCAAAGTGTAGAACAGTGAACTCCCTTGATCTGTGAAAGCATTTATTATATTTCTGAAGCTTAAGTCATGGTTAAATCTATTGAAATCACCCTTGAAGAAACGTTTGATCAAGATCCGCGTGTGCGCAAGCGGGCTACGTGTGAATTTTGCCCTTGTGAAGTCAAACACGATGTCCTGTTAGTTTGGAGTCGGCTATTCGAGCTAAATAAAGGCCCCGATATCAACGTCTGACGGATAGCATTACACACTTTGATCGACGGCTCACCCCATCGTTTTGAGTCTGAGATAATTGCCGCGCTCGAAGGTATGCGAAATAATCCCGACTTGAAGCTAAGACGATGGGTGCGAAAACAATTAGCGCGATAAAGTTCAACGGGAATGATTAACTTAAATGAATAATACTTATCGGCGGTAAGGTCTGTGCGTTTTACAACGAAAGCGCGCTTAAAGTGTAACTCACACCTTGTATGTGCTCGAAACAATACTGGTTTGGTCATTGGCGTTTTCATCCCAGTAAACAGTCACCAACTTGTCGTCTTCCAGCAACATGGACACCGGGTAACCGATCCCTCCTGATACGAGGTCATCGCGAATGATGACTTCATCATCGTAGTCCCAGCTTCCACCCTCATCATGGCTGAGGCAAGCGCGGATACCGTAGGGTTCCCGGCGATGTCCGTAGACAGAGAGCACGCGTCCGTCACCGAGTTGAATCAAGTGAGCCGGATAGCCCCACATTGGGGTTAACTCGGGCCCTGACCAGCTTTCACAGCCATCGTCGGAGAAGACTTGCCAAAGCTGACCCGTCTGTCTGCAGTTTCTCATATGGCAGAGTAACCGCCCCGACCGCAGTTTAATCATTGCTGGTTCGACGAAGTAATAATCCGGATGCGCAGCGATCTCGCGAGTCTCGGCCCAGGTGTGACCACCGTCACGGGATATGCAGATGAACACGCGACTGGGTTCCTTCACAATCTCACCATCTATAAGCCGGTTTCCCTGTCCGTTCCGAACTTGAAAAGGGGGTTCATCCCATTGCTGGGGTGAGAACATCGGATCGGCGGCTCCTGCGGTAAAGATAAGGGTGTCGGCATCTAATTCAATGACGTTCAGTCGGCTGTAAGCACTGATGAAGGGTGAAGAGTCGATTTTAACCGACTCTTCCCAGGTTTCACCATGGTCACGGGAGCGGTGCACGTAGGTTCCGCCATGGGTCACAACCCAGGGATACGGCGGCCGGTGGTACCAACCGTATCGGTTGCTCTGGTTCTTCAATCCTTCCTCAAGTGGAAAGAACTCCCGCTGGTAGAAAGTCGCCAGGATTTCGCCATTGTCCAAAACACATAGAGCTACGTGCTCAGTCCCGGTCCACCCAAATCCAGGCACTACCCGTGGGGCCTCCCACGTCTTACCTTTGTCCCGAGAGCGAATCATGTAATTGCAGAACTCCGGATTGTCGGGCGGATGGAGATATCTGCGAGGTGAATTGGGCCCGATCTCGAACCCTATGCTCATGTTCCAGGTTACAAGCCAGTCCCCGTTAGCTGCGCAGGTAATAAACGGACCGCAAACATAACGAAATTTATCTTTGAACAGGGTTTTGTCGATGCGCTCGGGTCTCATCTTGCTCTCCCCATTTCTTTAATAGAATAGTCGACTGAAATATCAGCAAGAATATTTCGGATTTATTCATCTGAATCTGTCTTGACTGTAAAATAGCGAATGGCAATCTTACGTGAAATTTTAATAGAACGGTGCAATGACACTATGAAAGGGGACAACCCATTAGAAGGAGATAAGAGATGAAACTTGAAGGAAAGATCGCGTTAGTAACAGGTGGATCTCACGGGATAGGCAGGGGAATTTCTTTAGCTCTGGCGAGAGAGGGAGCAAAAGTTGTCGTGAACTACTCGACGGACAGTGAAGCTGCCGAGTGGACGGAAAATAAAATCAAAGAGATGGGCGGGGAAGCCGCGGTCGTCAAAGCAGATGTGGGAGAAATCGATCAATGCAAGGAACTTGTAAGCAAGTCGAATGAAGCCTTCGGACGTGTCGATTTACTCATCAGTAATGCAGGTATTGGTCAGCAGAGCAAGATCGTGGATACGCCGGATGAAGAATGGGACCGCGTGATGAATGTGAATTTACGCGCCACTTTTGCCCTCGCGAGGGAACTCATGCCGGGAATGATTGAAAGAGAATACGGCCGCATTGTTAATATCTCATCCAATTGCGCTCTTACGGGAATTGCCATGGGATCCTTTGTCACCTATGCGACGTCTAAGGGCGCTTTGAACACACTGACAAAAGGGATCGCGCACGAAGGCGCACCTTTTATCACATGCAACGCGATATGCCCCGGTGGTACGAACCGGAAGATCGCGGAGGAGCGGGGTGAAGAATGGCCGCCCCCCCCGGCTTTTGATGAAAAAAGGTTTCTCGGAATGCGCGTCCCACTTAATAGAAGAGGCACTCCGGAAGATATCGCGGAGACAGTATTATTTCTCGTCTCGGATTCAGGCTGTTTCCTTACGGGTCAAATAATTCATGTCAGCGGCGGGGTCATGATGCCTTGAAGTTTTCGGCCTTAAAAATCTGTTAAAGGCTAGGCGCTGAAAGCGGTGGGGAATTGCCCGATCAGTTGCCCGTATAAAGCAGTGGCAGGTGCTCATCATTGTCGAGCAAGTCACCAAATTTTAAACTCTCGGCATACTTCGGGGGCAGGGCAGCGGCGCGACCGTTGTATGTCGACCCTATGGGCATGAAGAGCATGGCAAATGCCCGCCGTGGCCTCGGGCTCATGTTTGGACCTGCGGCATGTGCAATCATACCGCTGAAAAATAATCCGTCGCCTGCACTCACTTCAATAAACTTCGGTTCCGATTCCCTCCACTCGGGGTAGAATTTAAATAGATCGTTCATGTTCTCACTGAGCCCCACCGATTGCTCAAAGTTACTCAATTTATGAGTTCCCGGCAAAAAGCAGAGGCAGCCATTTTGGAGGGTCGCATCGTCGAGCGCAATCCAGAGTGTAATCATCTGATGTGTGAAAAAAGGGTCGTAGGGATTGTCCGAATGCCAGTGAGTCGGGTTGGCCCAGGGTTGTTTTATCAGGGCGTGATCATGGTAGAGACGCATACCCTCGGTACCGGCCAGCTCGGAAGCCATCTTACCTATACGCGGATCGAGGACTAGTTCTTTGATCGCCTCGGAACTTTTCCACATGTTTACGCACTGGGTGAAAACATTCTTATAGTAGCCTTCTCCCTTTTGATTGTTGTGCATCTCCTTCCTTATGTGCAGGTCTATGCCCGCATCTACCGCTGTGCGCCAATATTCTAATTCATCCTTGGAGAGCAAATTTTCTACGGCAACATAGCCTTGATCATTATAGGTCTCAATTTGGGCCTTGGAGATTTCGTCGTTCATAGTTTAGAGGTTTACTCTATAAGGGGATTAAATTCAAGCAATGAGCAGTTCCTGGAAAAAACATGTTGAATGGCATAGCGAATTCTTGTGTAACTGGAATTAAATGTATAAATCCATTCAATCAGGATAATGCTATGACTGTGGATAAAGACTTAAAAGATTCGAAGCAGCGAACGGGCTATCGCGCAGGAAGAAATCCAGGCAATGCACATTGGTATGTTGAGTGCAGGTCCACTGTTATCATATGCGGAGAATGCAAAGCGCGTATTCCAAGAAATGCCAAACCGTTGTTCTGTCCTGAATGTGGAGAGGGAAAGCACTGACAATCCGAATCAGAGTATCAATGGAATAATAACGCCTGGCAGTTGTTTAGAAATGAGAACCTTATGAATAAAACAGAAGCATACGAATTTGACCGGACAGGTTACCTTGTCATCCCCGATTTATTGTCCTCTGAAGCGGTAACACAATTGGCTGACGCTGTTAATCGCTTGGAAAAACACGCCTTGGAGCACAAGGACAAGCCCCCGCGTTTGACGGCTCCATGGGGCTCGGAATACCATGTCAATGAGTCTGGTGGTTATCATGTCCATGCGTCTGAAAAGGCAGAGGGGGGTAGTATGATTATCGAAGACTTCTTTAACTTTGACCCTGCATTCGATCAATTGGTCAACGAGCCGAAGACGATGACCTATATCAATGCGATAGTGCAAGAAAGGCCTTCGATTAATAATTCTGAGTTGCGCATTCGCTATACGGGTAATTACTCGGGAACTCATATGGGTGGCCCCCTACCGAATAAATATCGTTATGGCTATAATGGGACTGGCATCGATTGCATGATGGTCCGCATGATTTACTTTGTCCACGATGTCACCGCGGAAGAAGGCGCATTCTGTGTGGTACCGGGGACACATAAATCCCACCTGTCATCACCGTACGAAATCAGGATCCCAGAAGAAGAACCGGGAATGATCCCCCTTCCCGTTAAGGCGGGCTATGGGGTTCTCTTTACCGAGAATTTACGTCATGCAGGTTTCATTAATAACAGCGAACAAACACGTAAGACCTTGCACGTTGGCTACGGGCCCTTTTGGCTGAAATCACAAAATATAGCGACGATGGAGCAAGACCCTTACATTTTGCCGCAGACAAAAGACCGTTACGATGAGGCTCAACGGGAATTATTTTATACAAGACCAATATCCAATAAGCGATGAAGCATCAGTGGTTTTTATTTCACTTGTGTGAAAAAACTGCGAGCAATACATTTGAGACAGATGTAATCGAAGAAGCGTGCCAAGGATAGCCCACTCCACCTTATTACCTAATGGGAACTTGATTTTTCAGCACCAATTCCTGTCTGGGCGCGGACATACTGCGCATCAAATGCTTCTTGTTCCAGCTTAGCCCGCTTTGATTTATCCGTAATGGAGAAAAACCAGATACCGGCAAACGCGGTCGTTACAGAAAAGAGAGCGGGATATTTGTAGGGAAAGACGGGGTCGGGATTACCGAGAATTTGTACCCAGACAATAGGGCCAAGAATAACGAGGAGCACGGCAGAAGCCAGGCCTAGCGAACCTCCAATTACCGCACCGCGAGTTGTAAGTTTTTTCCAATACATGGAAAGAATAAGAATCGGGAAGTTGGCACTGGCGGCGATGGCAAAAGCAAGGCCAACCATAAAAGCAATATTCTGTTTTTCAAAAGCGATACCCAGCATAATGGCAATGATACCAAGGACAACGGTAGCAATTTTGGAGACGCGCATCTCTTTCATTTCATCGTGATCACCATTCTTAAGGACATTGGCGTAAAGGTCATGGGAAATGGCTGATGCTCCCGCCAAGGTCAGGCCTGATACGACGGCCAGTATAGTGGCAAAAGCGACAGCGGAGATGAAACCTAAGAAAATGTCGCCCCCAACGGCGTGACTCAAATGGATAGCAGCCATATTATTGCCGCCAATAATGGAACCCTCATTGAGATAGAGGGGATTGGCGGAGACCATGACAATAGCACCGAAGCCGATAATAAATGTGAGGATATAAAAATATCCAATAAAACCAGTGGCGAAGAATACTGAACGACGTGCCTGTTTAGCGTCGGTGACGGTGAAAAAGCGCATAAGGATATGGGGTAATCCGGCTGTGCCAAACATCAGCGCGATTCCCAGAGAAATTGCCGATATGGGATCAGAGATGAGGCCGCCAGGAGACATAATAGCCAAGCCGTTTTTATGTGTTTCTACCGCAGATTTAAATAAGTTTTCGAAATTGAAATTGAAGTGCCAAGCCACGGCGAGGGCAATAAAGCTAGCGCCTGAAAGGAGTAGCACTGCTTTAATAATCTGGACCCAAGTGGTGGCAATCATACCGCCAAAAGCGACGTAGAGGACCATCAATGTCCCGACGATAACCACGGCGGCTTCGTACGGCAACCCGAACAGAAGTTGGATAAGTTTACCCGAGCCTACCATTTGGGCGATCAGGTAGAGGATAACCGTAGCAATACCGCCGAATGCCGCCAGTGTTCGGATAGGTTTTTGGCTTAAGCGGTAGGAAGTGACATCAGCAAAAGTATATTTGCCAAGGTTTCGCAGCTGCTCGGCAATTAAAAATAAAATAATAGGCCAGCCGACGAGAAACCCTATTGAATAAATTAGACCATCGTAACCACTTAAAAAAACAAGTCCAGAAATACCGAGGAAAGAAGCGGCGGACATATAATCACCGGCAATGGCCAGGCCATTTTGCAGTCCGGTGATATTGCCACCCGCAGCGTAGAAGTGTTTTGCGGTTTTTGTCTGGCGTGCCGCCCAGTAGGTGATGCCAAGCGTTCCCCCGACAAAGGCAAAGAACATGATAATGGCCGCGATATTTAAGTCGTCTTGAATACCTTTATCCTTCTAGTTCTTTTTTGATAGCATTAGTAAGGACATCAAATTCTGTATTGGCGCGGTGTACGTAGATGCCGGTCAGAGAAAATGCAATGACAATGATACCTACCCCAACTGGAATACCTAGTGTCATGACATTATTGCCAATCGGTGTTCCCAGAGTTTGAGGACTGAACGCGATGAGCAAAATAAAGGTATAGTAAATAACGAGCATAATTATAGTCAGCATCCAGGCAAAGGCGCTGCGTTTACTAACAAGTGTTTCAAACTTGGGATTTTGCTTTATTTTTTCTGCGACATCTGGCGACATAACGACACTCCAATTGTGAAGCGTTAAATATTAACTAAAAGCTAAAAAAAGAAAGAAGTTTTTTGAATGATTCATGGGCGAAAATGTGGTGACAACTTTGTTTTTCCTCTCCATTTAGGAGGTCTGACTAAAAAGCCATCATGATATCGGATCTCGACATCTATCTCTTTGATCTGCGCGGTTACTTAATTCTGGAGCGCGCGATTGACCCGGATCATGTAAAGGAACTGAACACGGTTCTCGACGAAATGGCGCATCTTAAACCGGGAGATTTGCACAGGTACGTTCATGGACATGTTTTCCTGACTTCAAAAGAAGGGCTCAACCTGCAGCAGATCTACGAGGGAGGTGAACCATTTGAACGTCTTATCGACAATCCATCCTGGTATGAACACGTGAAAACTTTTGTCGGGGGACAAAATTCTTTCGACTCCCAACACGGGCCCCTTTTTATTGACGAAAATTTCGCCAACATACGAGGACCTGGTGAATCGATAGGTTTGCACGGCAGTCCCGTGCCCTGGAGTAAGCGAGGCCAGTTTCATGTCCATAACCAGGAATTCAACTGCGGTCAGATTAACATCCTTATGGCAATCACCGACATCGGTCCCGATAATGGGCCGACGATGGTCATTCCTGGAAGTCACAAGTCAAATTTCCGTAATCCGGATTTAGTTCCAGAAAAGATAAAAGCTAGGGGCGGGGCGGCGGATAGTGTCTATGGTGCGATTGAAATCCATATGAAAGTGGGTGACGCGCTCCTTTTCGTTGATACCATAAGCCACGGATCGAAACGCACCATAACTGGTGAACGTCGCACTGTCGTCTATCGCTACGGTCCGTCCTGGGGTTTCTTCAGGCATAGCTACCGCCCGTCGAAAGAGCTCCTCAATCGACTAACACCTGAAAGAAGAGAAATTGTCTGGCCACATAATAAGATTGAGGATAGCCCGTATTGAAAAAGTTCAAGCTATGTGAAATGAATTTCTATTATGATTTCGGATCTCGACATATTTTCTTTTGATCTTCGCGGGTACCTGGTTTTGGAGCGTGCTATTGAACCGGATCACGTGAAAGAAATGAACGCGATTCTCGACGAACTGCGCCAGCTTAAACCGGGAGAATGGCACGGTTACGTTCATGGGCATGTTTTTCAATCAACGAAGGAGGGGATCAATCTGCAACAGATTTATGAAGGGGGTGAACCATTTGAACGGCTCATTGACAATCCTTCCTGGATTGAACATGTGAAGACATTCGTTGGAGGTCAGGATTCTTTCGACTCCCAGCATGGGCCGTTATTTATCGATGAAAACTTTGCCAACATAAGGGGAGCGGGCGAATCGATTGGCCTGCACTCCGGTCCCGTGCCATGGGTAAAACGCTGCCAGTATCATGTCCACAATCAGAAATTCAACTGTGGCCAGATTAACATCCTGATGGCGCTAACTGACATCGGATCCAACGATGGGGCAACGATGGTTATACCGAGTAGCCACAAATCAAATTTCCGTCATCCGGAATTTGAAAAATCAAAGATGACAGCGAGAGGCGGATCAGTGGATGGGGTCACTGGTGCGATTGAGTTACATATGAAAGCAGGGGACGCGGTCCTTTTTGTCGATTCAATCTGCCACGGATCTGCTAGACGTACCAATGAAGGTGAACGCCGCTCTATCGTTTTTCGCTACGGACCTTCCTGGGGATTTTTTCGACACGGCTACCGTCCATCAAAGGAACTTCTCAATCGGATTACACCCGAACGCAGGAAGATTGTCTGGCCGCACGATAAGATTGAGGACTGTCCCTATTGATTGACCTTTTCCACATTCTCTGGCAAAAAAAAGAGGAGCGTGGGGATAAGATGGCTGTAAAAACGATCTCAATTTCAGAACCGGCGACGAAACTTAAACAGTTTCAGCGCGAGGGATACTGCGTCCTTGAGAGCATAGCCGACGAAACGACTCTTGAGCGTACGCGGACCTGTGTAAAGAAGGCAGTGGCCACGCTAGATTCTGAAAAGCTCGCCAGTGCACGCTCTCCGGGAACACTCATCGATTCCGGCCCCTACCCGGAGCTCGCGGGAATTATTGGCAACCCGACTACTCTCCTAGCACTCGATAAACTGGGGATTACGAACTGCAGATTTTGGAAGGCTGTGATCATCAGCAAGCCGCCAGGAGGGCCGCGATTGTACTGGCACCAGGATTGTATGATGTGGCAGGACCCGCGGTCGTATAGTGACAGATCGCCGATGATCTTTTTGATGTACTACATGGAGGATACCACCCGGAAGAATGGGTGCTTGCGCTTGCTGCCGGGAACTCACCGGAGACGGCATGTCCTTCACGACATGGGAGTAGCTCATACCCCTGATATCAACAGTATAGAGAATCCCAATGACCCGCGCTTTCTCGACTATCCCGACGAGCAGGATGTGCCGATGCGTGCCGGCGATCTAATTATTGGCGACGCGCGCATGTTCCACAGCACTCACGCGAATAAGTCTGATCAGCAACGCACTGTAATCACTATCTGGTTTCACCCGTGGTTCGACGACTTACTGCCGGGGACACAGAGCTGGGTTCATGAAGAATGTCATCGGCGACATCACGACTGGCCGGAGTCTGCGTTGAAGGAAATTGCTCCTGTCATTCCTCATTATACCGGTAATGTGGCACCGATGAAATATAATCGTGTCCCGGACGAACGTTTGTCTGTAAGCGGGCCCTAGTTGAATCAGGGGAACCAGGGAAAAATGGGGCAACATCATAATCTCCTGTTCGTTTTCTCAGACCAGCAACGCTACAGTGCGCTTGGGGCCAACGGAAATCGTGTCATCCAAACGCCCACGCTGGATAACTTGGCAGCAGGTGGGATGTCCTGCGACAACATGTATTCGAATCACCCTTTATGTTCACCCTATCGGGCGATGCTGTTGTCCGGTCGATATGCCTGGCAGAACCTCGTTATCGACAATGAATATCGATTGCGAAGAGATATCCCAACTCTACCCGGTGCCTTGCGAGACCATAGCTACCACACCGGGCAAGTGGGTACGTGGCATCTGGGTAACGGACCCTACCGGGATGAGGATCGTTACGGGCTGGATTATCTGGCATCCCTTAGCATGGGGAAGAATTACACTGACGGCAGCTACAGCGAGAACGAATTGGAACCTCAGGTTATCGAGGGCTGGACCCCGAAGGTAGAGACTGATCTAGCGATTAAGTTCATGGAGCGTCATGCGGATACCCAATCAGGTAATCCCTTTGCCTTATTCGTTTCATGGAGACCGCCGCACTGGCCCTACGAAGATTACCCTGAAGAATATGCCATTTATGCCCCTGCCGATGTAGATCTTCCGGGCAACGTGCCGAAGCAGATGGCCGACTTTGCCCGTCGGGAAATCGCTGACTATTACGGTTGCTGTAGCGGTCTGGACGCGCAGATGGCGCGGTTACTGGAAGTGCTGGATCGGCTGGGACTCAGTGAGAATACGATAGTCTGCTACACCTCTGACCACGGCGACCATCTTTCGAGTCACGGTTACGGTAAGCCGCGAGACAGTTGGATGCATCCCTCGATGCGGGCTTCCAAGGCTACGCCCTACGAGGAATCGATCCACGTACCCTTTATCGTGCGCTGGCCGGGAGCCACCCCGGCGGGAACACGCAGCGACGCCTTTTTCGGAGCGATCGATTTGATGCCGACCCTTCTGGGCGCATGCGGGGTGCCTCTCCCTGAGGGGCTTCAAGGGCGCGATGTCTCCTCCGTTTGGCGTGGAGAAAATACCCCAGCCGACACGGAGCTAACACCGGGTGCTTCAGAATCTGTATACCTGCAAAACATGGCCCACGGCTGGCCGAATCGCGACGCTTGGGTAGGGCGCTGGCGAGGTGTGCGCACCGAGCACTGGACCTACGCTCGCTGGTATGGCAACGAGGACGGGCCGTGGCTTTTCGACCGCAAAAATGACCCCCTTGAAATGATCAATCTCGTTGAATCCAGCGAATCGCGGCCGGTGGTCGAAGAAATGGAGGAGCGCCTCCATCGCTGGATGAAGGCAACCCACGACCCCTTCGAATACGGCAGACGAGGCCCCCGGGGATTTCTCGATCTGGGACAGCTATTCGCGGATCCGGAGAAATATCCAGGCTGGGGGACGGCCTGATAGTCGTTATTAGCAGCAACAATTTTATCTGAGCATTAATTGACCAAACATTGGGTATAGGCCTGAGTTAAAGCTGCAATCAAGTCCCCTTTGGGGCGAAATTCGTGGCCAACATGGCCCTCGTATCCGGCAGCGGCCAATGCCCGGCAGATACCTCGATAGTTCAATTCCTGATCATCATCCAAGTCGTTTCGCCCCGGATTGCCCGCGGTATGAATATGCCCAATCGCGTCGAGATTATCAACCATTGTTCTAATGATGTCTCCTTCCATGATTTGCATATGGTAAATATCATAAAGGAGTTTGACGCGCGGGCTGTTTACCTGCTTCACGACTTCCAGTCCCCAAATGGTATGATCACATTGATAGCCGGAATGATCAACTTTGGAATTGAGCAACTCCAAATTCAGGTTGATACCCTTGGCTTCCGCATAAGGTGTCGATCGACGAAAACCTGTCACAGTGTTAGCTATGCCCTCATTGTCATCTACACCTGGGAGATGATTACCGCTAAAGCAAATTAATCCGCTTATCCCCTTATCAGCCGCAATATCAATAGATTCTTTTAACTCGGCCTCAATACGATCGTGGTTGGCTGGGTTGTTGAGACCATCCGGAAGCGATTGGTGCCCAATCATGCTGACCATACGAAGATTATTTTTGATCGTTAAATTATAGAATGTTTCGAAATCATCACCCCGCCCCCAAATTTCGATCGCGGGAAAGCCAATTTCGGCTATCTTTTCAATCATCTCCTCCAAGGGCATCACATCTTTAGGGACAATAGGTATACAGACGGATTGATTTATAGGCATATTTTTAGATTTGGGGTTAATATAAGGTTACGGTTAAAAATCAGCTGTCGTGTCTTCCTGCTTTATAATAAACTCCAATCAAAGACTACGCCGATAGTATCTCCCCTATCCTTTAAGAGGTCGGCATAAACCTGGGGCGCATTCTGCGGTGCATAGCGGTGAGTGATCAGATCATCGACACACATTTGGCCACGCGTGAGATATTTGTAGAGCAGTTCAATCTGGCGCAATGGGGGCCATTCTCGTTCATCGGGTAATCGTTCATTATGCGTGCCGAGCACACTGATTTGGCGGGTCACAATATCACCTGTAAGCACCTGTTTGCCAGGATACGGCGAGTCCCCGATCAGCATCATTGTGCCAAAGTTGCGTACCAGTTTGAGCGCCAGGGGGAAAACAGCGTAATGACCTGTGGCATCGAAAACGACATCGGCCAGTCGTCCCTCGGTATATTGCTGCACAAAAGGAATAGCGTCTGCCGCGCTCCCAGCAAAGGTTTTCGTGGCCCCGTGTACAGCAGCTACAGCCAGGCGAGTGTCAATGGTGTCGATAGCCAGAACGTCTTCAGCACCCATCACACGCGAATACTGGGTCAGTAGTTGTCCCAATGGACCGAGTCCGACGACCACCACTTTGTCACCCATCGTCAATTGGGCACGCCGCACCCCCGTTTGTGCGATGGTGCACAGCTTAGACCAGGCAGCTGATTCATTGTTGATGTCATCTGGAATTAGAGTTACCGGTGGTTTCACAATGTGGTATTGCCGATGGTTGGCAGTGCTGAATACTCTATCACCCTCCTTAAAGCCTTCCATTGCTGCACCCACTTGTTCAACAGTGCCGACATTGCTGTAGCCCGGATAAAAAGGGTGTTTCACCCAGTTTGCCCAGTGAGAACCTTCTTCGAGCTCAGCTCGATAGCAGATAGATTCAGTCCCTGTGCTGATCAAGCTCATTTGGGTCTTTACCAATAGAGAGTCTTCAGGTAGCGGAGGCACAGTCTCGCATCTTAGTTCAGCTTGTTGCTTGTCCGTGAATACAATATTGTTTGAGTCCATTTTTTAATAAAAGAGGTAATACTTCATTAATAGAAAATAAAGGTTTTTAAGTTAAAAGTAATCATCTATAAAATTGGCGAACCATTTAATGGGTACATGGTCATAAGCAGGTGACGAATAAAACTACATTTCCATTTACACTAAAAGCACCGAAATACTTACCTCAGAGTGGGCCAGACATTGATTAGATACGGTAATAGCGCTCGGCGTTTTTCCAGAATAAACCCGCTCGATCCTTGTTGGAAAAGTCTTTCACAATTTCTGCATAGGCTTCCCATAACCTGCTGTAGTTGGTCATGAGCTTATCGACAGGAAAATTGCTGGCAAACATACAGCGGTCGACACCCATAATCTCGATGGTCCCCAGGACAAACGGTTTTATCATCTCCACAGTCCAGTTCTTATTCATCAATGGCAATCCTGATATTTTTACCGTTAGCTGTGGTGCTTCTGCCAACGATTGAAGCCCAGACTTCCATTGATCCATGAGCGAAAGATCCAGGTCTTTCGGCATTCCCGTGTGATTCAAAATTATCGGGACATCGGGAATCTTTCTCGCCAGTTGTGCCGCTTCTTCCATCTGCCAGGGCCAGATCTGCAAGTCGAATGATAAATTATATTTGGCCAGTAAACGAAAACCACGCTGCCAATCGCCATCGCTCATCAGGTGATCGCTGTCGGTGAATCGAAGTGCGGGGTCTTCTTCATGATTTAACATATGTCGAATACCACGCATGTTTGGGTGCTCCACATGTCTAGTGAGTACATCCTCGACATCAGGTGCGGATAGATCCGCAAACGCCACGATACCGTGAGGCATTCCTCGGGAGGTGGGGTTGTCCGTGATCGACTGAAGCCAGGCGGTTTCTATCACCGGGTCTTGGTCGTGATCGAACTCTGCCTGGATATGAACACACTTGTATAACTCGACACCCGATGCATCGTCATGCAGGTCACCAAAAAGGTAAGACTTGGCGAGAGGAGAAAAGTCACCCGCGAAGTGTTTGATAGGCTCGACAAGCCAAGGGTAGTGATGTTTTTCGAGATCCCATAGATGAATGTGTGTATCAATAATTTTCATAACAATTAATTATTTCTTATTTCGCTTTATTTATTAAAAGCGACATTCTACCTAGCAAAAGACTGGTAATTAATCATTATAAGATATCTTTATAATAGTCAACTGTGCTTTATATGTAATTGTGTAAAAAAGGGGCTTGGAATTGCGGATTCGGGGAAAGAAGATTGGATCTCGGTAAACACCAAATTTGCGGAAGTCATTTGTTTTCTTAAACTAGAAATTAATTCTGTCTGTGTATTTCCACTGGAAAGCACCGTCGCTGTAAATAATGCCCAAACCTCCTAACATTCTCTTCATCCTCACCGACAACCAGCGCTCGGATCTTCTCGGTTGTGCGGGCAACCCAATCATTCTAACACCTAATATAGATCGCCTGGCTGAGTGCGGCGTACGGTTTTCAAATGCTTTCGCGACCACGCCGAGCTGCGCGGCGAGTAGGGCGAGCTATCTGACGGGAATGTACGAGCGGCGTCATCGGTTTACCTTTTACGCACCCCCGCTCCAAACTAAATTTTCCAATAACAGCTATCCCGCTCTGCTTAAATCATCGGGATACCGGACGGGATTCATCGGTAAGTTTGGCGTTGCTGCCAACGGCATCGAGCCATCACTGGAAGACGGGTGTGGCATAGACAGGATGTTTGACCACTTCGACAACTATGAGCACTGGACGGATGAAGGCTATGAAATCCGACAACCTGATGGGAGGATCAAACATCTGACCGACATCACAGGAGACAAGGCGATCGATTTTCTCGACCGCCATAATAATGAGCGGTCGAATCAACCTTTCTGTCTGTCCATCAGTTTCAATGCGCCGCATGCTCAGGACGGAGATTCTCGTCTTTATATATGGCCGAAATCCGAGGATGGACTTTACGCGGACGCTACTCTACTGGAACCTGCCAATGCGGGGCCTGCATTTTTTGAATCCCTACCTCTATTTATTCAAGAATCAGAGAGCCGTGTTCGATGGCATACACGTTTCGATACAAGCGAAAATTTCCAGCGCAATATGAAGGGACTCTATCGGATGGTCAGCGGTATCGATCGCAATGTCGGACGGGTGGTGGAGGCATTAGAGCGCCATTCACTGGCAAGTAACACCATCATCATCTACGCGTCGGATCACGGCATGTATTACGGTGAGCGTGGATTGAGCGATTGCTGGCAGTTGAATGAAGAATCAATTCGGATCCCGCTCATTATTTTCGATCCCAGGAGAAACATTAGCTGCCCGGTCAAAAATGAAATGGTATTGAATATCGACATCGCGCCCACGATCCTGGAATTGGCCGAAGTGCCAGCCCCATCGATCGTTCAAGGGCGCAGCCTGATTCCCCTTGTGGATGATTCAGCTGACGGGTGGCGAACAGAATTTTTCTGCGAGCACCTTTTTGATATTCCGAACATTGACATCCCCAAGAGCGAAGGGGTCCGAACCGAACAATGGAAGTACATTCGCTATTTCGAACAGAACCCTATCCACGAAGAACTCTACAACCTCGAGGAGGACCCACACGAATCATATAATCTTATAGGAGTTCCTGAATACTCCGACCGGGGTGCTAAAATGCGCCTAAAATGTTCAAACCTCACTTTAAAAGCGAGTTCTTCTTAAATCAAAAAGGGGTTAAGCGCGGGGGTAATAAATATTTGAATAATCGAGGTTTAATTATTTAACTTATCCTACTTCCAAACTATTTTTAGGATATTCCAATAATCTAACTTCAACAAAGTAAATATCACATGGCACAAGCACTAGAACTGGTTGCCCCCCCTGACCTCGCCGGACAGGTAGCGGCAATTGAAAACGACGGCTTTGTTTATTTTCCTAATTACTTGAGTCCGGATGAGGTCGCTGAACTTCGGGCTTGTATGGATAGGACAGAGATTAACGAGACCAGCCATGATAAGCTCAAAACTTCTGAAAATGGGGGGTTTTATGAAAAGACGATCAACAATGCTTTCAACCGCGACTCCCTCTTCATGACCTTTCTCGATAAGCCGGGGATAATCGAATTGGAAGAAGCTGTGCATGGTGAAGATTGTCATGTCATCGCGATGACGGCGTGGATGACGGGGCCAGGACGACCTAATCAAAACATACACGCCGATTGGCAACCAATTAATCTGCCGGAAGATATTCTAGCTGATCCACGAGTGAAAGTCCCCGTCTACATTACGACGGTACATTTCTACCTCGACGAAATTACCGAAGAGCTGGGTCCGACCCAGTTTATACCCGGCAGCCATCGGTCCGGGCGTAACCCTGAGGGGGAGAATTCCTGGCAGGGTATTGAGCCACACAATATTATGTGTCAATCTGGCGATGTAGTTGCTTTTCGCAGTGAGGTCTGGCATCGGGGCACTTCGAATACAAGCGACCAGGTCCGGCATTTGTTGCAGGTCCATTACGCACAACGGATGATTACTCAGAAGTTCCCGCCATACCTAAACAAATTTCAGTTTGATGAAGAATTGCTGTCACAGGCAACACCGCGCCAGCGTCGGTTACTCGGTGATCATGTACAAAGCAACTATGATTAATCACGCATGATTAAAGTCCGTCTTCCCATCCCCGATCGTCTGATTGTTCTGACCTTCGATGATGGGGTTAAATCAGATGCAACCTACGTCGCGCCGTTGCTCAAGAAGTACGGGTTTAACGCAACGTTTTATATCACCGAGGGACTAAACTTTCTCCAGGACAAGGATCGCTACTTGACATGGGAAGAGGTTCGGGGGTTAGACGAAGCAGGTTTCGAAATTGGCAATCATACACGCCACCACAAAAACGTGTGCACCCAGACACACGACCAATTGACCGCAGACTTGGCGCACATTGATAGCCGTTGCCAAGAACATGGCATTCCATTGCCCCAAACATTTTGTTATCCTGGCTATAATAATTGTCCCGAAGCCGTGGATGTCCTCGCAGAAAGACAATTTCTTTTCGCTCGCCGGGGTATGGCGCCGGAGCATCCTTATCACAATGAAGGTGGGCGAGGCCCAGCCTACAATCCAATGCAACACCACCCACTACTCATCCCAACGACCGGTGCATCAGGTCCAAACTGGACAGACGACGATTTTATCTGGGCGGTTGAGCAAGCCAGGGACGGCAATATCACGGTCCTGACTTTCCACGGGGTGCCGGATCTAGATCACCCTTGGGTACACACCGAGCCGGATACATTTAAAACATATATGGATTATTTGTATGAGCACGACTGTACCGTCATTGCTGTCCGTGATCTGGATCAATATGTCACCCCATTTACAGCTATAAAGAATTAGATGTTTTCTAAGTTATATGGATTCTATCCACTTAAAACTCACATGAAATCAAGATTTAATAAAACTTAAAACGAGGTAAATGAACAATGAAAATTAAAGAGATTAAGGCCTTTCCCCTGGCTTATCCGGAACCCCATTATAAAGGCATTGAACGCTACATCACCCTGGCCCGTGTCGAGACTGAAAATGGAATGGTAGGATGGGGTGAGTGTATCTCACAATTTCGTGAAGCCGCGTTAGCGACAAAGACAATCATAGAACAGGGATTTGCCCCCTTGCTTGTCGGACAAAATATTATAGATGGCGATCGGCTCTGGCACATTATGCAGGACCGGATCTGGTGGTACGGCCCTGAAGGGATTGCTGCCTTTGCAGTGAGTGCAGTCGATATGGCTTTATGGGATGTAAAAGGAAAAGCGCTCGGTCAACCGGTCTGCCAACTTCTGGGAGGCAAAGTCCACGACAAGGTTATCGCCATGGCGTCATTCATTTTTGATATGGAAGATGTCGACTGGACTTTAAATGAGTTTCGCTGGTTAATTGAGCAGGGCTATCATATGGTTAAAGCCGGTTGGGGTATGCACCGTCAGGCACTTTTTGGGCAGAAGCATAAAGCTGACATAGACATCGTCCGTCAAGTGCGCGAAGTCATCGGAGAGGAACCTGAACTCATCGTTGACACTCCCGGTATTTACAAATTGTGGGATGTGCCGACTGCTATTCAGCGTTTTCGCGCTCTAGAGCCCTATCGTCTTCGCTGGATTGAACAGCCCTTGTTTCCCAGCGATTTGGAAGGGCACGCCCGTCTCCGCGCCGCAGTCTCTACCCCTATCGGCACCGGCGAAGACGAATGGAACTTGGAGAGCTATAAACGTCTGATCGATTCGGACGGGGTAGATGTGATACAGATAGACCCCGGTCGTGTGCATGGCATCACCGGTAGTTATCAAGTGATAAAATCAATTGAAGCGGCCAACCTTCAAGTTAGCTACCATACTTGGAGCGGCGCCCTAAACACAGCCGCCAGCCTCCATCTATTGGCCAACACTACACACGGTGTAAGTATGGATTTTAAGCCCCACGAATCACCTATGCAGCATGAATTGGTCAACAATCCCTGGGTTCAGGAAGAGGGTTATCTGGTAGTCCGCGACGAACCCGGTCTTGGAGTTGAAGTGCGAGAAGAGATTGTCGAAAAATATTACTTTAGCTAATTGACGTAAAATATTTTGCGGTAGGTAAAATGAATTCTGCCTGCAGTCGAAACTCATTTTAAATAATAATACCGGCTAATTGCTACTGAGTTGCAGTTGATCTTACCTGCTTATCAAGCGCCCTTTGCACCTGCCCAGGCCCTCAGAGGAACGTCGTCCCAATCATCCGGCTGCCAGTATTGAGATGTCGGGTGAAAGTCGGGATCGGGGCCCAACGGATTATCTCCAACGGCTAATGCCCCGAGCAACTGCCGCCGAATTGGCGAGCATCTGGCAATCAGTTCAGGTTCCTGCTGATTGTAATCCGTGGGACGGAGCCACCGGTAGTGGTAACCAATGTGCATAACCTTGCGAATTTTATCAGAAAAGTTAGGCCCGACGCAATGCCAGGTGGCAGTTCGCCATAACACCGCGCTTCCTGACGGCAGCTTGAGTTCAACTGCTTCAAAGGCATCTAGCTTGTTTTTTATCGTCCTCAACTCTTGAGGTGTTCGCTTGTGGCTTCCCGGTGCTAACCAAAGGTTCCCACAATTGGATTCACTTAAATCGGAGAGGACGTAGAACGCTTTGATTTCCATGAAGGGTAACCGTCCGTCGAGTGAAGGTGCCGAGAAGATATGTTCGCTTGCCAGGTCTGGGTGCCAGCTGAGATTGCGGTAGCCAGCTTTGTCATCTGCTCCGTTCCCTACACCAACATCACCGACCTGTAGGCCTTCCGGGTAGGGAGGGCGGTAGTCGAGGTGAGAAGTTCGGATCTGAATGTTCCAACCGATAGCATCAACAACCAGTGGCAGCATTCTTGGGTGGTCGATCAAATCGAGAAAAGTATCGTGATGAGCTAAGGCATTACGGATTGCGAAGGGGTCATTAGGGCCGATTCCTTTTGAGTTGCGAACATTGGCGGCTACCTCATCTACAGCCGACAGTAAGCGATCTAACTCCTCTTGAAACAAAAAGTTTTCGAGGATTATATATCCCAAATCCTCGAATTCTTTTTCCTGCTGGGGCGTCATGGCCAGAGACATAGCTTATTCTCCGTAAGTAATTTTGCTAAGAAAAAAGGGATTCAAGGTGATCAATAATCAGTGACCGTAGCAGTGTTAAGTTTTAGGTTTTAGGAAAAAAAGTATCTGCGATCTCAGCGTGTCTCTCGAAGTTCAATTTTCTATCTCTAAATTTACAATCCGAATTCCGCAATTGATAAATGGCGTTTATTCCGGTGCCCACGCGCGAGGCGCAATACCATCGAGATGTGTTTTGACGTCGACAACGACTGGTCTCCCTGCGGCAAAGGCATGATCGAGCGCATTTGAAAGTTCACTGGGTTTGTTGACGGTAATCCCCAAACAGCCTATCGATTCAGCTATCTTGGCAAAGTCTGCATCTGGAAAGAGCCAGAGATCATCAGAACCTGCAGTCTGTCCAGCGTAAATATCTTCGACGCCTTCTTTTTCCTGGTTCAGGGAGTGATTGTTGTTAACGAGGGTAACGGTGTTTATCCCGTACTTTACCGCAGTTTCCAAGTCAGCGAGGTGGTACCAGATACCGCCGTCACCTGTGAATAAAAGGACGGGGCGATTCGGTTGGGCACATTTAGCTCCCATCGCCGCGGGCAGACCCCAGCCCAGTGAGCCAGCACAGCGGATAAAGGTCTGCTCGGGATGCTTAAGATCGATCATCGTACCGGTCCAGACACCCGAGTGGCCCGTGTCGGAAACGAGAATAGCGTCGGAGGGTAGGGAATCGGTCAGTTCCCGGCAGAGACGTTCCGGAAGGATCGGTACGGTGTCCGAGTTGACCTTATCGTCTACGCTTTCTTTCCAGATTTGAACCAATTCCTGCATGCGTTTAATCCATCCAGTGCGCGGCTCAGTTTTTTCAGCCAGTTCAATCATTTTGCGCAGTGTGTTTCTAACATCGCCCTGCATCCCCACTTTAATTGAATAATTTCGGCCCAGTTCTTCCGCGTTAACATCGAGTTGGATGACTGGTGTTCCCTGAGGTGGGATAGTGTAGCTATTGGTGACCTGTCCACCGGTGTGGCTACCGATAAAGAAGACCATGTCGGCCTCACAGAGTGTTTGGTTAGCACAAGCCCGTGAATATAAACCGGGGACACCCACAGCGAGTGGATGATCGTAGGGAAACATGTTTTTGGCATTCAGGGAAGTAGCTACAGGAATGGAGAGTTTCTCGGCCAGGGCTATCAATTCAGTGCGCGCCCCCGAACTGGTCACACCACCGCCAGCAACGATGACGGGACGTTCAGCCTGGCTGAGCAGTTGGAGTGCTTCTGTAATTCTTTCACTCTCTGTTTCCGGGCGCGAAGGGGGCAACTTGCTGAACATCTCTTCGATTATAACTTCCAAATCGGCCTCGTGATTAACGACCATTCCACCTTCAAGTCCTTCAAGATTAAGATGGACGGGGCCTGGTGTTCCTGATGTTGCCGAACGGAATGCCTGGCGTAAATAGATGGGGAGTTGCTCCGGGTTGGAGACAAAGGCGCTGTACTTGGTGACAGCCGAGAAGGGATTGACGTGATCGACTTCCTGGTAGGCATGACGTTGCTGATTGATCTGATACTCCCGTCCGGTGATTGCAATGACCGGGGAGCAGGCGAGGTAGGCATCCTGTAACCCGGCAGCGAGATTTACTGCCCCCACTGATTGGGCCATACAGAGACCAGGACGGCGGTTTACACGAGCGTAAGCATCGGCCATGTAAGCAGCTCCTTTTTCCCCATGGGTTTGAATACGTTTTATCCCCAGCTTTTCCATTTCCATCAACACCCGGGGAGCGATATAAGGCATATAAAAAACATGGGTTAACCCGTGTCCGTGAAATGTGTCGGCAATAAACTTAGCTCCAGTCATTTTAGTCATAGTGCGTGCATCTTCTAAATTTCTTGTGCCTGTCGACTTCCTCAAAATGCTTTTACTGGCAAAATTGGTCTATCGAAATAGTGCGCCTATTTATGCTACATCCATGGCTGATCAATGGAGAAAGGGAATGTCCCTGGAAGTTGTGTTGCTGTCGTGGTACTATTGATAATGAGAAAAAGATGAATCGAGAGAATAAATTATTTACGAAACAATCACTTACAATTACTATCGCCGTTTATATTATAAAGGGTATATTTAACCGTAAGTTCTTCACCATTTTTAATTTCTCTGTTGGTTGCTATCCAAGTAAAACCATCGCGTTTTAACTTTGAACAGTTTGGGGTGTCACTATGATTGACATAACCTCCAAGGGGAGTGCGAATCGCTCCGTTCTCAAATCTATTATCCGGAATGTGAATGATACCTAATAGTTCCCCCTCTGGGATATTATCTTTAGCATAAATTCCAAATCCATGGATGGGGGACTCTTTAATCGTTAGTTTTTTAGGTAATGGTTTATACATGATTTATCTGTCTACTCGCGGGAAATAACCCAGTTATTGATTTTCTCTTGGGCTTATGTCCCCAAATGCTTCACGGTTTGATTTTTAAGCCAGGGGCTTTCGTAAGATTCGGCATACTCGACCCCAGCTATTCGTCCTTGCTCCATTGCCGTGGCTCGTAGTAAAGGTGGCCCTATCTCTTTGAGTTTTTCAAGTGAACAGGCCCAGGGGTTCCATGTATGGAGGCATGCTTCGATCTTCTGCTCGATTACATCCGTGATATCCACATAAGTATCGGGTGGGCGATAGATGGGATGTGACATACTTTGTTCATTCGCACTGAACCAGATCGCTTTTGGCCTATGGCCTTCCTTACCTGAGTGGACGCGCCACGACGGTGCCCGCTCTAACATGCGCGCAGCCTCACCATGGTCGAACCCGTAATGGGTCTCTCTGAAAGGATAGTGCGAGCATATAATGATGTCGGGTTGGATATCCTGTATGGATTCACCCAGCTCAAGCATATTTTCTCGTGTCGCGATAAGGGGCGTGTCGCCGAAATCTAGAAATCGGTAGTCATTAACGCCAAGGACCGTAGCAGCTTTTTCAGCTTTTTCACGGAGTGTTTGCCTGAGTTCGTCCCGAGATTTGCCGAGATGGTGTTCGGTGTGGACTTCCTCCCCATAGGTCAAAGTCATAAGTATAACTTCGTCCCCTCGATTGACATGATGGATCACAGTGCCCGCGTTAGCAGGAAACGGATCTGAAGGGTGTGCCCCTACTACTAAAATCTTCATTTTTTCTTCGTTTGCCATATATTCCTCCTAATGCCGTAGTCTAAACAATAGGATGTCCTTCTTGTCAATGAGCTTTGAAATATTTTAGCAGCCATCCGAGTCTAACATTATCGCGAAGACGTCAAAGAACTGGTCGAACTCATTAGCTGTCGATCCTGACTGCTTTCAATTTTGGTGAGCCGCACCCATCAGGTCATTGCTCAGTAGATAGAAGAAATAAACGACAGCCAGGTGTGTAATGACAAAAGGAGGTGGGAACGGGCTGTTCCCTAGCGCGTTGAAGAATGTAGTATGTAAAGAAGCGCGGCAGGGACCAACCTTTGCTAAGACTATGGCATGCAGTGTATTCCCGCTAATTGCTTAACACTAATTATCTAAAACTGATCGGATAGATCACTCTTCACTCGATGGTCACTTCTTCAGTGGTAACAGTGA
>Ga0315339_1001040_pt1 | contig 27391 bp, 26 predicted proteins | sample ASW17metaG_FD_204514 | JGI IMG/M metagenome (GOLD analysis project Ga0315339, IMG submission 204514) | Ammonia-oxidizing marine archaeal communities from Pacific Ocean, United States - ASW #17 | ecosystem: Environmental > Aquatic > Marine > Oceanic | place: USA: California | collected 2016-12-05 | reverse complement strand
CAACCAGCAGCTTCCTCAATCAGCCTTGGGTAGCAAGACGCCCTTGCACGCCATGAAAGACTGGCATAAACGCAAACCTCAATTGTTCAAGAAAAAACCATGCTACCGTCCGGGATGTGACATCTAGCCGGGCCGTGGTGCCGAGGCGCTTTTAAGCCTCTGCCAGTTGTTTTGCCGATCGAGCATGGATTTCAGATAGGCGATATTGGCGGCGGCCTGTTCTGTCGATAAATCGGCGCCGGCGATATCTTCGGCTTCCTTGAAACGCCCCTGAAGCCCCACGGCCAGCGCCAGATTCTGACGCACTTGGTGATCGGCGTCGGGCATCAATGATGCTTCGCGGAGCGCCGCCTCGGCATCGCCGAGATCGCCGGTAAGGAGGTAGGACATGCCCAGATTGGAGAGGATGGCCGGTTCGTCCGGGGCAAAATCGCGCGCCTGCAGATAGAGATTGCGAGCCTCGATATTCATCCCCTTCTGATCGAGAATTGTAGCTTCGGCCGACAGCAGGCGCCAGTCCGGTCGGTCCGGCGTTTGCGACCGCCTGATTACGTTCAAAGCGCGATCAAGTTGTCCGTCGGCGGCAAGCGCCTTGCCGAACGATGCGCGCGCGTCTCGATCGTCGGGAAAAGCGACCACCACATTTTGCAGGACCGCGACAGCCTGCCCGCTCCGTCCGGCGCGGCGAAGCGTCGCCGCGTAGTTGAGCGCGGCTGCCTTGTCCTTAGGATTGGCGGCATATTTTTGTCCCCAATAGCTCGACGCCTTCTCGACTTCCTCGGCGTTCTGCAAGCGATCGGCGTCGATCAATGTACTGCCGGTCGTCATTGAACTTGTCGCGCAGCCGGAAAGGCCCAGAGTGACAAGAATTGGCACAAAGATCGTGCTACGCCGGATGATCGCGCCAAACACGTTCCGACAGGAGCGAGGCGAGGAAAGGGTGGCGACCGGCATCAAATGCTCCGAAAACGAAATTCCTGAACGGTTTCGAGTAATATTCCCTTAACCCTAATGCTTGGTTAAACAGGCTCGATCGTATGTCCGGGGATTGTCCGATTTCTGGATGCCCGCCATGATCGCCCGCGCTCGAAAAGGAGAATTCATGCCCGATTGTTTCTTGGATTCGGTTACCGCCGGACCATCGGTCCCGGTCCGCGGGGTTGTTGCATCTGATCTCGCCGGACTCGTCGCCTCTCTAGATCGACCGTCGGCGGCGTGGGTCGCGGCGAATGACTTTTCCGCCGCGGCGGGAACGGTCTTGCCTATTCCCGGACCCGACGGTGCGCTCGCTTCGGTCCTTTTTGGCCTTGGCGAGCCGAACACCGATCCCCGTTCAGCCCTTCTTCCCGGATTGCTCGCGAAACTCTTACCGCCTGGCGACTATCGCCTGGACAGCGGCTTTGACGATCTGCGGGCGGCAATTCTTGCCTTCGCCCTTGGTGCCTATCGCTTCACGCGCTATCGCGGCGCGGCGGCGACGCCGCGCCTGGTGATACCAGTGGGTTTCGATGTTGCCTGGCCTTCCGCCGTCGCCGATGGCGTCTGGCTGACGCGAAACCTCATCAATATAGCGCCCAATGACATGGGCCCGGCCGAGTTGGCGATAGCGGCCAAAGATCTCGCCGAACGCCACAATGCGAATTATTCTGAAATCGTCGGCGATGCGCTTCTGTCGGCAAATCTTCCGATGATCCATGCCGTCGGCTTCGCCGCCGCGCCAAGCCGCGCGCCACGTCTGGTCGATCTCACCTGGGGCGATCCTTCTCATCCCAAGGTAACGCTGGTCGGCAAGGGGGTGTGTTTCGATACCGGTGGTCTCGACATCAAGCCGGCAAGCGGCATGCTCCTGATGAAGAAAGACATGGCCGGTGCCGCCAATGTCCTTGGTCTCGCCCACATGATCATGGCATTGAATATTCCCATCCGGTTGCGGGTTTTGATCCCGGCCGTCGAGAATGCGATCTCGGCCGCAGCCTTCCGCCCAGGCGACGTCTTGGCCAGCCGCAAGGGGCTCAGTGTCGAAATCGGCAATACCGACGCCGAGGGGCGTTTGGTTCTTGGCGACGCGCTGACGCTCGCCGCGGAGGAAAACCCTGATCTTGTTGTCGATCTGGCTACGCTCACGGGTGCTGCGCGCGCCGCACTTGGACCCGAAGTCGTGCCCTTTTATACATTTGACGATCGGCTCGCCGGCGAATTTGCAAACGCCGGAGTCTCGACCTCCGACCCGGTTTGGCGGATGCCGCTGTGGTCGCCTTACATGGCGATGCTCAGTTCCAAATTTGCCGATATCAACAATGTCGGCTCGACATCTCATGCCGGCTCGGTCACCGCCGCGCTTTTCCTGTCGCGGTTCGTCTCGCCTGAGATAAGCTGGCTGCACGCCGACATTTATGGATGGAACCCGACTGCCAAACCCGGGCGCCCGGCCGGCGGAGAGGCGCAGGCAATTCGCGCGCTATTAGCCATGATTGCCGATCGCTACGGAAATTCTTGAAGTCGAGGCACTGCCTGGTTTAAATAGTTCGGGGCCGAAACGAAATATCCCGCTAAGGATCCGAGATGCCCGTTGAACTTCGGCCGAGTCAGGCATTGCGTCTGTGGCACGATGTTACCTTTGACCTGGTGCGTGACAACGAGCGCGACCTCACCGATCGTCAAATGGCGGTGCTGCTTACCGTCTATCTGGCGCCGCCACCGCACACGGTTCGCGGTTTGGCGAATAAGCTTGGCGTTACCAAGCCGGTCATTACCCGTGCTCTCGATACGATGGGAGCGTTGGGCCTGCTCACCCGCCGGCGTGACGAAGCCGACCGCCGCAATGTCCTCGTCCATCGCACGCTGGAAGGTTCACTCGCCGTCGAGCGTCTCGGCGACATGATCCTCACCCGCCACCGCCAGCTACCGCCATGAAGCCGCTCGATCCCCGCCTCAATGCGTTCAGGCCCGACCTTGCCGACGCACGCTTGACCGGCAAAGTCGAGGCGGATCGGTTTGTCGAGGCGGTCGGTCGCCGGGTCGTCGCTTTCGCCGCGCCTCTAAAGCATGCACCGCGTGGCGACGCATCGCTCGACAGCGAGGTCCTGCGTGGCGAAGTTTTCCGCGTTTTTGAGGAAACCGGAGAGGGTTGGTCCTGGGGTCAACTCGAAACCGATTGCTATGTTGGCTATGTCGCGACAGAGGCGCTTGGTTCCCTTGAGCCCGAGCCCACGCATCGCGCGATTGCGTTGCGAACCTTCATCTACCCCGGACCGGATTTGAAAACTCCGGCGCGCGGCGCGTTGTCAATTGGTGGCAGCGTTACGATCACTGGCGAGAGCGAAAACCGCGATACGAAGTACGCTCACCTGGCCGGCGGCGAGGGCGCGGTCATCGCCGCGCATTTCTTACCGGTCGGAGCCGCGCACGAGCACGACTTTGTCGCGGTCGCCGAGCGCTTTGTCGAAACCCCCTATCTGTGGGGCGGACGCACCAGCTTGGGTCTCGATTGCTCGGCTCTGGTGCAATTGTCCTTGATGGCCTGCGGCCATGCCGCGCCACGCGACACCGACCTTCAGGAGCGGATGCTCGGCGCGCCGCTTGCCGGCGGTGTCGGCGGTGAACTAGCCCGTGGCGATCTTGTTTTCTGGTCCGGCCATGTCGCCATCCTCCTCGACCATCAGCGCATCGTCCACGCCAGCGGTCATCATATGAGCGTCGTCACGGAGTTGCTCACCGAGGCTGTTGAACGGATCGCGCCAGGGCACGGCCCGCCGACATCCGTCCGCCGCCTTGTAATTTGACGGCGGCTGAATGAGCTCAATAGAGTTGGTTTCGGTCGACCAGGTTTGCGAATGATGCACCGGCTTCGAAGGCGGCGATCTGCCGTAAGATAGACGGCACGATAACATCCGGCATCGTCGCCGCCGCCGCATGGGGGGTGATCACGATTTCAGGCCGCGTCCATAGCGGATTGTCTTGATCGAGCGGCTCGCTTTCGAAGACATCGAGACTGGCGCCGACCAGGATACCGCGATCGAGGGCGGCGATGATGTCGGTCTCAATTTGAAGACCGCCGCGCCCGGCGTTGATAAGTATAGCGCCGCCAAGGGGACCATCGCCGGCAAGTTTCTTGAACAGTGGCATGGAAAGAATTCCCTTGGTGTCCGGCGTTTGCGGCAGCAGGCAAACCAGAATATCGGTGCGCGCCAGAAAGCGGTCGAGGTCACCCGCGCCATGAAAGCACCTAACATTTGGGATTGATTTCGCCTGGCGGCTCCAACCGGCGACCTGGAACCCAAGCCGATGAAGCACGCCGGCAGCATCGCGGCCAAGCACACCGAGGCCCATGATCCCGACCCGCAAATCGGCGGCGGCCGGCTGGGCAAGTTCCTTCCAAATCCGCGCCGCCTGCTGACGGTTATAGGAAAGCTGCTGGCGATGGTGGATCAGAACCTGCAACACGACCCATTCGCTCATTCGTTGGGTAAGATCGGGGTCAACCACACGAATGATCGGTACATCGGGGAGGCCGGCCGGTGAAACCAGATGATCTATACCGGCACCGAGCGAGAAGATTGCCTTGAGATTAGGGAGTGTCGCAAGAATCCCGTGCGGCTGGCCCCAGGCAAGCAAGTATCCAACCGCCTCGGGGTCTTGCACATCAGGCCAGACTAAAAGCCGCCGCTCTGGCTCTGCCGCACGAATCGCATTTGCCCAGGGGTCGCAATTCAATGACCCCGTGGCGAGTAGAACGGCTGGCTTACATGCGGTGGTCATGAAGAATGAACGGATGCCATCGCTACGCCCTATTGCGCTACCACGCCTTCCGGTGCCGCGGCTATCTCAAAGGCGGCGGCCATCAGCGCTTTGGTGTAGTCGGTCTCGGGCCGGTCGAACACTTTTGCCGCTGGGCCCTGCTCGACGATTTTACCGTTGCGCATGACTACGATGTCATTTGCCAGCGCCCGCACCACCTTCAAATCGTGACTTATGAAAAGATAGGCGAGGTTATATCGGCGCTGTAGTTCACGCAGAAGGTCGACGACCTGCGCCTGTACGCTCATGTCGAGCGATGAGGTCGGTTCGTCTAGCATAACAAATTTTGGTTCAAGAACCATCGCCCGCGCCACGGCAATTCGCTGCCGCTGACCGCCGGAGAATTCGTGCGGATAGCGATTTCGGGTCGATGGATCGAGGCCGACTTCCTCGAACGCTTTGGCCACCCTTGCGTCGCGTCCCATATAGGTAAGCTCAGGAGCGTGAATCTTCAGCCCTTCGCCGACTATTTCTCCCAGCGACATGCGCGGGCTAAGCGAACCGTAAGGGTCTTGAAAGACGATCTGCATGTCGCCACGCAGTGCCCGCATCTCCTTGAAATTATTGGAGTCAATTGCATTACCTAGAAACACGATCTTACCCTGCGAGGAGATCAAGCGCATCAGCGCGAGACCGAGTGTCGTCTTGCCGGAACCCGATTCGCCGACGACGCCAAGGGTCTGCCCCTGACGGACGGCAACATCGACGCCGTCGACCGCCTTGACGTGGCCAACGGTACGGCGAAAGAAGCCACGCTTAATCGGAAACCATACCTTGAGGTTATTCGCCGACATGACAGTCGGTACATTCTCGTCAGATTCGGGTGGGTCGCCCGTGGGCTCGGCGGCTAGCAGGTGCTTTGTGTAAGCGTGTTGGGGACGGGCAAAAATTTCTTCCGTCAGGCCCTGCTCAACGATGTGTCCCCCGGTCATGACACAGACCCGCTTGGCTATTTTTCTGACGATACCGAGATCATGGGTGATGAATAGCATCGCCATTCCAGTCTGGCGTTGCAGGTCGCGCAGGAGCTGAAGGATCTGCGCCTGGACAGTCACATCGAGGGCCGTAGTCGGCTCATCGGCGATGAACAGATCCGGTTCATTGGCGAGCGCCATGGCGATCATCACACGCTGACGCTGACCGCCGGAGAGTTGATGCGGATAGGCGCCGAGCCGGCTCTCGACATTGCGGATGCCGACCTGATTGAGCAGCTCGATGACCCTTTTGCGCGCCGCCGTGTCGCTCAGGCCACGATGTAGCGTCAGGATCTCACCGACCTGTCGCTCGATCGTATGCACCGGGTTGAGCGATGTCATCGGCTCTTGAAAGACAATCGAGATGTCGTTGCCGCGGATTTTTTGGATCGCCGGTTCGTCGGCTTTGAGAATATCCTCGCCCTTGAAAAATATCTCGCCGGCCGGATGTTCAGCCGCCGGATAGGGCAGGAGCCTCATGACCGATAATGCGGTCACCGATTTGCCGGACCCCGACTCGCCAACGAGTGCGAGTGTTTCGCCACGCTGTATGTCGAAGCTGGCGCCCTCCACCGCTACGGTTTCTTTACCGCCCTGGCGAAATACGACGCCGAGATTGCGAACCGAAAGGATGGGTGTTTCGCTCATGCGAAGGTCTTTCGCGGATCGAAGGCGTCGCGCACCGCCTCGCCGACAAAGATCAGCAGAGACAGAATGATCGATATGACAAAGAATCCTGCCAGCCCGAGCCACGGTGCTTGGGGATTGTCCTTGCCCTGGGCCAGTAACTCGCCCAGCGATGCCGATCCAGGCGGCATGCCGAGGCCGAGAAAGTCGAGCGAGGTCAGCGTCGTGATTGAACCATTGAGTATGAATGGTAGGAAGGTCAGCGTTGCCACCATGGCGTTGGGTAGGAGATGGCGGAACATAATCGTCCGATTGGAGACGCCGAGCGCGCGCGCCGCATTGACGTATTCGAAGTTTCTTCCGCGAAGGAATTCGGCGCGAACGACGCCGACCAGCGATACCCACGAGAAGAGCAGCAATATACCGAGGAGCACAAAGAAGCTTGGCGCGATCACCGATGATAAGATGAGCAGTAAGTACAGTGCTGGTAGAGATGTCCAAACCTCGATGAATCGTTGGAATCCAAGATCGACCCAGCCGCCGAAATAGCCTTGGACTGCTCCGGCGAGAACCCCGATGACCGATGAAACAATGGCGAGGGTGAGGCCAAATAGGATGGAGATACGAAGGCCGTAAATGACCCTGGCGACAACATCGCGGCCGGAATCGTCAGTGCCGAGCCAATCCCAGTTTCCAAGTGTGCAATTTGGATTGTCAACGCCTTCGGCGTAGCCCTGACAGCGATCTTGCCTGTTCATAAGCCACCACGGCTTAGCTGGTGCGGGCGTTGAGGTCTCAAAGTTCACGGTACCGAACGAATAACGAATTGGCGGCCACAGCGCCCAGCCTTCAGCTCGTATCGCGTCACGTGCAAAATCGCTTCGATAGTCAATTGTTGGCAGAAAACCGTCGTCCAAAATTGTTTCGGGGTAGTCGACGAACAGCGGATACAGAATCTCACCCTTATAGGAGGCGATGATCGGTCGATCGTTGGCAATGAAAGGCGCAAAAAGCGAGAGTAAAAAAATCGCGAGGAAGATCCACAAGGACCAGTAGCCGCGCCGATTTGCCTTGAAATTGTGCCAGCGCCGTTGGTTCAATGGCGACAATGAGAAGAGGCCTCGCGACGGCAGATCGGTCCGCGTCGGAGCTGGATGGCCTTTCTCAGAGCCTTGTTTGACGACAGACGTATCCAACTCAGACCTCGCGGCTCTCGAAATCGATCCTGGGATCGATCCACGTGTAGGTGAGGTCCGAGATGAGGTTCACCAACAGCCCCATCAGTGAGAACACATAGAGCGTGGCGAACACCACCGGGTAGTCGCGATTGATCACCGACTCGAAGCTGAGAAGCCCAAGCCCATCCAGCGAAAAAATCACTTCGATGAGTAATGAACCGGCGAAGAAGGCGGAGATGAACGCACCCGGGAAGCCGGCGACAACGATCAACATGGCATTGCGGAAGACATGGCGATAAAGGACGGACCTCTCGGTCAGTCCCTTGGCGCGCGCGGTCATCACATATTGCTTGCGGATCTCGTCGAGGAACGAGTTCTTGGTGAGAAGTGTCAAAGTGGCGAAGGCCGACAGGGCCATCGCCGTCAGCGGCAGTGTTAGGTGCCAGAAATAGTCGATAATTTTCTCGTACCACGACAGCGTCGACCAATTCTCCGAGGTCAGACCGCGGAGTGGGAAAATATCGTAGAAGCTGCCGCCGGCGAACAGGACGATGAGCAGAACGGCGAATAGAAATCCCGGAACGGCGTAGCCGATAATAACTACCGCGCTTGTCCAGGTATCAAAACGCGAACCGTCCCTGACCGCCTTGCGGACGCCCAATGGGATCGAGATCGTGTAAGAGATGAGCGTCATCCACAATCCCAGCGAAATCGAAACAGGCAATTTCTCGGAGATTAGCTCGAGGACACCGACGTCGCGGAAATAGCTCTCGCCGAAATCGAAGCGCACATAGTTCCAGATCATTAGGCCAAATCGCTGCAGCGGCGGCTTGTCGAAGCCGAATTGCGTTTCGAGATCCTTGATGAATTCGGGATCAAGGCCTTGCGCGCCTCGGTATTTTGAAGAAATCGAGTCGCCCGACGCGCCCGGCCCGGTGTTTACGCCGCCGAAATCGCCACCACCGCCGGTAATTGGTGCCGTTGCCGATACATCGGTACCCTGTAGCTGGGCGATGATCTTCTCGATCGGGCCGCCCGGCGCAAATTGTACGACGATAAAGCTGATCGCCATGATTCCGATCATGGTTGGGATGATCAGCAGCAAGCGACGCAGGATATAGGCCCACATTTCGTTGCTATCCGGTCATGCCGATTGCCGCAGCTTTGGCGTCGTCGTACCACCAGGTCGCTTCAGGTGAAAACGCATAGTCGGGCTTCGCCTCCGGTTGGCCGAACATATCCCAATGGGCGACCCGATGGCTGGCTAGTGTCCAGTTTGGAATCGCGTAGTGGCGAGCCCGCAGGATGCGGTCCATGGCGCGAAGCAGCGCCACCAACTCGGCACGCGAGTCGACCGAAGGGACTTTCGCTATCAGCGCATCGAGAACCGGATCCTTGATGCCGGCCCAATTGTTGGAGCCGGACGTATCGGCGGCTTCCGATCCGTACATCAGGCTCAATCCGTCGAGCGGTGTTGCCGAAAGGCCTAGGGCATTCATAACCACGTCGAAATCGAACTCATCGACGCGCGACTGATATTGGGCCGAATCGACCAAACGGATCGAAGCGTCGATGCCGATAACTTTTAGATTGCCGACAAATGGAACCAAGAATGGCGTAAAAGCATCGTCATTAATTAGAAACTCGACAGTGAAAACTGCGCCGCTCTCGTCGGTGAGAACGCCGCCGCGGGGAATCCAGCCTGCTGCTTTGAGTAATCCGGAGGCTTCTTGCAGAAGGGTTCGGTCGCGACCCGAGCCGTTCGACTTGGGCGTAGGAATCGGCGTAGAGAAGACAGTTTCCGGCAATTGATCACGGAACGGTTCGAGAAGCGCGAGCTCCTCGGCGTTCGGTTCCCCTATAGCGGCGAAATCAGAATTTTCGAAATATGATTGGCCGCGCTGATAGGCTTGGTAAAAAATGTTGTGGTTGGTCCACTCGAAATCAAAGCACAGGCCGATGGCTCGTCTTGTCCGAGGATCGTAAAACTTTGATCGCCGTCCATTCGGATACCAAGCCTGAATACTAGGTCGCGCTTCTCCGGGAAGTAAATATTTCTTGACCTTGCCGGCCTCCAAGGCGGGAAAATCATACTCGGTTGCCCAAGTTTTTGACCTAAACTCTTCACGGAAAGTCGTGTCGCCCTTCTTGAAGGCTTCGAAGCTGCTCTGGCGATCCCGATAGAAATCAATCCGGATTTCGTCAAAATTGTTGTGGCCGACATTGACCGGCAAATCCTTGCCCCAATAGTCTGCGACCCGCTCGAACTTGATGGTGCGACCGGCGTCGACGGTACCGACGCCGTAGGGACCCGAGCCAAGCGGTGGCTCAAGGGTTGAGGCCTCAAAATCATTTGTCGAATAATAGGTCTTTGAAAACACAGGCAGGCTGACAAGCGTAAAGATCAAATTGCGGCTCTGCTTGCCCGAAAGTTTCAGCTCGACGGTCGAAGAATCGATCGCGTTCGCCTCGCTGAGCTCGCGGATGATCTGGGTTATGTTGGGGTGCCCTTTTTTCTTCAAAAGGTTGATCGAGAATGCAACGTCTTCGGCGGAAACCGGCGATCCGTCGTGAAAACGCGCTTGCCGGCGCAAGCTGAAGGTAAAGGTGTTTCCATCTTGAGAAACCGCGACGCTTTCGGCCAGAAGACCATATACCGCGTCGGGCTCGTCGACGGCTCTGACCATCAGCGTGTCGAAAAGCAACTCCATCCTGGGTGGCGCATCGCCCTTGAGGACGAAGGAATTCAGTGTGTTGAAAGTCTGGGTATTCTGATTGTATTGCCAGTTGGGTGGCTGAAACCTGATCGTCCCACCCTTTGGTGACGAAGGGTAGATATAGTCGAAATGTTTGAAATCATGAGCGTATTTGAGATCGCCGAAGATCGATAAACCATGCAATCCGCTTCTGCCCTGGGCCCATGCAAAGGGCGCGAGCAGCGTCAGTGCGGCGCCCGCCCCGCCGATCTTCAACGCTGAACGGCGGGTCAATTCGCCGGTTCGTATCGTCATTGTGCGCTCCCGATCTTTGCCGCTTTCTCCTCGTCCCACCACCAGATCGACGGGAAACCGATCGAAAATTCGGGCAGCGGGTCCGGACGGTCGAAGCGGTCCCAGTGAGCGATACGGGCGGCACGTAGCGTCCAGCCCGGAACTAGATAGTGGTTCCACAGAAGCACGCGGTCGAGGGCGGCTGTTGCCGCCTCAAGCTCATCGCGGTTCGGCGCCTGAACTATCTTATCGATAATCGCATCGATCGCCGGATTCTTGATGGCGCCAAAGTTTCGCGAACCCTCGCGACCGGCCGATTCGGATCCGAAATATTCGATTTGCTCATTGCCGGGCGAAATGGACTGACCCCATCCGGAGAAGATCATGTCGAAGTCGCGGCTGTCGACGCGCCGCCCATATTGCGATGTATCGACGGGACGGATCGAAAGTTCGACACCGATCTTAGCAAGCTGAGTTTGATAGCGTAGCGCGATTTTCTCGAAGAGAGGACCGTTCATCAAATATTCGAGCTTCATCGCCTCGCCATCGCCGCTGACCAGCTTACCATCCTTCACTTGCCATCCGGCTTCATTGAACAAGGCCAGGGCTTTGCGGAGATTGTTCCGCTCGGCCGAGGGATCGGGGTTGAGTGGATTGACAAACTCTTCGCTAAACACTTCCGGGGGAATTTGATCCTTGAGGTCTTCGAGAATCTCGAGCTCGCGTCCCCTTGGCAGTCCCTTCGATGCAAAGTCGAGGCCAGCGAAATAGCTGTTTATTCTGGTGTAGGAGGAGAAGAAGATCGATTTGTTGATCTCCTCATAGGGAAACGCATAGTTGAATGCGCGCCGCACTAGAGGATCCTGGAATTTGGCACGGTTGAGGTTGAATATGAAACCGACCATCAGCCCCGATCCGCGATAGGGCTCTTCGAACATTTCGAGCTTAATACGCCCGTCATTGACCGCGGGCGCATCGTAACCGGTCGCCCACACCCGCGCCGTCGATTCTTGTCGCCAGTCGAGATCATCGGCTTTCAGCGCCTGAAGTTCGACGGTTTCGTCGCGGAAATATTCGTAGTACAGTTCGTCGAAATTGTTCGAGCCGATATTGACCGGGAGATCCTTGCCCCAATAATTGGGCACGCGCTCATAGGCGATGCTTCGCCCGGGGATGAGTGATTTAATTTTGTAAGGCCCCGAGCCGAGCGGAGGCTCCAACGTCGACGCGGTTAGGTCGCGCTTATCGCCCTTGGCGTCGGTGCCCTCCCAATAGTGGCGGGGCAAGATTAGAAGTTGTCCGACAATGTGTGGAAGCTCGCGGTTTCCTGTCTGGTCGAAGGTAAATGTTACCTCATTCGGTGCGCTGGCTTCGGCCGTGGCGACGTGTTGGTAATAAAAGGCTTGTTGCGGGCTGGCACTCTTCACGTTGTCGAAAGACCAGATCACGTCGTCGACGGTAATTGGCGTGCCATCGTGCCATTTGGCACCTTCGCGCAGTCTGTAGGTGACCGAGGAATAATCGTCGGGGAATTTCAATGCTTCCGCGATCAGACCATACTCGGTCGAAACCTCGTCGAATGACGAGGTCATCAGCGTGTCGTAAATCAAACCGAGGCCGGCGGCGATTGCTCCCTTCGGCGGCACGTGATTAAGCGAGTCGAAGCTGCCGTTCTCCGACTGCCTGACGAGGCCGCCTTTCGGGGCATCTGGATTGACATAATCGAACCGGCTAAAGCCGGCTGGATATTTTGGTTCGGCGACAAGACTGGTCGCGTGGCGCCATTCGCCGTCCTGGCTGTGGGCGGGCAGGCTGAGGCCGAACGCGGCCAAAGCGAGAAGAGCGGTCACAATCCTTTGCATCGGCCTTGAATCTCCTTGGCGGCGATCATTCCACCGATTTCAAGTCATATTAAGGGCGAGGAAAGGGTCGCGACACCGTCCAAATGCTTTGTGGATAAAAATTAATACGAAATTCCTACGGCCGCCGGCAATATGACGCGCCGGGAAAAGCACCTAAGGACGCGCTAAAGTGCAGAATCTGCTGCAGGCGGCGTGGCCTCAGGGTCTTGCATGCCAGAATCGTCGGACTCTGTGGGCGATGGCGAATCGGACATCTCCGGCACAGCGTTGGACGCATCGGCGTCCTCGGCTTCGGCAGCAGGCGGTGCCGCTTCAGGTTCCTGCGTGTCAGCATCCTCGGATTCGGTGGGCGGCTGCGAATCCATCGTTTCTGGCATTGGGCCCGATGCATCGGCGTCCTCGGCTTCGGCTGCCGGCGGTGCCGCCCCAGTTTCCTGCGCGCCAGCATCCTCGGATTCGGCGGGCGGCTGCGAGTCCATCGTTTCCGACGATGAGCCCGATGGGTCGGCATCCTCCATTTCGGCTCCCGCCTCGCTCGGCGGCTCGGGTAGCGGCACCGGCGAATCGGCGAGCGTGCGCATATAGGCGATGACATTTGCCCGCTCGTCGGCTTTCTTGAGGCCGGCAAACTTCATTAGTGTCTTCGGCAGAGCGGCCTTGGGATTGGCAAGGAAGGCGTCGAGTTCGGAGAAAGTCCAAATCATGCCTTCGCGGCTCTTGTCGACAATCGCCGCCGAATATTTGTACCCCTCCACGCGCGCCGCTTTGTCGTCGACAATTCCATAGAGGTTAGGCCCGACTTTCGTGGGCCCACCCTTGTCGAAACTATGGCAGACGCCGCACTTTTTGGACGACGATTTGCCGGCGCCGGCATCGGCGCTTTGCAGCCTCACGGCGATCGACTCGATCCCCGGAGCGCTTACGCTATCAGTTTCTTCGGCCTCAACAGTCTCTTCGGCCACGTCCGTCTCGTCGCCCGCATCAGTCTGGTCTGCCCCATCATCCCCGTCGGTCTCTTCGGCGACAATCACGGCGGCGACCTCTTTCGGCTCCGCCGACCCATAAATGAACTCGGAGGTGATCGAAAGCGCCATCACCAGAAGCGCGGTCGCGAGAAGGGCACCGGCGATCTTGTTAAATTCAAACGAATCCATGGGAACTCTGCTTGGACGGACTAACGTGGCGCGGAAACTACAGGCTTTGACCGTTTGCTGGCAAGCCGTATAAGCGGCGGTAGCCTGAGACTTTTAGCCACCCTATGGCTGGTTCATGTCCGATTTGAAAGCCCTTGTTCTTATTCCCGCGCGGATGGCGGCGACCCGGTTTCCTGGCAAACCGCTTGCCGATATCGATGGCGCGCCGATGATCGTCCATGTCTGGCGCCGGTCAGTCGCGGCCGAAATCGGCCATGTCGCCGTCGCCACCGACAGTGCCGAGATCGCCGATGCCGTCCGCAGTGCCGGTGGCGAGGCCGTATTGACGGCGCCCGACCACGAGAATGGGACCTCGCGCATCGACGAGGCCGTCCGCAGTCTTGATCCGCGAGAAGCCTTCGAGACAATCGTCAATGTCCAGGGCGATCTGCCGACAATCGCCCCGCAGGCGATCCGCGCAGCGCTTGGCCCTTTGTCCGATCCGGCGGTCGATATCGCGACGATCGCCGCCGAAATTACCCGCGAGGAAGAAAAAACCGACCCCAACGTCGTCAAAATCATTGGCTCTGAGATTGCGCCGAAGCGCTTGCGGGCGCTTTATTTTACCCGCGCCACGGCACCCTCGGGCGAGGGCCCGCTCTATCATCACATCGGCCTCTACGCATACCGCCGCGCCGCTCTGCACCGTTATGTGGCGCTGCCGCCTTCACCGCTGGAGAAGCGCGAGCGGCTGGAACAGTTGCGCGCTTTGGAAGCCGGCATGCGCATCGATGTCGCTATTGTCGATACCGTTCCGCTTGGTGTCGACACGCCATCCGATCTCGCCCGGGCTCGTGAAATGCTGGCCAAATCGCTTTAGAGCGGCATTCACCCGGCAGCGCGAAGCGCTTCCTGTTTTCGCAAACCTGCTGTAATCCTCCTGCCGCGTTCCCATCGCGAGAAGCATCTAATGCCTAGATTGAAGAAAATCGTGTTCCAAGGTGAGCCCGGCGCCAATTCGCACCTTGCCATCAAGGAGGCCTATCCCAAGGCCGAAGCGGTTCCCGCTGCGACCTTCGAGGATTGCTTTGCCGCGGTGACAGCCGGCAACGCCGATCTGGCGATGATCCCGATCGAGAATTCGCTCGCGGGCCGGGTCGCCGACATCCATCATTTGCTGCCGGTCTCGGGCCTTCATATCGTCGGCGAGTATTTTCTGCCGATCCATTTCCATCTGATGGCACCGGAGGGTGCCGGCGTGAAGGGCATCAAGACCGTCCACAGCCATATTCACGCCCTCGGCCAATGCCGCAAGATCATCCGTAAACACCGGTGGAAGCCCGTGGTTGAGGGCGATACCGCCGGCTCAGCCCGCGAGATTGCCGAAGCCGGCGATCCAAGCCGTGCCGCGCTCGCGCCGCGCATCGCCGCCAGCATCTACGGCCTCGATATCCTTATCGAGAATGTCGAGGACGCGGCCCACAACACCACCCGATTCATCGTCCTGTCGAAGAAACCTGTCCGGACCAGGGCGAACAATGGTCCGGTAGTGACGACCTTTGTGTTTCGGGTCCGCAACGTTCCCGCCGCGCTCTACAAGGCGCTTGGCGGCTTCGCCACCAATGGCGTCAATATGACCAAGCTTGAATCCTACCAGCTCGATGGCCAGTTCACCGCGACTCAGTTTTATGCCGATGTTGATGGCCATCCGTCCGATGTTCCGGTCAAGCTGGCGCTGGAGGAGCTCGCCTTCTTCTGCGACGAGCTCAGTATCCTCGGCGTCTATCCGGCGAACGGTTTCAGGGAACGGATGGGGTAGGGGCGACGCCGCCCCCCGCGCCTTCCACCTTTGGCGAGCTGGCAAAGACCCGTTCCAGCGCGTACCCACCGTCATAATGCCGCGTGGGAGGCCCGCCGGCGACTCGGCCGGCAATCGGCCTCCGCCCGCAAATTGTGATATGCTTTTCCGGGCGGTAAGCCAGCAAGGAGGACCAGGCAATGCCGACGGAAATAGGTCAGGGGATTCTTGGAACATCGCCTGATTGGCTCAATTTCGGCGCTCTCGGTCTGCTCGGCATTGCCATTATCGTCGTCGCCGCCGTGGTTTTCTCCGGCGCGCGGAGCAAGGCGCAATTCCGGCTCGCGCTCCTCTTCATGGCTTTTACACTGATTATCGCCGGCCTCGCCATCGGGGCCGAGCTTTATCGAGGCAACGAGGACGCGCAGCGGCTAAACGGGGAACTCGACAGTGCGAAAGTCAAAGTAGCCGAGGTCGAAACCGAGCGGGACGCCGCCGTGACGAAACTGGAGGGAGCCGAAGCGGCGATGAACCAGATGACGTCTGTTGTCACTGCGGAGATCGGCAAGATTGCTAATAGCCTGGACGCCAAATGGTGCGTCGAAATCCGCCAGATGGACAACCGTCTTCTCATTCAAAGTCTGGCAGTCTTCGTTACGCAGATGCGCAACTCCGTGAAGAGTATCCAGGCAGAATTGAGCGTCGCCGACGAGCCCCCGCAGATCCCCTTTGAATGCATCGAAATGGCCAATCCCTGATCTGCGCTCCGGGCGGCGACGGCTACGCGCTGGTGCAGTGGGATTCCACCGAATAATTGCGCTGGTGTGGGGTCCGATCGGACCTCTGCGACATCGGCTGCGATGCGCCGATCCGCTCACCAAATTCAATTCGTCCGCCGGTCGACCCAGGCCAGCACGACCGAGAAGAGGGCGAAGACGGCGAGAATCCCGACGATGACCAGGATCGATTCTATCGGCACGGCGCGGCTCCCCTGACTTACCAGGGGTGCATTTCCGCCAATCTCGGCGGAGCCGTCTTTGATCCAGATCAATTCCGCCGCTTTGCATAACGGCGCTCAGCTATTCGGCATTGGCCCAGGCGGCGGCGATACGGTAGCCGATGGCAATCGGATTGGTCAGCTTCAGAGCGTCGGGGTGGGCGTCGGCGATCATTCGGCGCACCTCGTCGCGATCGAACCAACGGCAAGCCTCAAGTTCGGTCGTATCGACGGTAATTTCCTCGCTGATCGCCTCGCAGTGGCAGCCGATCATCAACGTCGTCGGGAAGGGCCAGGGCTGGCTGGCGAAATAGCGAACCCGGCCGACAATAATGCCCGATTCTTCGCGCGTCTCGCGGCGCACTGCATCCTCAATCGTCTCGCCGGGTTCGATGAAGCCGGCAAGACAGGCATATTGGCCGGGCGCGAAGATCGACTTGCGCCCCAGCACGCAGCGCTCGCCTTTGATAACCAGCATGATCGCTACCGGGTCGGTGCGCGGAAAATGCTGAGACTTGCAGCCGGCGCAATCGCGGCGGTATCCGCCCGAGACCATTGTGGTTTTTGTCCCGCAATTGCCACAGAACTGGTTGCGCTGATTCCAATGAGACAGGCTTCGCGCCTGCGCCAGCGCACCCATATGGTCGAGCGACATGGCGCCTTCCATGGCCATCGTTCTGAGGTCGAGAATCTTGATCTCGTCGCTCTCGACCTTGGCGCTCACTGGCAGAGTTGCAGCAAGGCGCGGACCGTCCTCGGCCCTGCCAAGCAAAATGATCTGGTCCTCGTCGACACCAAATTCCTTGGCCTCGCCGACGTTGAAAAGCGGGTCCGGCGGGGCGCCGGGCCGATAGATCGCCTTGTCGGCGGCGAACAGATAGAGCCGTGCCGCGTTGTCGGCGAGTGCCAATGCAACCGAATCGTCGGTGCGGTGTTCACTTTGTCGGTCGATTACATTGCCGGTGAAGCCGTTGAGTGTACTTGCCTCCCTTTCGGGGAGGCCCTCGAAAAAACTCGCCATCTAATTCTCTTGTTTTTATTTGTTAAATGGGCAGGGCGGCACGGATATGGCTGATCAATCTATGGCGGTCTTCCGGCCGATAATCAACCGTTTCGCCTGAGTCCCAGACCGGCCCTGGCCACGCCGGATCGGTGGTAAACCGGGCGATGACATGGATATGGAGTTGGCGTACGGCGTTGCCGAGGGTTGCGACATTGAGCTTGTCGCATTCGGTGGCGGCCTTCAACGCCTCAGATACCATGGCAATTTCTTCCATCAGCAGAGCCCGGTCGGTCCTGTCGAGGTCGATGAGATCGGCGATATTCTCGCGCCTTGGCACCATGATCAGCCAAGCAAATCGAGAATCGTTCATCAGCCGCAGGTCTGATAGCGGCAGCGAAAGCACCGGCTCAGTGTCGGCGGCAAGTCTGGGATCGAGCGTGAATTCCTGGTTCATAAGCAATTTCTAGCATGAACCCGGCAGTGCCCTTGCATGGAGACCTCTGAGGGACGATATTCCGGGGCGGGAGGTTGGCTGCGGACGGTCCGCTCGCCAACCGGGTCAGGTCCGGAAGGAAGCAGCCCTAACGAGTTTCGGCACGGGTCGCGTGTCAGCCTCCTACATTTTCCTCAAAGAATGGGGACCTCCGCCGGCTGGGGCGACGCTTCGAGGTATGGACGGCACCAATCAAGACAGCGCGGCGACCGGCCCATATCGGGTCCTGGCGCGCAAATACCGGCCGACAAGCTTCGCCGATCTGATCGGCCAGGAGCCGACGGTGCGCACGCTGACCAATGCCTTCAGCACCGGACGCATCGCGCAGGCCTATATGCTGACCGGCGTACGCGGGGTTGGTAAGACCACCACCGCCCGCATTCTCGCCCGCGCGCTTAACTTTTCGATCCCCGGCAAGGTCGAGCGCCCGTCGATCGAGCTCGACGAACTAGGTGAGCACTGCGCCGCGATCATGGAGGGCCGCCATGTCGATGTTATCGAGATGGATGCCGCCTCCCATACCGGAATTGACGACATTCGCGAGATCATTGAGGCCTCACGTTACCGGCCTTCCATCGCCCGCTACAAAGTTTACATCATCGACGAAGTCCACATGCTGTCGAAGGCCGCCTTCAACGGTCTTCTGAAGACTCTGGAAGAGCCGCCCGAGCATGTGAAATTCATATTTGCCACCACCGAGATCAGGAAGGTCCCGGTAACTGTCCTGTCGCGCTGCCAGCGTTTCGATCTGCGCCGCATCGATGCCGGCCGTCTGGTCGAACTGATGCGGGGTATTACACAGGCGGAAGGCATCACGGTCGAAGATTCGGCAATGGCCATGATCGCCCGCGCTGCCGAGGGTTCGGCGCGCGATTGCCTTTCTCTCCTCGACCAGGCCATCGCCCATGCCGCCGGTGAAGTCGAAGCCGACGCGGTGCGAACCATGCTCGGCCTTGCCGACCGGGCAATCGTTATTGATCTCTTCGAAGAAATCATGCGCGGCGATATTGCCGGCGGGCTCGCCCGGCTGAAATCGCTTTACGAGGTTGGCGCCGACCCGTCGGTCGTGCTCGAGGACCTCGCTGCCTTCACCCATCTCGTCACGCGGCTGAAGCTCGCCGCCGGTGCCGGGGACGACGACGCATTGACCGAGGAGGAGCGGACGCGGGGCAAAGAACTGGCGGAAAAGATTTCACTTCGTTCGCTGACCCGCGCCTGGCAGATGTTGCTTAAGGGAATCGACGAAGCGTGCGGCGCCTCCCGGCCGCTTGCCGCCGCCGACATGGTTTTGGTTCGCTTGGCGCACGCATCCGATCTGCCAACGCCGGATGATGCGCTGAAGGCACTGCGCGATAGTGGTGGGGTTCGCAACGAAGCTGCGCCGGTCCGGCCGCCGCCCTCCGGTGAGGGCGCCCCGGTGGCGGTTGCCAGCAATGGGGGCACCGGTTCTTCGACGCCGCGGCCGAATCCGGCACCAGCGCCGCAAGCCGCAAGCGCGACGATGCCGCGACTGGAATCATTCGCCGACATCGTTGCAATGGCCAGCGATGAGCGAGATTTGAAACTGAAGCATGCACTCGAAACTTACGTCCGTTTGATCCGCTTCGAGCAAGGCCAGATTGAGTTGGCGCTGACCGAACATGCGTCGCGTGATTTTGTCGGTGAACTGTCGAGAAAGCTTGAGCAGTGGACAGGGCAGCGATGGATGATCGCCGTAAGTAGCGCGACCGAGGCCAAGACGATCGAGGAGACCCGCGCCAGCGACCGCGATCGTCTGGTTAGCGATGCGCGCGCCGATCCCGTGGTCGCCGCCGTTATGGCTCGCTTCCCGGGCGCCGAGATCGTCGATGTCCGCGTGCGCGCCGACGAGGTTGATCCTTTAACCGGGTCCGATATGGACCTGTCCCCAAATTCTGACGAAATTCTTGATGAGGAAGATTAGATCATGGCGATTGGCGATTTGATGGGCATGATGAAACAGGCGAAAGAATTGCAGGAACGAATGGAGACCATGCAGCAGGAGGTCGCCGCGCTCGAGGTAGAAGGCAGCGCTGGCGCCGGGCTGGTCGCGGTGATCATGAACGGCAAAGGCGACATGAAGGCGATCAAAATCGATCCTTCGCTAATGAAGCCGGAGGAGAGCGAAATCGTCGAGGATTTAATTGTCGCGGCCTGCAATGATGCCCGCGCCAAGGCCGAAACGCTGCTTGCCGAAAAGATGAGTGAAATGACTGGCGGTCTTCAGCTTCCGCCCGGCATGAAGCTGCCTTTCTAGCCTCTCAATGTCCGCTTCCGTCACCGGCCCCGAGATTGAGCGCCTAATTCAGCTTCTCGCCAAGCTCCCTGGCCTTGGACCGCGTTCGGCGCGCCGCGCAGCACTCGATCTGATCAAGAAGAAGGACGAACTTCTCGTCCCGCTGTCCGGCGCCATGGATGTCGCGATCGAGGCGATCGTCGTCTGTTCGACCTGCGCGAATATCGATACCAGCGATCCGTGCACAATTTGTACCGACCCCCGCCGCGACGACACGACAATTGTTGTCGTCGAGGATGTCGCCGATTTGTGGGCACTTGAGCGGGCCGCGATCATCAATGCGCGCTATCATGTTCTTGGCGGCGCGCTGTCGCCGTTGGACGGCATCGGGCCGGATGATCTTGGCATTACCGGCCTTGTCGCCCGCGTCACCGATGGCGGTGTCCGCGAGATTATCCTTGCGGTCAACGCGACGGTCGAGGGCCAGACCACGGCGCATTTTATCGCCGACCAGCTAGCCGGGTTGGATATCAAGGTCTCGCGGCTGGCGCACGGCGTTCCTGTCGGTGGCGAGCTTGACTATCTCGATGAAGGCACGTTGTCGGCGGCGATCAAGAGCCGAAGACCATTCTAGATTTGCGACCGGGGGAAATTTTGGACAAGAAAATTCTCGAAGATGTCTATCAATACTGGTTTGGCACGCTCGCTGGGCCACATGATTTTCCGGAAGAAAAGGCGGCCATCTGGTTCAAGAAGTCGGACGAGACCGACCGCACTATTCGCGATAAATTTGGCGCTGCCATTTCCGAAGCGAGCAAGATTGAATGGAATCTCGACGATTTATCCCGCCAGCAGCAGGTCGGGCTCATCGTTCTCCTCGATCAGTTCCCGCGCAATATCTTCCGTACATCGGGCGAATCATTCGCCTATGACGCCAAGGCGCGGGATATTGCCCGCGCGCTGATCGATAGCGGCTGGCGCCACTTTCATTATTGCGAGCAGTGTTTTGTGTTCCTGCCGCTGGAGCATAGTGAAGAGGTCGCCGACCAGGATCTTTCGGTTCAGCTTTTTGCCGAGCGCACGATTGCCGCGCCGAAAGAGTTGCAGGAGAAGGCTCGCGGCCAGCTCGATTTCGCCACCAAGCACCGCGATCTTATCCGCAAATTCGGCCGCTTCCCGCATCGCAATGCGCTTCTCGGCCGCCAATCGACGCCGGAAGAAGAAGCATTTTTCGAATCTAATGGGCGGGGATTTTAGGCAGTAGCCTCAAACCTCGTCCAATGATTTGAATGGCAGTTGGGCAGCCGGCGCCTCAGTCTTGTCGGGTACGGCTTGTGGCGCCTCGCCGAAATCGAATGCCTCGATCTTGGCGCCGCGGCTCGTCACCTTGCGGGTCGAGATCAGAATATTGTCAATGTCAGTCGTCGCCTGAGAGAAATGACCCTGGAGCTTGCGCACCCGGTCGTCGAGCCGCCCGACATCGCCCATCAATTTCATCACCTCGTCACGGATGACATGGGCCTGTTCGCGCATCCTCTGGTCGCGAAGCAGCGACTGGACGACCTGGATCGAAAGCATCAGGAGCGAGGGTGAGACGATAACGATCCGTGCGCGATGGGCGCGCTGGACGATTTCCTCGAAGCTCTCGTGGATATCGGCAAAGATCGATTCTGACGGCACGAACATGAAGGCGGTATCTTGGGTTTCGCCTGGCACAAGATAGCGCTCGGCGATGTCCTGGATGTGTTTTTGCATGTCGCGGCGAAACTGAGCCTCGGCGGTGCGTACGGTCTCGGATGTCTCGGCGGCGCGGATCGCGTTCCAGGCTTCAAGCGGAAATTTTGCGTCAATAGCCAATCCCGGGGCGTTATTTGGCATGACGATAAGACAGTCCGGCCGGTTGCCATTGGTGAGTGTTGCCTGGAAGGCGTATGTGCCTGCCGGCAATCCGTCTTGGACAATTGTCTCCATGCGCGCCTGCCCGAAGGCGCCGCGCGTCTGCTTGTTGGCAAGGATCTGTTGAAGTCCGACCACCTGACCGGACAATGCGGTGAGGTTTTGTTGGGCTGTATCGATAACCGCGAGCCGCTCGTTGAGCTTGGCGAGATTCTCATGGGTGCCACGGCTGGTTTCGCTCATCGTTTGGCCGATACGATGGCCGAGCCCATCCATGCGTTCCGACAATCCGCGAACTAATTCGGATTGCCGCGAGCCGAATACCTCCGCCATGGTCTGCATGCGTCCGCTCATTTCGCTCTGCGTACGGATGAGATCGGCGATGCGGGCTTCGAGGGCGGCGGTGTCGCCTGTATCGCGTGTCCCGCGCCGCCGGAGGGCCAGCACAACCACTATGGCGAGAACAAAAATCATCGCGGCGACTGCAATTGTCGCCTCGACCGAGAAGGCGCGCCCGCCGAGTTCGAAGAATGGTTGGTTCATCAAACAAGCTTAGCCTGATTCGTCTCTTTGGACTAAAACAGGAACATCGACGAAGCCAAGACCGTGTGCTTTCCGCCTTTTGCCGGGCTCCGATTGGGCGGCGCGTCGACATTAGACCGTTGACCCGGCGCGGCTGCTCTCATATCTGAAGCCGGTGAGCAAACTTGATATCATAGCCCTTCCCGACACTAAGCTGCGCATGGTGAGCGCCAAGGTCGAGCGTGTCGACGATGAAATTCGTCGCTTTCTCGATGATATGCTCGAAACTATGTATGAGGCTCCCGGTATTGGCCTGGCCGCGATCCAGGTCGGCGTGGCGCGCCGAATGGTGACGATCGACTGCGCCAGACGTGAGGACGAAGAGGCCGAGCCCGATCCGCTATTTCTGATCAACCCGGAGATCCTGTGGTCGTCCGACGAGCTGGCCGTGCACGAGGAAGGTTGCCTGTCGATCCCGGAATACTTTGCCGAGGTCGAGCGCCCGGCCTCTGTCCGGGTCGGTTATCTCGACCGCAACGGTAAGGCCCAGGAGATCGAGGCGCATAGCGTCCTGGCCGTTTGTCTCCAGCACGAGATCGATCACCTCAATGGCACGCTTTTCATCGACCATATATCGAAGCTGAAGCGTGACATGGTTATCAAGAAGTTTACCAAGCAGGCGCGGGTTGGGCCGAAGCCGCCGGCACTTTGAAATACCACGCTACCAATTATTACGGCCCAGGACCGCGTTCTCTGCTGCCGGATCAGCTAGGCTAGACCGTCGATTGGCTTGCTCGCCGCTGCCGGTGGCGCTATGTCGCGCTAATCTTCAAAGGACCAACGCCCGATCATGCCGCTTCGTATTGTCTTCATGGGCACGCCCGAATTCGCCGTGCCGAGCCTGACCGAGGTTGTCGGTCATGGCCATGAAGTCGTGGCCGTCTACAGCCAGCCGCCGCGCGCCGCCGGTCGCGGCATGTCGACAAAAAGATCGCCAATTGACCAAGCTGCTGAACGGCTTTCTATTCCCGTCGTCACACCGAAAATCCTGAAGGATCCGGGCGAGGCCGATCGTTTTGCGGCACTTCGTCCCGATGTTGCCGTGGTCGTCGCCTATGGCCAGATCCTGCCAGAACCGTTTCTCGAGGCACCGGTCCATGGTTGTCTCAACCTTCATGCCTCGCTGCTGCCGCGCTGGCGAGGGGCCGCGCCGATCTCCCGCGCCATCATGGCCGGCGATCTCGAGACCGGCGTCATGGTAATGCGCATGGAGGCTGGCCTCGATACCGGCCCGATAGCGATGGGCGAGTCGGTTCAAATCGGGCTCGACACGACCGCCGGCGAACTGTCCGCGCACCTCGCCCGCCTCGGTGCCGATTTGATGGTTCGAGCGCTTGCGGCGCTGTCGCGCGGCGTCCTCGATACGCGGCCGCAGCCGTCGCAGGGCGTGACTTATGCCAGCAAGATCGAAAAATCCGAGACGCGGATCGACTGGTCGCATGCCGCAAGCGATGTGCATAACCATATTCGCGGTCTGTCGCCCGATCCCGGCGCCTGGTTCATGGCCGATTTTGGAAAAGGCGAAGAGCGGGTGAAAGTTCTCGGCTCGGCTCTCACCGAGGGATTTGGCGAGCCCGGCGCCGTGATTGATGATGAACTCGCAATCGCTTGCGGTTCAGGCGCGGTTCGGCTGGTCGCGTTGCAGCGCGCCGGCAAGCAATTGGTAAAGACGGCCGAGTTCTTGCGCGGACTGCAAAGGCCGCTTGCGAGCGTTGGCTAGCTTATGCCCCGCTACAAACTGACGATCGAATATGACGGTGGCCCATTTGTCGGCTGGCAGCGCCAGAAGAGCGATCGTTCGGTTCAGCAGGCAATTGAGGAGGCGATTGCTGCCTTTAGCAAGGAACAGCCCATCATTAAGGGTGCCGGGCGCACCGATGCCGGCGTTCACGCATTTGGACAAATTGCCCATTTCGATCTTGTCCGGGATTGGCCGGCTGATACGGTTCGCGATGCGATAAACGCCCATCTGCGCCCTGACCCGGTTGCCGTGATCGCCGCCGAGCAGGTCAATGACGATTTCGACGCCCGCTTTTCCGCCCGTCAGCGCCATTACCTTTACCGGATTGTCGATCGGCGCGCGCCGGCCGCACTTGATCGCGGTCGGGTATGGAATATACCGACCCCGCTCGACGCCGAGACCATGCACCGCGCCGCGCAATCCCTGGTCGGCAAGCATGATTTCACGACCTTCCGCGCCGCGGAATGCCAGGCGAAGTCGCCGGTCAAGACCCTCGACCGCCTCGACGTTTCACGCGCCGGCGGCGAAGTGACGATCCGCGCCAGTGCCCGATCATTCCTGCACAATCAGGTCCGCTCGATGGTCGGTGCCTTAAAGAAAGTCGGCGAAGGAAAATGGCCGATTGGCGAGGTAGGGGTCGCATTGGCGGCGCGCGATCGGTCAAGGTCGGGACCAGTTGCTCCAGCCCATGGCCTCTATCTGGTTTCCGTCGATTACAGCAACGCTGGACCGTAACTGATAATTCTGTTTGCGGTACCAAAAATTGCCAGGCTGATCGCGATGTCGCCGATAACGATGCCGACTGCCAATCCGACTTCGGCGCCGAGGGCGCGGCGCGCAATCAAGAAATTGTAACGGATCACGACGATCAAAATTACTATGAAAATGATATTGGCCGCGCCGCTTCCGACCATTCCAAAAAGGAACATGATCGGCACGATGCCGGCAATAGCATTGGAAAGGACAGCACCCCAATTGCGCGCGACGATAAAGGCGGCATAAGTCCGGTTGATGCCGAGCATTGGTGCGGCCAATGCAAGAATCACGGGTAGCGTGATCCAGTCAAAGCCCGCTATCAGTCCTTTGTTGAAGATAAAAGCGTTTCCCTGGAAAGCCGCAGCGGCGACCGGATCAGCGAGAATTTGCGTCCACTCGGAGAGCGCAATCAGCGCATAGGCCGGTACAATCAGGATGATTGCATAGAATGATCGCCAGAACCCATCGGCGCTGACATCGAAGCAACCCATCGCGTCGGGGCGGTCGAGAAAGAGCCGCCAGGCGCCGGTTAGCGATCGGGCGATTTCGTCACGATGGAGCATCGATCGCCGGCGTTCCGGAGTAAAATCGGTCGAGAAACAAACGGTAGATCACCGTCAATTGCTCCAGATCGGCCAGCGGCACGCGCTCGTCAACCTGGTGGAGCGTGTCGCCGACAGGGCCGAATTCGACGACGGGACAATAATCCTTGAGGAAACGGGCATCCGATGTGCCGCCGCCGGTCGAAAGTTCCGGTGTGACCCCGGTTATCTCGGTTATTGCCTCGGAAAGCGGTGCCAAAAGAACGTCGGAACGAGACAGGAAGGAATCGGCGGCAAGCGGCGCGGTGGTCAATTCATACGCGGTGCCGACGCTGTCGAGCGCGTCTCGGACTAATTTCTCGATCGTTTTCAACGTCCAACTGTCATTGAAGCGAAGGTTGAAGCGGGCCGAAGCGCTCGCCGGAATGATATTGATGACCGGATTGCCGACGTCGATAGTGGTAATTTCGAGGTTGGAACTTTCGAAATTCTCATTGGCGTCGTCAAAGCTGATCTCGACGAGCCGATTGAGCAGGCGCACAAGTCCGGTTACCGGATTGTCGGCCTGATGCGGATAGCCGACATGGCCTTGTTTGCCGTCGACCTTGATAGCAAAGGACAGGCTACCGCGTCGGCCCGCCTTGATTGTGTCGCCGAGCTTTTTGACCGATGAGGGTTCGCCGACAAGCGCGGCGTCGAAGCGGTGTCCCTGATCCTGGCTCCATTTGACCAGTTTGGCGCTGCCGTTAATCGCGATGCCTTCCTCGTCACTGGTAATCAGAAACGAAAGGGTTCCCGGTAGCGTGCCTTTATTTGCGAGATAGTCGAGCGTTGCCGCGACAAAGCAGGCGATGCCGCCCTTCATGTCGACCGCTCCGCGCCCATACATGATGCCGTCGACGCGTTCGGCACCGAAAGGCGGGTAAGTCCAGCTCTCCTCGTCGCCGGGCGGCACTACGTCGGTGTGGCCATTGAAGGCGAGATGCGGTCTACCGCTGCCGATCGACGCGAAGAGATTTTCGACGTCCGGCGTATCCGGTGCCGAGAATGTCATCCGCTCGACGTGGAACCCGGCATCGCGAAGCACCTTCTCAAGATAGGCGTGAGCGCCGCCCTCGTTCGGCGTAACCGAAGGGCATTTAATCAGATCGGTAAGCAATGTGGCCGCATCCGGCGTAGAATTTGATGGATTGGACATTTTCTTGTCTCGCAAGTCGAAGATTGCCGCCGATGGTGCCCGCGCCATTAATCGAGGTCAATTGGCGGGCCTGAGCGGCGCGTGAGTGATCATTCCGGAATTCCGGGTGCCGGCCACCCAACCGGGACAACCCGTATCACTATTCCGACGGCTCGAAATACATCGATATTTACGATGGCTGTTTTTTGTGTGCCAATCGTGTATAACTATATGTGTGATCCTTCGAAACAAATTGGAGACCAGCTGAGGCATTGCGGTCGTTTGCGGCCAGATAATTCGGGGAACCGGATTGGGTATTGTCTCGAGGCAAATGCAACCGTGATTGCTCAATGTCGTGCTGGAATGCTTGCGGCTCAGGCCGAATGCGCCAATTGCCCTTCACCATCTGTCATTTTCTCCACAGCCTCAGTGAGCGCGCGGCACGCCGCCTCGCGTCGAAGTCACTGATATGAACCAGAAAGATATTTCCCAACCCCGATGAACGACACAGTTTTCAATCTCTCACTTGCCGCGTTCCTGCTCTTCGCCAATGGCTTTTATGTCGCCGCCGAATTCGCGCTGGTAAAGGCC
>Ga0315339_1001039_pt1 | contig 27393 bp, 21 predicted proteins | sample ASW17metaG_FD_204514 | JGI IMG/M metagenome (GOLD analysis project Ga0315339, IMG submission 204514) | Ammonia-oxidizing marine archaeal communities from Pacific Ocean, United States - ASW #17 | ecosystem: Environmental > Aquatic > Marine > Oceanic | place: USA: California | collected 2016-12-05 | reverse complement strand
GCGGATGATGCTGCTCGAGTGCGCGCCCTCTTCGGGCTCGAGGCTGCGCAGTCTGTGTAGAGCCTTCGAAGCAGCAATGACTTGCTCCGCTTCTCTGGGATGGCCCGCGGCCTGCCGGCGCTTCAGCGACCAGATGACTCTTGTTGTTCCAGTGCCGTGACGGTTGCATCCAGGCGGTAAACATGCGGCGCGAGATCGGAATCAAGAATCGATTCCATGCGCAATCTTTCGACCAGGGTGCGCGCAGCTTCTAGATCGTAGTGCCGGTTGTTCGGTGATTGCCAGGCATGGAGCCAGGCGCGGTTCATGAGGACCTTGGGGTGGTCGGGAAGGACTTCAGAGACCACATCCAGATGGTTCAGGGCGTCATCGAAGCGACCGAGGCCCAACGCAATGTGATGCGCTTGTAGCCGCGCTCGGATCAGAGTGGGTTCATGTTCCAGTGCTCGGGTCATGTCTTCGTCAGCCGCCTTGAGTGCTGATTGGCGCCGAGCGGGTGGGGCCAGAGCGAGGCGAGCTTCTGCCAAGCTCGTCCAGCCGATGGTGCGGGTGCGGGCATGATGCTCTCCCGGTAGCCAGGCGATCCAGGCGAGGCAGGCTGCTGTCAGCAGTGCAAGTCCTGCACGAAGAGCAGTCGGTCTGTGTGCCTGGATGGAGGAAAACGCCCAGGCGATGCTGATGGCGAGGAGAGGGATGAGTGGAAGTCGAAAGCGGCTGTAGTGAAAGAAGATCAGCGCTGTCAGTATGACGAGCCCGGCCAGCGCAAGCATGGGAAAGGCGGGTGTCGCCGCAGCGTTTTCTTCCGGAGAGCGCGAGCGAGCGCCGCTTCGCCTTGAGAGGATCACGAGCGCTGCGCCACCGAATGCGATTAAGATTCCGAAAGGAACCGCAAGAATTCGCAGAGGTCCAATGAGTTGGGCTTCCACCTCGGGGACGGCGACGATGCCCGTTTCAAAGGATTCGAGGGAAGCCTGCGCTCGCAGGCGTAGCCGCGCCAAGAACTGGACGGGGTCGGCGATCATGGCATCCCAGGCAGCGCGACTGAGGGTGGTTGAGACGTCACCAGGGGAGAGTTCTCGACCTGCCATGCCCTCTGCGACGCTTCGTGCTGACCGGGCCTGTTGCGCAATGTCGCCGAAGGACTCCTCGTAGGTGAGGAAGGTGCCGGAGGGCGGTCCTGTATTTGCCAGCCAGAGGTTGACGCCACCGTTGTCCGACACGGGAGTGAACTGGGCGCCCGTCGAGGCGTTGTGGAGCAAGGAAGGCAAGAGGGTGAGTGAGAGAGCGAGGGCGCTGCACAGTGCTGCAGTGCGGGCTCGCCGGATCAGCAGCCACAGGACGAGCGCAGCAGAAAATAAGAGGATCTGTGGACGCAGTAACGAGGTCAGACCGAGCAGTAGCCCCAGGAGAAATCCCCAGAGAACCTCTGCGGTGCTGGAACTGCTTCCGTTCGGGCGTGGGGAACGGCTGCTTGCGCGTTGCGGGTTGAAGTGATCGGCGAGTTGGTCGGTGACGACGAGTGCGAACACCAGCAGCGAGCAAGCCAGTGAGTCTCCGAGAAGCTTCAACTCAAAAAAGGTCAGTGGTCCATAGAGCAAGGTGAGCCCGGTTGCACCGAGAGCCAGTTTTCGACTGGCCCTTCGACGGGCGAGCAAGAAGACGCCTAGCAGTGCTGCTGTGCCGAAGAGGGCCTGGATGACGTAGACGCCGGCAAAGTTTCCCTGCAGGGCGCCGGGAACCCGAGCCAGGATCTGTGGGTATAGCGGGGGAAGGTGAAAGGGCTCATGGACCAGTGGGTCGTCGATCAGTCCTGCAATGCCGGCAGCGCGTTCCAGGTAGTAGAGCGCGTCGCTGGTGGGGTGGCGAGCGAGGGGGTCGTCGCCCAGCGCTGCCATGATGATCAGCAGCTTGATGCCCAGCGCGAGGATCAGAAAAGCCCCGAGCGGTCGGCCCCCGTCACGCACGCATGCCCAGAGGCCGCGCGGTGCTTGGTGCGCTGGCATGGGGGTGTGTGAATCCACCGTGGTTGAAGGCATGGACAGCGGTCGCGCTCTCCTGGGTGGATGGGGGGACGCGCTACAGTAGCATGCGCCGGACTTGAACTTTACAACGCGCTGTTACGGGATGAAGTGCGTGTGCGTGAGGAGACTTGTCTCCGAGGTACTCAAATCCGACCTTTCGCTTCGTCATTCGGAAGCTCCGGAGAAGCCGTTGCGGAATGAGAGAGCTTCGTCGAGGTCTGAGATGTCGGTCTCTTCGGCTCCACGTAGTCGGGCAATGGTTCGTGCCACAGCTATGGTTCGGTGCATTCCACGGGGGGAGAGCGCAAAAGTCGCAATGGCTTGCTCTAATCGCCGCCGCACACGGCGATTCTTGGGTACAGCGGGTGCGTTGGGTTGAGCAGGGGCGGCTGCCGAAAGACGCAGCCGAGCCGCCGCGGTGGATTCGCCCTTCTTGGATGTGAGCAAGCTGTCCGCTTCCGGCGGAGGCACGTCGACGGCCAGATCGAATCGGTCGAGGAGAGGCCCCGAAATTCGCCGGCGATACTGAGCCAGTGAGGAGGGTGAGCACCGGCAACCCCGACGCGGGTGGCCCCTGTATCCACATGGGCACGGATTCATGGCGCCCACGAGTTGTACTCGTGCTGGGAACTCCACGGCACGGCCCGCTCGAGCGAGCCGAATCTTTCCTTCTTCGAGGGGCTGGCGAAGAGTCTCAAGGAGCATCCGCGGAAACTCTGGCATCTCGTCGAGAAAGAGAACGCCACGATGAGCAAGGCTCAATTCACCGGGAGTGATCGGGTTGCCGCCTCCCGTCAGTCCACCGCGAGAGATGGTGTGATGCGGCGCGCGAAAGGGTGGGTGGCGAACAATGCATGAGACACCACCGCTGGCCAGCCCATGCAGTGCTGAGACTTCCAAGGCGTTTTCTTCGGTGAGTGGGTTGAGCAGTCCCGGCAATCTTTGCGCGAGCATGGTCTTGCCCGTGCCGGGGGGGCCGGACATGAGGAGGTTGTGTCCGCCCAGTGCTGCGATTTCGAGTGCGCGGCGCCCCGACGCTTGTCCACGTACGTCCGCGAGATCAAGCGGGGTTGCATCACTCTGGGATGTTGCGGGTGGCTCAGGTGCAGGAGTCCCGCTCAGAACGTCAAGTGCCTGTTGAATCGTTCGGACGGCTTCAATCTTCAGTCCGTCTACGAGAGAAGCCTCGGGGCCGTTTTCCCAGGGCAGCATGAAGCGAGTTCTCCCCGCCTGCCGTGCTGCAAGCGCCAGGGTGAGAGCTCCGCGAATGGGGCGCAGTCGGCCGTCTAGAGCGACTTCGCCAACGATGGCACGATCACTGAGTGCCGCTCGATTTACCTGCTCGGTCAACGCAAGAATCCCAAGCGCCAGGGGGAGGTCAAACCCATTGCCCTGTTTGGGAATGTCGGCTGGAGCAAAATTAGCGAGTAAAGACCGTTTCGGGAGTTGAAGCCCCGCACGTTCAAGACACCCGCGAATGCGTTCGCGGGATTCACGCAAGGCGCCCCCAGCTAATCCGCTCATGATGATGCGCTGCATGAGTCCGCCAGTGAGTTGCAATTCGAGTTCAACTTCCTGTGCGCGTGATCCGTGAAGGCAGTAAGTGTGAACGCGTGCGTCTTTATGAGCCTGTGAGTTTTTCATGAAGTCAGTCGTACCTGTTGTTGGCTAGCGATGTTGCTGCGTGTTTGCGGCAGGACGGAAGCGCGAGCAGAGCGGCAAGGACGGCAAGGGAGACAAGGGCGCCGGGAAGAGGGAATGGAGGCGGAGTCCATGGGGCGGGGACGTAGAAGGCAGACGCGTGCAGAAGCCATGTGAGTGCGTCTGCGGAGCCACGAAGAAGGGGGCCGGTGAGTGGGTCAAGTCCGGCCAGCAGCATGCCCGGGAAGACGGCCACCACGCCTGTGATCAACAGCAGTGCCACGGCAGGTACAAGCAAAGGGGTGATCAGAAGACCCCAGGGTTGCACGCGACCGAAGACTTCGAGGCACAAGGGGGCCGTGGTGAGAAAGGCGCCGGCCGGGCCGAGCCATCCACCTCGAACCAAGCGCACAGCAGCCAGTAGGCCGCCGACAGCAAGGAATGAAAGTTGTGCCCCAAGGTCCTGCGCAAGTCTCGGTGAGATCACTGCGAGAGTTAAGGCCACGGCTAGAAGGCGAGGAAGTGCATGGCCGGCGCGCCCGCTCAAGAGCCCTGTTGTGAGCCCGAGCCAACTCAGTGAGGCGCGCATCAGCGACGGTCTGCTCCCTGTCAATGCAAGGAAAGCGAGGATGCTTGCAAGAGAAGCCAGGGTGGATGCACGCCCGAGGCCAGGGATGCGGAGAACTGCTGCTGTGAGAAGTGCCACATGCAATCCGCTCAAAGCAAAAAGGTGCATGGTTCCCGTTGCGATGCAGTCGTCGCGTGTGGTGGGAGGAAGGCTCTCCCGGCGGCCAAGAAGCAGGGCTTCGACGAGTCCACGATGTGCTCCTGCAAGTGACCGAATCCTTTGGACGGCAGTGGCGCACCAGCGATCGATCCAGGCACCGCTAGGTTTGTGCTGGTCTGAAATGTGAATGCCCGTGGCCCGTCCGCTTGAATCAAGGCGCGCCAGCACCGTGACGATTGCCCCCGGGGGTGGGGCGGAGAGATCAGCAGCAAGCTGAATGGCGACGTCTCCGGAGGTTGTGTTCAGGTAGGAGTCTTGCCCCGGAGGAGAGCGCCATTGGCCTGTGAGTTGCACCGCGTGCACACCAAGATCTGTTCGTGTTGATTCGAAGGAGCTCGAAGAAGTCGTGGAGAGACTCAGCATGAACAGCCCGCAGATCGCTGGGCGGCCGACACGGCGAGTGGCTGCCAGAGGGGCAACCACGAGCCCCCAGCCGCCGGGTAGAAGCCGGGCAAGGAGGGCAAAGAGAAGCAGTCCGACGTTTGACACGTGAGAGTGGACGGATGGACTCCGCTGGCGTTGCGTCCCCGGGGGCACTCCCGCCAGAGAAGCGAGTTTGGGCGGGTCGGTGCCGTCCCTGCTATCCTGCCCCCATGCCTATCAGCGGATTCTTCCCGGGTTCTTTCGACCCTCCGACACATGGCCATGTGGATCTGGCACAACGCGCTCTGCGTGTGCTGGATCGTTTGGTGGTCGGAGTCGGTCGGCATGCCGACAAGCAGGGCTGGCTCGCTCTCGAAGAGCGGTTGGAGTTGTTGCGTGACGTGTTGCCGAGCGATGTCGAAGTGGTCGCCTTTGAAGGGCTGGCCGTGACAGCAGCACGCGAGGTCGGGGCGTCCGTCCTGGTGCGCGGTCTTCGTGACTCGGGAGATGCTTCGTCTGAGTTGCAGATGTCGCGAGCGAACAGTCAATTAGATGCTGACATGGAGACGATTTTCTTGCCCGCATCGATGGTGACGGCACACATCTCTTCACGCTTGGTGCGCGAAGTGCATCGGTCCGGTGGGGATGTCACAAGATTTGTTCCTGCGGCCGTCGCTGCTGCACTCGCAGATCGAGACTGATCACGCGATAGATCGTGATAGGTAAAGCGTGATAGGTGAAGATAGATGAAGAGTGAATGCGTGCTCCCGTCACGTTTCGGGGGCGATGAAAAGGCAAAGTGTCGATCCAGGAGTCGTTCCAGTCATGGCTGAACATCAAATCGTTGCCACCGAGAAGGCTCCTGCAGCTATCGGTCCTTACAGCCAAGCCGTTGTGGCTGGTTCTCTGGTCTACACAAGTGGGCAGATCGGGCTCGACCCCGTAAGCGCCGAGATGGTGAGTGGGGGCGTCGAGCAGCAGGCGCAACAGGTGCTGAAAAACCTCGCGGGGGTGCTTGAAGCTGCGGGAAGCCGGCTCTCCCGAGTTGTGAAGACGACGGTGTTTCTGCGCAGCATGGAGGACTTCGCTGCCGTGAACGTCGTGTACGAACAGGCTTTCGGGTCTGTGCTACCAGCTCGGTCCACCGTGGCCGTGGCAGGCCTCCCCAAAGATGCACTGGTGGAGATCGAGGCCGTCGCTTCGGTGAGCTGAGCTATCGACCTCCTGGATCAATTCGTTGCCGTAGTGGCCATGCTGTCGTGCTTGCGGCCCCTGTTGCTGGGAGCTCTGAGCACCGCGAGCCATGTGTCCTGGCAGCGCACATTGGCGCTTCTGGCGGGTGCTGTGGCGGCTTACACATGGACAGTCGGTTTGCTGGCATTGCGGTCGTATTTGTTCCCTGAGCAGCCATTCTTGTTGCCCAATGAGTTGGGCTCTGCGCTGACAGGTTTCGGGGGCATGCTCGGCGTGGCCTCCTTGCTGGCGCGTCGAGGAGAAGGCGGCATGACAGAGCCAAAGGCGATTCGCTGCGCGACTCAGGCGGGAGCCATGGCCCTGTATGTGGCGGCTCCGGTGCTGGCTGCAGGGGCCCTGGGCTTGACGCGCCTGCTGCGTGCCATGATGCCCTGGACCCTCGTGAGAATGCGTTGGCGTGGGATGCTGGAGGCGGCCGTGTTGCTGGCCTTGTGCGCGGCCCATGTCCTCACTGCCGACTCTCCGTTTGGCAGCCTGGAACTGGGAGGCCTCCGGATTCCGGCGGCGCAGTATCTGCCGCTCTGAGGCTCTCCACAGTTGGGGCGCTAGATCTTCTGGTATCGCCGCAAGAGCTTGCGATTCAAGACGTTGTGATGTTCTGCGAGCATTGACACCACATGCCGCTGGCAGTACCTTGCGCTCCCCTTTTGGAGCCCTCGACTCGGCGTTTTGGCGGGCTGGTTTTTATCCGTGGCGTGGCTTCTTTCTTCTCCCCAACACCATCACATGCTGGCCGGGTCAGTCGTGATCACCGGCTTCCATCCGATCTACGACGGTTGCTCTGACCAGGGTGTGCTCAGGCCAGACGCCGACAGACGCATCGCACGTCCTTTTGCTCCTTGACCGTGGGCCACTCACGGCTCTCCGACGACTCCGGAACTCACGCCATGCCCAGTCCTCTCGCTCGCATCAGGATTTCCACTGACAACTCGCAGGCCCCCTCAAGGCAACCAGGCCTGCTCATGGGACTGCTTGCGACTTTCGTGTTGCTGATCAGCAGTCCCTCGGCTCTGGCAGTCCGTGGGACGGTGGGGGAAGGCGGGGATCGCGAGTTGACTCCCGCGCTCAGAGCTGCGGGAGTGACCGAAGCCGACCTGGCTGGGCCGGGCGACCCGGAGGTCGACCGCTTGCACCCGGATGGCAAGGTGAAACCTGCGCTCGGCGGGCGCCTCATCACCCACGTGTCTTCTGAGCCTCCCAATCTGAACTTCGCCATCGAAAACTCCGCGAGTATTCGGCACGCGCATCTCGACCTGCATGCTGGCCTGCTCCAGTTCAGCCCCGTCACCTGGGAGTACGAGTTGGACGCGGCGGCCGGCTATGACGTGGAGGACGCGCTCTTCCTGAAGGGCGGGCCGGGCGAGGATTTTCAGAACATCGTCTTCGGCAAGATTGTCGAAGAAACGGCAGACGCTTACGTTGTTGAAAGCGGAAGTCAGTTCCACGAGATGGAGCGCACGACGGTCCCGAAGGCCGATGTTGAATCGGTCGAGCGCGAGACGGTCTACACCTTCCAGTTGAGGGATGACGTGCTCTGGCAAGATGGCCACCCGCTGGACGAAAATGATCTCGTGTTCAGCTGGGAGCTCTACAAGAACCCGGGCGTGGATTGCGATGAGAAGCGCTGGAAGTACGCGAAAATCAAGCGCACAGATGTGTTGGGGCCCGGTGTGGTGCGCTTCTTCTGGGATGAGCAGTATTTCGGAACGCTGGGCTCCTTCGGCCTGGACTTCTGCATTCTTCCCAGCCACCTCTACAACCTGCTCGACCCCGACCACCCGAAGTACAATCCAGAAGCCACGCTCGACGAGCAGGCTGCCGAGGTCAATGACAACCCGCACAACATCGAATGGGTTGGACTCGGCCCGTACCGCGTGACCGGTTGGGAACGCAATCAGTACATGGATGCCGAGAAGGCCGACACCTACTGGGAGAAGAGTCCTGAGGAGTCCGGTTACTTGGACAACATCCGCTGGCGGTACATCAAAGATGATGACTCGGCCTGGCAGGCGATGCTCAACGATGAGATCGACATCTTCAATCGACTCAAGTCCGAGGATTTCGTCGGTGAAGGCACGCGCAGCAAGGTGTTTACCGACCGGGCGTACAAGGCGCTGACGTACGTAGGCAATATTGGCTACACATCGTGGAACCTCTGGCGCAAGAAGTTCGAGGATGTGCGCGTTCGTCAGGCGCTGGGACACGCTTTTGATGTGCAGGGCTGGATTGAAACCAACTACGAAGGTTTCGCATTGTGGTCGATGTGCACCGAGTTCTACTTCGGCCCGGCTTATGCACGGAATCTTGAGCCACTCGAGTACGACATCGAAGCGGCCGAGGACCTGCTGTCGGAAGCGGGGTGGTATGACCGCGATGGCAACGGCATCGTCGACAAAGATGGTGAAGATCTGGTGATTCAGGTCCTCATGCCGTCAGGCAACAAGGCTAGCGAGAAGTTCTTGCAGGCCCTGCAGGATGCGTACCGCAAGATCGGAGTCGGCGTCGACATTCAGTCTTACGAGTGGGCCACCTTGCTCGAAAAGATCCTCGACCGTGATTTCGACGCCGTGAACATGGCCTGGACGCTGCCGACGCCCGAATCGGATCCGATGCAGATCTGGCACGGTGACGAGGCAGTTTTCGAGAAGCGTTCGAGCAATCACGCAGGATTGCGTGATGCCGAAGTCGACCGCCTGATCGACGCTGGTCGCCGTGAACTCAATGCGGAGAAGAGGCACGAGATCTGGCGCGAGATGCATGCGCGTATTTATGAGCTTCAGCCCTATCTTTTCGGATGGAACGTGCCGCGCAAGATCGCGATCAACAAGCGCGTTCATGGCATGAAGCTGTACAAGTTTGAGCCCGGTTACCGAATGCGTGACCTGTATCTTGAAGCAGGAACTCCAGGCACTCGGCCGCTCGATCAGTAGTTCGTAGACTCTCCTTCCGCGATTCTTCCCTCCCCCGGGCCTCTCCGCGTGCTCCTGTACATTTTGCGCCGCATTCTGTGGATGGTGCCCACGATGTTCGGCATCACGGTCTTGCTGATGCTGGTGATTCAGCTTGCGCCCGGAGACCCGGCCGCGATTGCCACCGCGGGCGACCTGGACATGCAAGGTCAGCAGGCGGGCGGTGACACCCAGAGCGCGTACGATAAATTCCGTGCGCGCTTTCACCTCGATGAACCGATCTACGTCCAGTACTGGGAGTGGGTGAAGAACGTCGCGACGCTGGACTTCGGTTCCGAGTTTTTCCAGCCGAATGTGCAGGTTGCCGATGAACTGTGGCGGCGGCTGAAGATCACTGTGCCGTTGTCGTTGATCGCAACCCTTCTCAGCTACCTGATTGCCTTGCCGCTTGGCATCTACTCGGCGGTGAAACGAGGCAGCTTCTGGGACAAGGTGATCACCTTCGGGCTCTTCTTGCTGTATTCGCTGCCGACCTTCTGGGCCGGTCTCATGCTGATTCTGGCCTTCGGTGCCACGGGCCTTGAGTGGTTCCCCGTGATCGGCTTGCACGGCAAAGATGCTGCCAGCATGACGACCTGGCAGTACGTGATGGACACGATCTGGCACGGCGTCTTGCCGGTGGCCACGCTGACCTATGGTGGTGTCGCGTACCTGTCACGTCAGATGCGTGTCGGCATGCTCGAAACGATTCAGCAAGATTACATTCGCACGGCTCGCGCCAAGGGGCTCGACCGGAAGAAGATCATCTTCAAGCACGCTTTGCGTAACTCAGTGATCCCTGTCATCACCGTGTTTGCCAGTATCTTGCCGATCCTTATCGGCGGATCTGTTCTGGTGGAAACCATCTTCAATATCCCTGGCATGGGGCTCTACGCGTTCGAAGGCCTGGTGATGCGTGACTACAACATCATCATGGCCACGGTCACTTTTTCGGCATTCATGACGCTGCTCGGCTTCCTTCTCTCCGACATCCTGTATGCGGTTGTCGACCCGAGGATTGCGTATGACTGAGCAAGGGGCAGGGGGGAAACGCGACACCTACAGCAAGGACTACTGGGACCTGGTTCTGGGGCAGCTGAAGAAGCGAAAGTCTGTGCGCGTCGCCTTGGCATTACTGGTGGGTTTGTATGCCGTCGCAATTTTTGCGCCTTTGCTGGCCAATGACCGCCCGCTCTATTTCGAAGGCACGAACTACGGCGAGTATCGTGCGGCACACCGCCTGGTGACGCTGGTTGCCGGCGACCTCCTCCGCAAGGTGGAAAGTGGAGAAAAAGGCTTCGTCGACTGGGAGGCCAAGGAAACTGCGCGCGGTGAGACGCTCGAGGGGTCAGCCAAGGCGGATTGGTTTGAATCGCGTCAGAACGTTCCTAAATCATACGAAGAATGGATCAATCTAGACCGAGGCTCGTTGTCGTTGCGCTTGAACACCATGCGTCGGCAACTCGCACCCGATCATTACGCGCTGCTGGATCGGGCGCAGGGAGCTGCCGACACTCTGGTGGCCGCCTCTCTTGAGGGTGACTCGGCGGCTGTGAAGTCAGAGGCTGAACTGCTCTCGGAGAGTGCTGCCGAGATCAAGTCGACTTTGAAGGCAGCGAAGTACGGAAAAGAGCCAGAGCCGGGCAAGACGGTTGCGCTTCAGTCCTACACTGCTTTTCCAGTATTGGAATCTGTGACCTGGCAAGACGCCTTCTTCATGGTGCTCTGGACACTCGTGATTCTGTTTCCGCTCTGGAACCGTCTGGTCGACATGCTGCTCCTGAGCGGCGACCGGGCGCGTATCCGTAAGGCGCGCCGCAAGAAATTTGCAACTGTCATCATTCTTTCCGTTCTGGGCGCGCTGGGTTGGATTGGTGTGCACGGTTCGGAAGCTGCGGCACTACAAGCCACGAGCCTTAAAGAGGCACTTTCCACAGGGAAGGCAGAGGCGGTGCACCTGCTCTTGCCTCCTGTGGAGTTTGGCATGGCAGAGCAGAATCAAACCGAGACCTTTCGGCCGCCCACATGGAGCTCCCAGGCGGACATTGACGCCGAGGGTTACTACATGGAGGGAGCGCGCTCGCATCGTATTGATGAGGCAACAGGGACTCCCCTCAGAGCAACGCCCGTGGACGTGCGCGTTGGCGAGTCTGATCGCAACGACCCCATGCGCCACGTTCTCGGTACGGACAGCCTCGGCCGAGACATGCTCGGCCGCATGATCTGGGGCGGTCGCATCAGTCTTGCCGTGGGCATTATTTCTACCGTGCTCTTGGTACTCATTGGGACCTTGGTCGGTTCGCTGGCCGGGTACTTCGGGGGCTGGACGGACATCTTGATCAGCCGCGTCATCGAGGTGTTTCAGTGTTTCCCGGTGTTCTTCCTCATTTTGCTCGTCGTGAGTTTTCTCGAAGCCAGCATTCTGAACATCATGTTGGCTATTGGAATCTTCCGCTGGACTGGTGTGGCAAGATTGGTGCGCGCAGAGTTTATTCGGTTACGCGGCCAGGACTTCGTCGTGGCTAGCCAGGCTCTGGGTATGCGTAGCCTGAGGACAATCTTTCGGCACGTACTCCCGAACGCGCTGGGCCCCGTGCTGGTGGCTGCGACTTTTGCCGTGGCGAGCGGCATTCTTACCGAGTCGGCGTTGTCCTTTCTGGGATTCGGCGTGAAGTTGCCGGTTCCTAGCTGGGGTTCCTTGCTCGTCGAGAGCAAGAACCCTGAATACTGGTGGATCCAGATCTACCCCGGCCTGCTCATCTTCGTCACTGTCATCCTCTACAACCTCGTGGGCGAAGGCGTTCGCGATGCACTTGACCCGCGGCTGAAGGAGGCGTGAGTCCGTCATGAGTTCGCCTGACAAGACCGCTGATGTGTTGCTGGAGATCCGCGATTTGCGGACCTGGTTTGACACCGAAGAAGGAACCATCAAAGCCGTCGATGGTGTGAACTATGTCATCGGGCGTGGGGAAACGCTGGGTGTCGTAGGAGAATCAGGGTGCGGAAAGAGCGTCACCGCCATGAGCATTCTGCAACTCCTGCCGGTGCCGCCGGCACGCTACGCGGGCGGCCAGATCCTCTTTGAAGGACGTAACCTGCTGGATTGCTCCGAGGCCGAACTGCGCAAGGTGCGTGGAAACGACATCGCGATGATCTTTCAGGAGCCCATGACCTCTTTGAACCCGGTTTTCACGGTGGGCAATCAGATCGGCGAGACATTGCAACTGCACCGAGCGATGTCTCAGAGCGAAGCTCGGGCGGCCTCCATCGAGATGCTGGAGAAAGTGGGTATTCCGTCTCCTGAATTACGGATCGATGAGTACCCGCACCAGTTGTCTGGGGGCATGAAGCAGCGCGTTATGATCGCCATGGCGCTGGCTTGCGACCCCGCATTGCTGATTGCGGATGAGCCGACGACCGCACTCGATGTGACCATCCAGGCGCAGATTTTGGATCTTCTGAGAGGGATGCAGGAATCTCTGGGAATGTCCATCTTGCTGATCACGCATGACCTGGGTGTGGTGGCCGAGATGAGTGATCACGTGGCCGTCATGTACGCCAGCAAAATTGTTGAGTACTCCAGCACCGAAGACCTCTTTGCAAAACCCAGGCACCCTTACACATTCGGGCTCTTTCAGTCCTTGCCTGAGATGCACGGTGAACATGCAGAACGGTTGCGGGAGATCCCGGGATCGGTTCCGAATCCTTTGGATTTCCCGAGTGGTTGCAAGTTTCGAGAGCGTTGTTTCAAGGCGACTGAGCAGTGTGCTCAGGAAGAGCCCGCGCTGGTGGATCTTGGTGGGGGGCATCTTTTGGCTTGTCACGAGCCCATCACGGACTCCGAGTTGGAGGCTCGCCCATGACCGCATCCACAGACCACGCGATGGCAGAGAAAGCGCCTGCATCAGGTGACTCACCTGCCCTGTTAAGTGTGAAGGGCCTCAAGAAGTACTTCCCCGTTCGCAAGGGGTTGTTCTCCCGGGTTGTCGGTCACGTGAAGGCCGTGGATGACGTCAGCTTTCACGTGCTGGAGGGCGAGACTCTAGGCCTTGTTGGCGAATCTGGTTGTGGCAAGACAACGGCTGGCCGCTCTGCGTTGCGATTGATCAAGCCGACAGCCGGTGAGGTGCTGTTCGATGGTGTCGATGTGCGCAAGGCTGGTGTGAAAGAGTTGCGTCAGCTGCGCCAGCACATGCAAATCATCTTTCAGGATCCCTATGCTTCGCTGAATCCACGGATGTCGGTGGCCGAGATCGTGGGAGAAGGACTCAAAGTCCATGGGCTCGTCTCCAGCCGCGTCGAACTCGAAGCCAAGGTCGGTCAGTTTCTGGAGCGAGTCCGTCTCGACCCCAGCTTCGTGAACCGCTATCCGCACGAGTTCAGCGGTGGGCAGAGGCAGCGAATCGGGATTGCGAGAGCCTTGAGCCTCTCTCCACGTTTCATCGTTTGCGACGAGGCTGTCTCGGCTCTTGATGTCTCGATTCAGGCTCAGGTCATCAATCTTCTCATGGACCTGCGCGATGAAATGGGTCTGAGTTACCTGTTCATTGCGCACGATCTTTCTGTGGTGCGTCACATTGCTGATCGCGTCGCGGTGATGTACCTGGGCAAGATTGTGGAGACCGCAAAAACGGGTTCGCTGTTTCGATCTCCCAAGCACCCTTACACGCAGGCGCTGCTCTCTGCGGTGCCCCGTGCCGATCCGACCCGGCGAAGTGAACGCGTTGTGTTGCAAGGCGATGTGCCCTCTCCATTGAACCCGCCGAGTGGATGCGCGTTTCACACGCGCTGCCCGGCGGTGATGGATCGCTGCAAGAGCGAATCTCCGCCGCTGAGAGATGCGGGGGACGGTCACACCTACAGCTGCCATCTGGACGACTGACGCACGCGTCAGAGCGTGTGGTAAGAGCGGCCATACAGAGAGCCGGGTTCAGCTTGTGGGTGGGGCGACGGGCACCTCGACTGCAGCAGGAATCTCGAGCAGCGCTTGCAGCATGGTCCCTTCGCGACTCAGGACCAACTTGTAGCGATGCGTTTTGAGGCGCAGTCGTACGTGGTAGGCACGCACCTCTCCCAGGCCGTCACGGACTTCGTCGTAGCGAGGCAGTGCTGCATTGGAAATGCGCTCGGCAATGGTTTCTCTCACACTCGCAGGAACCTGGTCTTCAGGGATCTCGAGTTCTTCGCTGACCAGAGTTCCATCCGACTGGAAGATTGAAGCGATCTCGAGACCATCCACGATCCGGGTGAGCTTGTAGAGCAGTCGAGGCCCTCGAGTCTCGACCTGGGCATCGGTGTAAGGGTTGCCGGGGTGTAGGCGGTCCATGGCGGCACGGACGGCGACCGGGGTTTCGCTCGGTGTCACGTGATACCCAAGTTGAGCGAGTTGGCCTCGTCCATCGGTGCGGAATCCGAGCCCGTCCGACAGCGCGGCTCTGTCGATGTCCACGACCTGCGGACGCAGGAGTCCACAGCCGGACAAGATCAGGCAGAGAAGCAGCAGGAGGCTCAGGGGCATAGAGACGGACTCCGACCCCAAAGGATAGCGGTCAGAACCGCGCGTGCTCTTTTTGTGCCGCTAGCGGCTCAGGCGAGGGTCCAGGGCGTCCCGCAGAGCGTCTCCCAGGCTATTGAGGGTGCCCAGGGTGATCGCCAGGGCAAGGCCCGGGAAAACCACCATCCACCAGCTCACGCCCAGCACGGTGAGGCTTTCGAGTCCCTCGCTGGCAAGGATGCCCCAGGAGACTCCCGGAGGTTCGACCCCCAGGCCGAGGAAGCTCAGGAAGGCCTCAAAGAGCATGACGCGCGGCACGGTCAGCGTGAGGTAGACCACAATGATGCCCCAGAGGTTGGGGAGGATATGGCAGCGGACGATTCGAGTGCCCCGGGCCCCGAGGGCTTGAGCGGCCGCCACGTAGGGGGCCTTGCGGATCGAGAGCACCTGTCCTCGAACGATGCGTGCCATGGTCAGCCAACTGATGCCGCCGATGACCAGGTAGAGCACCGAGATGCGGTTGAGGCCTGCCGAACGCATGTGCGAAGCCAACTCGTCATTGCGTAGCACTGCGATCAGGAGGATGACAACGAATAGAAACGGAATGGAATAGCCGATGTCGACAAGGCGCATCATGAACTGATCGAGACGGCCTCCGCGATAGCCGGCCACGACGCCCCAACTCACACCCACAAGGGCCGACACGAGGCTGGCAATCAGTCCGACGAGCAGTGAGACGCGTCCACCCCAAAGGACACGCGAGAGCAGATCGCGACCCAGGTCATCGGTTCCCAGCAAGCCGGCCAACTCGCGAGAGCCAAAGAGAGATCTGCGTATGGAAGCAGCGAAAGGATGTGAGGACTCCAGTTCTTTCAGGCTGATCGAGTTGGCTTGTTGCCAGTTCAGTTCCGGACTGTGAGACGCGGCAGCGGCATTCATGTCCGAGGGTAGGGGGATGGGGAGGGCCGGGGCGGCAAGCGACAGCGCCACGACTGTCCCGAGCAAGACAAGTGCCGTTCGCGTGCCCGAGCGTTGTAAAAAACGCTTCCAGGGTGTCTTGCGGGTGAGGGCGCGTGTCATGTGTCCGCCTCGATGCGGGGGTCGAGGAGTCCATAGAGGACGTCCACGCCCAGGTTGGCGGTGCTCACCAGGACTGTGTAAATGATGACCACGCCTGACGCGAGGTAGTAGTCGGCATTGAGTGCCGAGTCCACGAAGTGACTACCCATGCCCGGGATGGCGAAGATCTGTTCAATCACCAGTGAGCCAGACAGGATGCCAGCCAGCGCTGGCCCGAGGAAGCTGACCACCGGGAGCAGAGCGGGTTGTGCCGCATGTCGCCACAAGACAGCGCGTGGCGAGAGCCCTTTGCTGCGGGCGGTGCGGATCCAGTCTTCTCCGAGAACCTCGAGGAGGCCGGTGCGGAAGAGGCGTGCGATGGATGCGGCAAAGGGCAGGCCCAGGGCAATGGAAGGCAGCACCAGATGTTTCGCCGACTGGAGTCCGACGAGCGGGAAGAGTTGCCACTGAAACACGAACAACAAGACCAGCAAGCCGGCGATGACGAAGTTAGGCACGGAGAGGCCGAATGTGGCTGCTCCCATGACGAAGGTGTCTAGCCATGTGCCGCGGCGACTTGCTGCAATCGCGCCTGCGCTGAGCCCCACGAGTAAGGCGAAGCCCATGGCGAAGAGTCCCAGCACCATCGACACCGGGAGGCTTTCTTCCAGGATTTCATTGACCGAATAGTCACGAAGTTTGAGCGAGGGCCCGAGGTCGAAGTGCAGGAAGACGTCATCCAGGTAGCGTACGTACTGTTCGCTGAGCGGTGCGTTGAGGTTGTAACGACTGAGCAAATTTTCCCGAGTCGCTGGATCGATGTCACGCCCGTCATCGAAGGGGCCGCCAGGAACGGCATGCATGAGGGCAAAGCACACGCTGACGACCACGAGCACGATGCCTATGATTCCCAGCAACCGGAGCAGCAAAGGACGCAAGCCGTTCATCCAGCGGTGTCCTTGACCTTGATGTCACGCAGTGGGTGGGCGTCCAGTAAGTTGTCATGAAAGCCTTCAACCCGTGGCGCGACGAGGTTGATGTTCACGCGTTGGTAAACCGGAGCAATGGGGAGTTCTTCGAGGAGGATTTCCTCTGCCTGGCGGAAAAGCTTGGCGCGGTCCTCGATGTTTGGGCTGCCACTGGCTTCTTGTACCAAGGAGTCGTATTGCGGATTCGCCCAGCCAGTGCGATTGTTGCCGCTGTTGCTCAAGAAGATCTCGAGGAAGCTGCTGGGGTCGAGGTAGTCTCCGATCCATGCTCCCCAGGCGACGTCGTAGAGGCCTGAACTGGTGCTGTCGAGATACACACCGAAAACCTGATTGACCAGTTCGCATTGGATGCCAAGCGTGCGCCGCCAGCGCGTGGCCACGGCCTCACAAAAATCACGTGTTGTCTCGTTGTGCGGATAGAGAAGCGCGAAGCGTGGGAATCCCTCTCCCTCGGGGTAACCGGCCTCTGCGAGCAAGGCTTTTGCTCGGTCTGCATCGGGTTTCGCCAGCATGGCGGGTTTGTAGTCCGGGATGCCGGCAGGCACGAATGAGTTCAGTGCTTGCTGCCCCCCGCGCATGACGTGTTTGGCGAGGTCCTCGCGGTCAAGGGCGAGGGTGAGGGCCTCGCGCACGCGGATGTCGCTGAAGGGCGTTTCCTGTTTCGGGTCAGCAAAGGGGCCTCCCCATGTGTTGAAACGCATGAATGTTGAACCGAATTGTTCACCCACGACCAGGTCCTGGCGCCCTTCCAGCGAACTGTAGAGTCCGGGGGGGGGCTTGATGATCCAGTCCACCTCTCCGAGCAAAAACATATTGAGCTGAGTGGTGATGCCACCGGCTGCATAGGCGACCACCGATTGGAGGCTGACGTCGTCTCGACCCCAGTAGGTTTCTGATTTTTCGAGACGAATCCTGTCACGCAGGCGGCGTTCGGCGAGTGTGAAGGGACCGTTGCTGACCATGTTCTCGGGTTTTATCCAGCGTGCGCCGTGTTGCTCGATGCATGCGCGGTGGACAGGAGAGAATGTGGGGTAGGCCAGGAGAGAGTCCAGATAGGGTGCAGGGCGCTGAAGGCGAAGGCGTAGGTGCCTCGGGGAGATTGCTTCGATGCCGAGTGCTGAGGCTGCGGAAGCGTCGCCAGGGGGCGAGGATGTCCATGCTTCGGCACCGTCGAGGCACCAGAGTAGGTAGGCGTTGCGGGAAGCCGTGGATGGGTCGAGGACGCGTCGCAGGCTGTACTCAAAGTCGGTCGCCGTGACCTCATCTCCGTTGCTCCAGCGAGCATCGTCTCGCAGGTAGAAGTCCCAGGTCAGGCCATCAGGACTTGTTGTCCAGCGTTCGGCAACCCCGGGAAGAGCCTGGTTTGTGCTCGGGTCGAGGCGCGTGAGCCCCTCAAAAAGCGCTCGTGCAAGACGTGCGGCGGGGCTACCCGTAGAGATGGCTGGATCGAGCGAGCTCGGTTCGGACTGATTGCAGAAGGCAAAGTCTGAACGGGAATGCGCCGTGCGGTTGCTGAGCACGAGGGCCGCGAACAACAGGGCCAGCAACAGCGAACTGGCGAGCAGAGCCTTTAGACGATCTCTGGACACTCTGAGCCCGAGCAATGGGGGGCAGACACTTGAACGGCCTCTGCTGAAACGGCGCCGGTGACAATTCTACGTTCTGGCCGCCGTGCGCCCTCAGGGCATCTCATGCGTCCAGCGCCAACTCGAAGTCTTCGCGGAGCATTGGAATCAGTTCATCGAAGGACGTGATGTCATACGTCGGTGGCGTGGTGCTTTCCTGGTGGGCGAAGCGATTGTCGCGTCGCACGCGTACCGTGATCATTCCAAGGGACGCGGCCGGGTCGATGTCGTGAGCGGGACTGTCACCGCAGTACATGACTTCGGAGGGGTCGAGCCCCAGTCGGGCGCAGGCCCGGGAATACAACTTGGGGTTCGGTTTGCTGATGCCAACCTGATCGCTGATGAACACGGCTTCGGGGTGCAGGTAGGGGACGACACCGAGCAAGAGCAACTTTTCAGCCTGCTTGATCTCTAACCCGTGAGTGACGATGCCCAGGGGGACGTCGGCCTTTGAGGACACTTCCTCAAAAAATGGAAGCACGTCGGGGAACGGTTTGAGCTCTTGCTTTGTGGCGTGGTAGCTCATGATGCCTGCGGCAATGATCAGGGCGCGGTTCGTTCCGGCCCAGCTGACTTGAGGCAGCCGCAGCAGCAACTTGTCGAAGTGATTGGGGTAGTTGCTGGTGAACTCCGAGATGACCTCGTCGAGTTCCCTGCGGACGACTTCCACGGGCAGCCTGAGGCCTTGCTTGACCATGGCGGCGACGGCGTTCTGTCGCGCCCGGCTCGCGAATTCGGTCGTCGAGTAGAGCGTGTCGTCTACGTCAAAAAAGATCGCTGAGAGGCGGCGTCCCACGTTGCTGATTCTCGGCCGCACAACCCCGTGGATCAAGGGCGCGCTGTGGCGGTTGGGGGTGGGGCGGGGTGGAGCCCCAGCCTGCCGGCGTCAGATTTCGTCGCGAAGGAAGCCGAAGTCCGTGATTTTCGCCCGAATCACGATGATCAGGTCCGTGACCTCGTCGTCGAGGCCCTTCTCGCGGAAGAAGAATCCCAGGACGGGGATATCAGCAAACCAGGGGGTTTCGGCAGTCCTGTTCTTGTAGCGGACATGCTTGAACCCACCAAGGACGACGGCTCCGCCATCAGGAACCACCACCGTGGTCTGGGCGTCTTGCACGTTCAGGACGGGGATCGAGAAGGTGACCGGAGAGCCGCTGGGCCCGAGCAAGGTCGTGATGCTGGGGAAGGGGCGTTCGAGTTCGGCCACCGTCGTTTCCACGTCGAGGGCGATGTACTTGCGGTCGTAGCTGATGGTGGGGCGAACGTCGAGCACGATGCCCTCTTGCGCAACACCGATGACCGGGTCGGCAATGAAGGCAGCTGTGGCGACATCAACTTCGTAGCCCTGCACGAAGGAGACCTGGTTCACGACGGTGACGAACGCACGCTGGGTGTTGTACACGGAAACAATGGGAGCACTGATCTCGAACGCATTCTCACTCTTGCTCACCATGTGCATGACGATGTTGATGTCAGCGGAGTTCAGGATGGTGAACTCGAAGGCACCGCCACCAATGGTAGAGAGCAAGGATCCGAGTGGGTTGTTGAAGAAGTTCTCGGAGGAGGCGGCGTAGTAGTTGTCGTTGTTCTCGTAGAAAATACCGGCCATGGGGTTCTGGTTGCCGTCGCCCAGGTTGTCGAGGCCCTGGGTCGGATCGTCGCTCACTCCTGCAGCGCCGAGGTTGAAGTACTGAGAGTTGGGCAACGTGTCTGACAGGCCGCGGAGGTCAGTCCCGATTTCTTCGATAAAGCTGTCAGTGATCGTGAAGAAACGCGATTCCAGGGTGACCATGCTGGTCGAGAATGCGCGCAGGTCGTCGAGGAACGTGGCGACCTGGTTCTGCACTTCTGGAGTGTGAATGACGAGCAAGTTGTTGTTGTCGACGAAGTCGATGCTGTACGAGTCCGAAAGGTCCCAGTCGTCGCTGGCGATGTTCTCGCGGACCAGATTCAACACTTCTTCGGGGTCGATCAGGGTGACCTGCTCGAGTTCCGAGTTGAAGATCGTGGTTTCGCTGTCATCTCCGGCTTCGCCCGGAAGAGCAATCTCACGAATGTTGGTTCCCTTGAAGTCCGTGAGCTTGAAGGTCAGGTCTTGGATCGGGTGAACGCGGACGATGGGCTTGCCGGCAGCCTTTTCCACCGTCGTGATGAACGCACGTCCGTTTCGCACAGTCCAGGCCAACTCATCGCCAACCTGGTCCACGAGGATGTTCAAGACGGAGGTCACCGAGAGATTGCGCAGTCCCGTGATGTCCACCATTTCGGCATTGTCGTCGAGCATGACGACAACTTCGGGGTCGACCGAGACGGGGATGTCGGTCGAGAAGTAGATGTTGTTCGCGACCTCGGTGATGGTTTTCTGATCGAACTCCACGTCCATGTGAACTTCGTTCATGCGTTGAATGAGGGCTGCCCGTTCGGGGTCGAGATCTTCGCCACCGCCAGTTCCGTTGTCGCCCCGCAAGCGCGTGATCTTGGCCCAGTGCTCTTTGTCCGGGGCTGTGAAGATGTCCGTGTTTGGGATGCGCACCCGCTCCATGTCATTGCGCCAGCGATTGAACTCTTCGCGGCGGCGTTGGACGAACAGGCGGTCGGCGTACTTGCGTGCGGCATTTTTTGAGGCTTCGACAATGGCCAGGCCTTGAGTGTTGTGCCGGTCGATTTCCAGGACGGCGTGGGACATCTCTTCGGCCTTCTCGTAGTCACCGTTGTCGAAAGCTGTCGTGGCGGCAATCACAAGTGTCTGGATGCGGTACTCATTGCGTTGTGTTTCGAGGTCTTCCTCGGCCCGCAACAACTTGTAGGTCTCCTCGCGTTGCTTGTGCTGCAGCAAGGTGTCATGAGCGATCTGGGCCTGTTCGGCGCGGGCCAGGAGAGCTTCTGCATCGGCAGGAATGCTGTCCCATGCCATCTCGTCATCACTCCACGAGATCTGGTTCACCACGCCACGAGCCAGGTTGACGGCCTGCTCGTAGTCGCCGTCGTTGTAGGCTTCGCGAGCTGCCGAAAGGTCGGTCAAGGCCAGCGTCCGCTTCTGCTGGCGCTGAGCTTCATAGCGATCGCGAGCAGAACGCCGCAGCAAGGCAGCTTCTGCCTCTGGCCGGCCGAGGAGTGCCTGGATCTCCTGTAGGTATTGTGCGACCACGAGGTTGGACGGATCGAGTGCCTGGGCCTTTTGTAGCTCGAGTTCGGCGTTGGTGAAGTCCAGACGCTCTTCGAGATCTCGCGCATTCTGCAAGTAGTGGTCGACGAGGAGGTACGTCTTTTGCGCCATGAGTTCCCGGCGTGTCCGTTCAGCCGCGAGGGCGTCGGTGTCCTGGCCGTTTGTGGGCGCTGCGGCCGGAGTCTCTGCCGTGGATGCTTGCTCCTCAGCGTCCTGTGCGCTGGCGGGTGCGAGGAGCGGGGCGGTCACGGCGAAGAACAGGATGAACATCGCGAGGGTCCGGGTGCGGGGTGCGCGCTCGGTCATGATCATCTTCCTCTTCGTAGTCGTGATGGTCGTGGACATGGTTTGAGGTCTCCACCTGCGCGACGCTTGAGGGCGTCCGCTCGTCGGTGCGATGGGGGTGTCATGCATCCCAGGTGACTCCGGCGAAGGTGATGTCGACCAGGTCTTCCATGATGCATTGGTCGACGACGATCACCACCTGCTCGTAGTTCACCTTGGGCCCCGGATAAAGAGTGGCCTTTTGCTCTGAGTCGAGCCGGATGAAGTCTGCGATACGGCTGCGGAATGTTTGAAGATTCGGCATCTTGAGATCGTTGATCGCGATGGTCATGCCGTTCTCGGCAGTCGGGTTGGCCGTGATCTTGATCTCGAGTTTCTCAAGAAGATCCTCGACCTCACCCGAATTCACGCCGACGTCTTTCGGCAGCTCTGTCTCGAGCTTCCCTTCCAGGACTTTGAACTTCATCGTCACGATGAAGAAAATCAGGAGCAGGAACACCACGTCAATCATGGGCGTGAGCTCCATGGTGACTTCTTCGATCTCTGGTTTCTTGCGTGCCATGTTGGTGTTCCTGTTCTGGTCCTGCTACTTCTGCTCGTTTTGTGCTGCGGCAAGTTGAACTTTGTAGATGAGGATTCCGTTCTCTCCGCAGATGCGCATGACCTTCTGCACTTCTTTGAACTTGGTCTCCTTATCAGCCCGGATGAGGAGCGCCCGTTCTGAGAGCCCCTGGGCATCTTTCTTGCCCTTGCTGACCTCGGCTGCGAGATAACTGCGCAATGCCGTCGCAGCCTGGCTGTCATCAAGTGTGGGGTAAGGCTGCTTTTTGATCTCAATCTCGCCGGTCTTGAAAATGTTGACGATCATTCGACCTTCTTCGGTCTTGTCGTCGACAGCTTGCTCAGCCAGCGGAAGCTTGATCTCTGCCAGGTCCTGTTGGGTCATATCACTCACGATCATGAAGAAAATGATCATGAGGAACACGACGTCGATCATCGGCGTCATGTCCATCGTGACTTCGGTAGCTTGGCGTGACTTTTTGGCCATGGTGCGACCCGTGCAGGGCTAGCAGGTTTTTGGAGTAGGAATCAGCTCGCGCGGGGGCGGAAGCGTTCGAAGAGGTCTTCCACAACGGCAGCGACCTCGAGCGAGTACGAGACGACGCGGTTGCGAAGGAAGACGAACGCCGCCGTCACGGGCACAGCGACAACCAGTCCGAGCAGCGTGGTGATCAGAGCCTGGGAGATGTCACCAGCAAGTTTGTCGGGCGTTGCCTGACCCTTACTGGCTGCGATGACTTCGAAGGCGCCGATCATGCCGTTGACCGTACCCATCAGTCCGAGCATGGGGGCGACGCCGGCGATCAGGGAGAGCCAACTGAGCCGCGCATGCAGCTTGATGGTCTCTTCCTCGATCATCTCTTCGAGGGCCTTCTCCATGGCATCAAAAGAGGCGTTCAGCTTGGGCAGCCCCGAGGCCACGATGTTCGTGAAGTAGCAGGACTCGGTCTCGCAGAGCTCGATGGCCTCCTGGTACTCGCCGGCCTCGAAGAGCGCCTCGATCTCATCAATGAGCTCGGGTGGGGCCAGTTGGTCGCGGCGGATGGCCATGACTTCCTTGATGATCATCGTGAGTGCCACAACCGACAGCACGATGATCACGATGCCGATGGAGCCGGCGTCCTGGAAGAACGTCGTGCCCGCGTTGGTCTCAAGTGGTGGCTGGTCCTGCATGGCAAAAACGGCCGCAGGGGCAAACGCCACGAGGGCAACGAGGAGTAGTAGTTGTGTGACCTTCATCGAAGGGAACCTCACCTTTTAGTGATCGAGACTTGTCTCAGGGAAGCGACTCGCGAGCCATACGTGCCCAGCGGGTGCCGGGGTAGCGCTGCTCGACGTCTTTGTAATATTGGTAGGCCCGGGCACGCCCATTGGGCTCGACTCCTTGTTCACCGAGAGCCTCGCAACACCGCCCGAAGTAGTACAGGGCTTTGGCATGCTGATCCGGGGTGGCGGTGCCGATCACGGCCACGCGGGCGAAGCCCAACTGGGCTTCCCTCATCCGGCCATTCTCGAGGAAATCTGCCTCAGCCTTGCCATTCAGGGCTGCGGCACGGATGGCAGGGTTGTCCTGGCCGTCGCGCTCCAGGGTGTCGAAGAAGCTGCGGGCGGTGGCCAGATCTCCTGCTGCCAGGAGCGCTGCGCCTGAACCGCTGCGTGCTTGGAGAGCGAGTGCCGCGATCTGCGTCGCCAGATCGGGGCGGTCGGGGGTGATCTTCTCTGCGTTGCGGGCGGCTGCTACCGCTGCACCGAAAGCCGCGCCGGCCTCGTCAAACTGCCCCGCGTCGAGCAGGTTCTGTCCATGCTCGAGTTTTGCGCGAACAGACCAGTCTGCGGTGATCTTTCCCGTCGTGGCCATCTGCTGCACTCGGTCCACTTCCGATTGTGCGAGACCTGCATCACCTGTTGCGGAAGCATAGCGAGCCGAGAGAAGGAGAGCGCGCGGCAGAAGCCGATGCTCGGGGTGCTCGTCGAGGAACCGCTGCACAGAGGCTCGTGCGTCGTCCACCTTGCCTTCTTGTGCCTGGGCTTCGGCGAGGTTGAGGATGGCGTGAGCTGCGACCCATCCAGGGTCCTCGTCGCGGGTCGCGGTGCTGAATAGATTGATCGCGTTCTGGGTGTCGCCCAAGGAGAGCGCGCGCTGCGCACTTTCGAAAGCTTCCGACCCTTTTCCGTAATCGATGAAGATCACGCGGTCTGCCGGGCGACTCTCGGTGCGTTGACTGCCGGTTCGCGTGTACTGAACCGAATCCAGCGTCTCCTTGATCACCGTGGCTCCGGCGAGCGGCGTGATCTCTCCATTGTTGTTCAACACATCGATCCGACCCTGGGCCGTAGCGACCGGAGCACCTAGCGTGAGAGCCAGGGCGAAGCCGGTGATCAGGCGAAGGGCGAAGGGTTGGTGTGAGGTCACGTAGGAGGGGGTCCGGAGCCGTGAAACAAGCGCGGTATTCTAGGTCAGGTCCAGGAGGCGATCAACGTGAGCCAGTTGCCCCTGAGGGGCCTTTTGGCTGGGTTGAGGCAAGCTGGAGGGTCTGGGGGAGGGGGTTCGTCAGTCGGTTGGCAGTCGTTTGTCGAGATACCTGAAGTAGGGGGCGTAAAGCGGTTCGTATCTAAGTTCTGGCTCAAGGACTTCAATCGTGTCCTTGTCGTAGTTGGGCTGGAAGAGCTGCAGCTGGGACAGCACGGTCCGTGCCTGGCGGGCTTTTTCTGGGTCCGCGACCCGCTGCCGGTACCAGGTATCGAGGCTGCCGAGCTTCGACTCCCAGTAGAGCTGTGAGTAACGGCCGGAGCCTTTGGTGCTCTTGAAGAGATCTGTCCAGATGTCGTGGGCCATGCCGTAGTCGCCGGCCCCGCTGATCTCGATGATGCTTCCGTCGTCCTGGATTTGGAGCCAGCCCCCGAGACTGCGAGCTGCTCCACGCATGATGGAGAACTTGTTCGGGTTCCGATTCAGAAGGTCCATCCAGATCGGCCGTGAACGTGCGAAGTCGAGTCCCGCATCCAGCGAACGGGCCTGACCAATCTTTGCACCGTCCATGCTCAATTCGCTGACATCCGAGTTGTCACCGTGCACTTCTTCGGCTTTCTCGAAGAGACGAAGAGCGTCAGTGTTCTCGCCGGCTGCGAGGTACCACTCGCCAATGGTGGTGAGATTGCGGAAAGAAGAGTAGCCATCGGACTCGGCGTAGACTTCCAACGCCACGGCCGCACGCCGGAGCAACTCGTTCGAGTTCTTGTCTTGGCCTTCCTCTTCGAGGCGGTCGCTCTCGGCTTTGAGTGCCGTGGCCACTCGGTAGGCTGCGCTGCTGATGAATGTGGGTTGAACACCGGGTGAGTCGCGCAAGATCTCAAGAGCGTTTTCTGCGGCCTCAACCTGATTGGCCTTGGCATGGGCTATCACGCGTTGCCACTTCACGCGCGGGTGAAAGCTCTCCTGGCCGGGAGCATCGCTCTCGAAGTTGGCGAGTGTCTCCAGCGCTTTCTCGGGCTCGTTGACCGCGTCTCCCAGCAACAGCTGTGCGTGGAAGTAGCGGGCTTCGGCCAACGCGATTTCGCGTTTGTTGCGCTGAGCGTCATTGGTGGGCTCAAGGCTTGAGTCGGCGGCACGGTCTTGGATTTGTGTGAAGCGCTGCTGGGCTTCTTCGAGTTGGCCGGCTGCAACAAGGCAGCGTGCCGCATAGACCAGGGCACGTTCGTAGTTGGTTGAGCTTTCCGGAACCGCTTGGAATTCTTCAAAGACCTCGAGTGGGAGCTGCGTGTCATCAGGCGGCAGGTCCCGGAAGGCTTCGAGGGCTTTTGTGAACTGCACATCCAGTTCGAGCCCCAGGTCGAGAATCCGTTGACTGGCCTTGTCGCGCAGTTGCTTGTCGAACGGCGATTGAGTCTCTGCGTATCGGCTGGCGTAACTCTGGTAGAAACGCTCCGCAGCCAGTTCTTGCTTATCGATCTCGCCGGGGAAGAGCTCAGTCGCCGTATCCAGCGCTTGTTCGAAGGCGACGGCAGCTTCGAGATGTCGGCTTTGATTCCTGAGAGCGCGTCCGGCGTTGACCCAGGCTTCGTAGGCGTAGATACGTCGAAGCTCTGGAGTGTCGGAGGTGCTGGCGGTGCGTTCGAAGTAGAAGGCAGCCTGGCTGTAGTTCTTTTCTTTATTGAACCCGTCGGCAGCGGACATGAGGGCGTCGGGTGAGTCAATCACGACCGAGCCGTCCTTGAGGAGCGAAGAAAGGAAGACCTTGGCGCGACCTCCTGCAGGGGTGCCATCACCTTCTTCTGCAACACGCAAAGCCAGTTGGGACGCGGCATCGGTCTTGCCCAGGTCGCTCAGTTTCTTGGCCCATGTGAGAAGCACTTCGTGCCCTTCTCGACGCATGGGAACCTTCTTTTCCTCATGCTCTGCCAGCATGGCGTCGATGCGCTCGCTGGCAGACGTGAGGTCGCCCTCGTCGGCGTCCAGGATGGCGAGGTAGCCCCAGACACTGTCAAAGAGCCCGCCAATGATCTGCCTCATGGCCGGCGAGAACTGATCATTGGTGATGATCACAATGTTCTGTTCTTTGTCTTCCCAGAAGTAGGGAAGGCCTAGTTCCAGGATGTTCTCGAGCAACTCGCGCGCGTCGCCCATCTCTCCGAGCTTGGCGTATGCACGTGCCATCTCGTAGCTGGCGCTGTAGTAGACGAGCGAGTCTTCGCCCACTTCCCAGAGGAACTCATCGATCATTTCGATGGCCTGTTCCAGCCGGAACTCCCGGTCGGAGGCGGCGTCAGCCCAGTTCACTGAGTTCAGGCCACGCAGGTAATACGTCAGCGCGGCTTTTGCCTGCATGAACATGGCGTCGTCAATTTTTTCTTCTCCCTCAAGCTGGCTCGCGTGCTTCAGAGCTTGCTTGCGGAGTTCCTGGTAGACGTCGTCGGCTTCTTTGAAGTCGGCGTCTGCGCTGGCGAGGGCCGTTTCGTTTCCGGCCGTTGCCTGGATGGTGTGCTCCTTGCCCCGCTCGCCGAGAGCTTTGGCGAGATCTTCCAACGCGTCCGTCATGCGGTCGAGATACGCGTAGGTAGAGCCAGGTTTGGACCAGTTGCGCAACTCATCGACGGCACTGTTCAGCGAGATCAGTCGGAGGTCGGCGTCGGCTGTCGCTTCACTGCGGCGGATGGCGATCCGTGCTTTGACCAGACTGGCGTCGCCTTCAAGGCTCGCATC
>Ga0315339_1001038_pt1 | contig 27399 bp, 27 predicted proteins | sample ASW17metaG_FD_204514 | JGI IMG/M metagenome (GOLD analysis project Ga0315339, IMG submission 204514) | Ammonia-oxidizing marine archaeal communities from Pacific Ocean, United States - ASW #17 | ecosystem: Environmental > Aquatic > Marine > Oceanic | place: USA: California | collected 2016-12-05 | reverse complement strand
ATTCTCATCCCATTATTTTTTTGCCAAGCACCCCTCATATAGTCCCAAAAAGTATATCCTTCTTTATTAGCATGCAGATGTCTGAAGGTATCATGAAAACCTAAGTTAATCATTTCTCTTAGTTTTTTTCTTATCTCTAAACGATATAAAGCATCATCCTCAAAGCTTTTGGCATTATAAACATCTTCAGTTGAAGGTATAATATTAAAGTCACCTCCCAAAATAATATTTTCATTTTTTTTTGAAAGTGTTTTTAAACTTTTAATTAAGCTATCAAGCCATTCTCTTTTGTATGAGTATTTTTCTGTATCAACAGGATTTCCATTTGGTGTGTATATATTGATAAGTTGGATATTTTTTTTCTTATATATAATTTCTCCAGAAATAATTCTTGATTGTTTTAATTTGTCTTTAATTAAATCAGTACGAATGTTTTCTAATTTTTTTTTAGATATAATAGCAACACCATTATAACTCTTTTGCCCAAAAACATGACTTTCATAATCTAGTGATGAAAAATTATCATATGGAAAATTTTGATCCTCAGTTTTAATTTCTTGCATCATCAAAACATCTGGAGAATTTTTTTTTATATAACTGTTAATATTTTCAATTCGAGCTCTTACTGAATTAACATTCCAGGAGCTAATAAGCATTAAAGAGAGAATGAGACACCACAACCACAAGATGATTTACTTTGTGGATTTGATATTTTAAACGAGTCACCAATTAGTTCTGATACAAAATCAACTTCAGAACCTTTTAGTAAGTCTGCCGAAGTTTTGTCTATAAGTATGTTTTTAAATTTTAAATCATTTTTTGCTAAATCTTTATCAAATGTAAATTCGTACTGAAATCCAGAACATCCACCACCTTTAATAGCGATTCTAAAAAAAGATCCTTTGTCTTTTTGAGATAATAAATTATCAATCTGTTTTATTGCCTTATCTGTAAATTTAATTTCTTTAATCATATTTCAACACTGATAATAGTAATATAATATCAAATTATCTTATTTAAAGTATGAAAAATTTCACAAAATTAGCTCTATTTAGAAGTAAGGGTCGTGTGTTTAGAGAACCATCATCTCGATACAGAACACCTTTTCAAAGAGATAGGGATAGAATTATTCATAGCGCCTCATTTAGGAGACTTAAACATAAAACACAAGTTTTTGTTAATACAGAAGGCGATCATTATCGAACTAGAATAACACACTCAATTGAAGTTGCACAAATTGCTCGATCAGTTGCAAAATATTTAAATTTAAATGATGAACTTGCTGAAACTTTAAGTTTAGCACATGATTTAGGTCACACCCCATTTGGTCATGCTGGAGAAGAGGCTTTAAATGAATGTATGGAAGATTTTGGAGGTTTTGATCATAACCTTCAAACTCTTAGGATTGTAATGTTTCTTGAAAATAAATACTTAAAATTTAATGGTTTGAATTTAACTGTTGAAACTTTAGATGGTCTTTTAAAACACAATGGTCCTATATCAGAATTAACTTTAGTTAATGAACTTATTGGATTAAAAAATTTCAAAAATAAAATTAAATTTAAACACTCTCCATCATTAGAGTCACAGATATCAGCAATATCTGATGATATTGCTTATAATAACCATGACATTCAAGATGGCATTAGTGCTAAAATGTTTAAGCTAAAAGATTTAATAGATATAGATTTTTTTAAAGAAATTTATAAAAATCAAAAAAAACAATTTAAAAAAACAAACAAAACTATCTTGATATATCAAATAATAAGAGAGTCGATCAATTTAATGGTTAAGGATCTGATTAAAAATACAATTACTAATTTAAAAATTAATAAAATTAAAACAATAAATGATGTTTATAAATTAAATAGACAGATAGTTTGTTTTTCACCAAAATTTAAAGAAATAGAAAAAGAGATTAAATTTTTTTTAAGAAAAAAAATGTATGATAATAAAAAGGTATTAGTTAAAAATAATCAAGGTAAAAATATAATAAAAAAACTTTTTATTAAAATTAATAAAAATCCTAAAAAATTTTTAACTAAAGATCAATTAAAGATAAACAAACATAGAGCTATAGCAGATTTTATTTCTGGTATGACAGATAGATATGCTATTAAATTGCACAAAAGTACAAAATGAATATATATGAAATCTATTTAGATAAAATTATTAGTTTAATAAAAAATTTAAACAATAAAGGTATTATTGAAGTTCCTTCAACTTTAAACGGAATAAATGTTGATATTCCACCACCACATTTTGATTGTGACATCTCCACTAATGTAGCAATGGTTTTATCTAAACATAATAAAAAATCTTCAATTGAATTTGCAAACCAGTTAATTATTCAAATTAAAGATTCTGATGAAGATATTGATCTTATTACTGTAGCTAAACCAGGTTTTATAAACATTAAGTTTAAGCCAAGTTTTTGGAATAATTTTTTAAGTAAAATAATCAAAAATAATGAATCTTTTGGTGTGAATCTTAAAAAACCAAAAAAAAATTACTTAGTAGAATTTGTATCAGCTAATCCAACTGGTCCATTACATGTTGGTCATTGTAGAGGAGCAATTTTAGGTGATGTAATCTCAAATATTCTCATATTTAATAGACATAAAGTTACAAGGGAGTATTATGTTAATGATTATGGTAACCAGATAATTAGTTTTACTAAGTCTGTTTATTTAAGAATAAGAGAAATAATAAATAAAGAAAAATTCCCTTCTGATAACCCAGATTTGTATCCAGGAAACTATTTAATCCAAATTGCTCAACACATTATTGATAATAATAAAGGTTTAATATTTGATGACTTTAACAATATATCAAAAGAACTAACTAAATTATCAGTCCAAGAATCTTTAAAATTAATTAAAATTAATTTAAAAAATTTAGGTATAAAACATAATCATTTCGTTAGTGAAACAGACTTAGTAAATAATAATGAAGTTGAAAAAGTTATTGAAAAGCTTAAAAAAAATAATTTTATTTATAACGGTAAAGTTAAAGCACCAAAATCTAAAGATAATACTAACTGGATTGAAAGAAATCAATTATTATTCAGATCAACAGAATTTGGTGACGATAAAGATAGGCCTTTACAAAAAATGGATAAGTCTTGGACTTATTTTGCAAGTGATGCAGCATACCATAATAACAAAATAAATAGAAAGTATGACTTCTTAATCAATATTCTTGGAGCTGATCATGCAGGGTATATAAGAAGAATTACTTCAGTTGTTGAAGCTCTTTCTGGAGAAAAATCAAAACTAACCTGTAAAGTAAGTCAACTTGTAAAATTAATAAAAGATGGAAAGCCTTTTAAAATGTCAAAAAGAAAAGGTGATTACATAACAGTTGAAGATCTTATTAAAGAAGTAGGAATGGATGCAACAAGATTTATAATGCTTAGCAGAAGTTGTGATGTTGAATTAGATTTTGATTTTACTAAAGTTAAAGAACGAACAAAGGATAATCCACTTTATTATGTACAGTATTGTTATGCTAGAATTTCATCAGTTTTTAGACATGTGGACATAAATATTAATAATAATATTAACATTAAAAATTTTAATTTTAACTATTCTTCTGATGAAATTAAAATATTAAAAAAAATCTCTGAATGGCCAAAATGTATTGAAATAGTTACAAGCAAACTTGAACCACATAGAATTCCTGTATATTTATATGAACTAGCGTCAGAATTTCATTCTTATTGGAATAAAGGAAAAGATAATGAAAAGTTAAGATTTATAAATAAAGATAAAATAATTACTGATAGTAAAATTGTTTTTTTAAAAAGTATATCAAATGTTATTAAATCTGGAATGGATATTTTAGGTGTAGATAGCCCTGAACAAATGTAAATGATAAAGGAGCTTAAAAATTTATTTTACATTATTGTAATATTTTTATTTATTTTTTTTACTGGAAAATACTACTTTTCAGATAGTTATAAAAAAAAATCGTATAGAGCAATAAATTTGGTTAAAGAAAATTCCAATATAGATGATAATAATTTAATAATACTTAAAAGTGATACAGAAAATATTATTGAGTATATAGAAAATACAATTATTAAAAAAAAAAAACATAGTTTTTGGAACTTGCTAATTAATGATTAATAAAAGAAGATCGTTTATTGTTGGAATAAAATCAACTTCCTTATTAAAAAGAGAAAAATTTTTTCTAAAAAAATATAAACCATGGGGAATAATTCTTTTTGCAAGAAATTTAAAAGATATTAACCAAATTAAAAAATTAACTAGAGAAATTAAATTTTTATTTAAAGATTCAAAATATCCAATTTTGATTGATCAAGAAGGTGGAAGAATAAACAGATTAAGCAATTTAATAGATACCTCAATTTTCACTGCCAATTTTTTTGGTAAATTATATAAAAATAATAAAAAAAAATTTGCTATCTATTATAGTATTTATATCAAACAAATCTCAGAACTTTTGAGTGAATTAGGTATAAATATTAATACAGTACCAGTTTTAGATGTGAGAAGAAAAAAATCATCATTAATAATTGGTGATCGTTCTTTTTCAAGGTATCCTAAAATTGTTTCTAAAATTGGAGATTTTTGTATTGAACATTTTAGTAAGCATAAAATAGCTACTATAATTAAGCATATACCTGGACATGGTCTTGCAAAAGTTGATAGCCACAATTTTACACCTACTGTTACTGTAAAATCTAAATTATTATTTAAAAATGATTTTAATGTTTTTAAAAAAAAAAAAACTTTTTTTTCAATGACTGCTCATATAATTTATAAAGATATTGATCCCTTAAACACCGCAACACATTCTAGTAAAATTATAAAATTAATTAGAAACAAAATTAGATTTAAAAACATTATCATATCTGATGATATTTCAATGAAAGGACTAAAGCATTCTATTAAGATTAGTACACAAAAAGCATTTTTGGCTGGTTGTAATTTGGTTTTGCATTGTAATTCAAACTATAATGAAATGAAGATAGTAGCTGAAAATTCACCTATTATTAATAATTTTATTGTAAAAAAAACATCACAATTTTATAAATTTTTAGGCTAATATTTAAATATGTTAAGTGATTCAAAAAACTTTGAAGTTAATTTAAATAATTATTCAGGGTCTTTAGATGTTTTGTTAGATTTAGCTAAAGCTCAAAAAGTTGACCTCGAAAACATCTCAATAACTATACTTGCAGATCAATTTCATGAATTTATAACGAAAGCTAAAAATTTAAATTTAGAAATTGCATCTGAATATTTACTAATGGCAACTTGGCTTGCTTATTTAAAATCAAAACTTTTATTACCAGACTCTGCCGAAGAAGAATTTAAAGTTTTAGAAGTAGCAGAAAAATTAAAGCTACAACTTAAAAAACTTGAATTAATTAGATTACTTTCTGATCAAATGCATAAAAGAAAACGATTAGGTAGAGATGTTTTTAATCGAGGCAGCAAAGGTTCCATAAGATCAATTTATAGTAATAAATATTCTTTAACTTTATATGAAATCCTAAAAAGCTATTCTACTATAATTATGACAAGAGATTTTCAAAGAATTAATATTCCTAAGCTTCCTGTTTTTACTGCTGAAGATGGCATTAAAAGAATAAGAGAATTTTTTGGAAAACTTTTTGAATGGAAAAATATTGATGATTTAATACCACCATTTTTTAAATTAGAAAAAAAAAACTCTAAAACTGGAAAAGCAGGTATTTTTGCTGGTGCTTTAGAATTAGTTAAGGAGGGAAATTTAACCATTAAGCAAGAAAATCTTTTTGATAAAATTTATGTCAAAGAAAACAAATGATCAAAGTAAAAAAAAAAGTAAGGAAAACATATTAAATTTCCCATTAACTTTAAACAATAGTGAAAGGGAAATCGAAGCTATTATTTTTGCTGCAGTTGAACCTTTGGATATTGATACCATTGAATCTAAAATTACAAAAAAAGTTAATGTAAAAAAAATTTTAGAAAAGCTTCAATTAACTTATGCTCCTAGAGGAATTAATTTAGTTTGCATTTCTAATAAATGGTCTTTTAGAACTGCTGATAACTTATCTCAATTAATGTCAAAACAAAAAACTGTTGAAAAAAAATTATCAAGAGCATCTATAGAAACTTTATCTATTATAGTTTATAATCAACCAGTCACTAGAGCTGAAATTGAAGAAATACGAGGAGTTGCCTTTGGCACAAATACTCTTGATATTTTAATGCAACTCAACTGGGTTAAACCTCAAGGAAGAAAAGATGTGCCAGGAAAACCAATACTGTACGTTACTACTGAAGAATTTTTAAATCATTTTAGCCTTCAAAAATTATCTGATTTACCAACAGTGGATGAACTAAGTTCAGCTGGACTTATTGATAGTTCAAGTATTGATGAATCAATTTTTGGTACTGGTAAATTTTATAAAGAAAAACAAGATAAAAAAAAAGAGAGTATTTATTCAAACATTGATGAAATGTTAAACAGCACCTTAAAAAATGATGATCAAGGTTAAAAAGATACTTTAAAAAATAATTTAAGTAGGTTATAACACATTAATGAGTATAGGATTTTGGCAAATAGCTGTAGTAGTAATTCTGGTTGTTCTATTATTTGGAAGAGGTAAAATTTCAAGTTTAATGGGCGATGTCGCTAAAGGCATTAAAAGCTTTAAAAAAGGAATGGCTTCAGATATTACAGAAGAACCTGAGACAAAAAATATTTCAGAAAATAATCAAGATCCAAATAACAAAGAATAGATCTAATGCCACAAATTGGCTGGTTTGAGATTTTAATTGTTATAGTCGTCTCCATTATTGTTATTGGTCCAAAAGATTTTCCATTTATGATTAAAAAAGTTGGTTCATGGATCGGAACAATAAAAAGATATATTAGTGATATTCAAAAAGAAGTATCAGATTTACAAAATGAAGAAATTGATACAGATATAAAAGAAAACAAACAAACAAAAAAAAGTAATGAGCAAAAATGAAAATGAAGGTGGTTTAATTAGCCATCTTTCAGAACTTAGAAAAAGATTAGTTTATTCATTCGTATTTCTATTAATATTTTTTTTTATTTGTTATTTTTTTGCTGAATATATTTATGGATTTTTAGTAGAACCTTATGCCCAAGCCGTTAAAAATGATGGCACAGAAAGAAGGTTAATATTTACAGCTCTCCAGGAAACTTTTTTAACCTATTTAAAGGTTTCATTTTTTGCAGCATTTTTTGTAACGTGTCCTTTTTTATTAATCCAAGTATGGAAATTTATCGCCCCAGGTCTTTATAAACATGAAAAAACAGCAATTATTCCATACTTAGTTTTAACACCGATACTTTTTTTTTTAGGAGGAATACTTGTTTATTATTTAATAATGCCTTTAGCAATTAAGTTTTTTTTATCATTTGAAAGCAGTGGTTTAAAAACTAATTTACCGATTCAATTAGAAGCCAAGGTAAATGAATATCTTTCTTTAATTATGAAACTAATTTTTGCATTTGGATTAAGTTTTCAATTGCCAGTAGTATTAAGTTTATTAGCGAGAGTAGGGGTAGTTAACTCTAAATTTTTAAAGGAAAGAAGAAAATATGTAGTTGTTATTATATTTACAACAGCTGCAATACTTACACCACCTGACCCTATTACTCAAATAGGTCTAGCTATACCATTACTAATTTTATATGAATTATCAATATTTTTTGTAAATATTATAGAAAATAAATCTAATAAAGATGCATAATATAAAAGAAATTAAAAATAATCTTAATTTATTTAAAGATTCTTTAAAAAAAAGGTTTCTAAAAATTGATGTTAATAATATTTTAGAACTTGATGAGAAAAATCGAAAATTAATTCAAAAAAAAGAAAATTTTGAAAATGAAAAAAAGAATATTTCAAAATTAAGAGATAAGTCACTATTTCAAAAATCAAAAGTTATTTCTAATAAAATTGATGCTTTAAGCAAAGAACAGAATGAAACAAAAAATAAATTAAATAGTATTCTATCAACTATACCTAACATTTTATGTGAAGATGTTCCAAGTGGACGTGATGAAAACTCCAACGTAGAAATTTCAAAAACAGGATCTATACCAAAATTTAATTTTGAAGTTAAGTCTCATTATGATTTAGGTAATAATTTAGACATGTTAGATTTTGATCTTGCAACAAAAACTAGTGGTTCAAGATTTGTTTTTGTAAAAGATAAATTGGCTTTACTTGAAAGAGCAATTTCAAATTTTATGCTAGATGTACATACCAATAAACATGGTTATAAGGAGATTTCTCCTCCATTAATAGCAACAAATAATTCTATGTATGGAACGGGACAGTTACCTAAATTTGAAAATGATCAGTTTGAATTAAAACTTGATGATAAAAATGAAAGAAAATTTTTAATTCCTACTGCTGAAGTTATTTTAACTAATATGGCTAAAGATAAAATATTTAATAATCGTGATCTACCAATTAGAGTCGTTTCTTCTACCCCTTGTTTCAGAAAAGAAGCTGGGAGTTACGGTAAAGATACAAAAGGAATGATTAGACAGCATCAATTTTATAAAGTTGAAATGGTAAGCTTAGTTGAACCTGACCAATGCCTTAAAGAGTTAGATAGAATGACTAATTGTGCTACTAAAATTTTAGACTTATTAAGTTTGCCTTATAGAAAAATAATTTTATGTTCTGGTGATATAGGATTTAGTTCAGAAAAAACTTTTGATATTGAAGTTTGGCTTCCATCAGAAAATAAATACCGTGAAATTTCAAGCTGTTCTTCATGCGGATCTTTTCAAGCAAGAAGAATGAAGGCTAGATATAAAAATGATAAAAATGAAACTAAATTATTAGGAACATTAAATGGCAGTGGTTTAGCAGTAGGTAGAACTTTAGTTGCTATTTTGGAAAACTATCAGCAAGAAGATGGATCAATTATTATTCCAAGTGCCTTAAAACCCTATATGAATAACCTTGAAAAAATAACCAAGAATTAGAGTTGTTTTAAGAATATAGATAGTATAAATAAATCTTAAAATAAGGAGACAAATGTCAAATTCAGGAATAGGTCAATTTATCCCACTAATACTTATATTTGTAATATTTTATTTTTTCTTAATTAGACCACAACAAAAAAAAGTTAAAGACCATAAAATAATGGTTGAAAATTTAAAAAGAGGAGACAAGATAGTTACTTCGGGTGGAATAATTGCTACAGTTGAAAGAATTATGGAAAATGATAAAGCTGAAATACAAATATCCGAAAATGTTAATGTTGAAATAATTAGATCTACCGGAATACAAGGGCTACTAAATACACCAGAACCAAAAAAATAACATCATATAATCAGTGTTATACTTTTCTAAAATCAGAATAGTTTTAATAAGTTTATTTACTCTAACTTTTTTTTATTTAGCTATTTCAAATTTTATTAAACTTGATGATAAATTATTTGATAAAAAAATTAACTTAGGTTTAGATCTTCAAGGTGGATCATATTTACTTCTAGAAGTGGACAATAAACCCGTTGTAGCTCAAAGACTTCAAAATTCCATATCAATTCTAAGAAAATATTTTAAAGATAAAAATATTAGATTTAAAAATCTAAAAATTGAAAATGATGAATATATTACTTTTCAAATTAAAAATGATAATATTTTAAAAATTAAAGAATTATTTATTAATAAAAATAGTGATATTAATCCTTATTATCCACAGTATAAATCACATCAATTTGATTTAAAAATAACAAATAATCAATTTAATTTAAGATTTTCTGAATATGGATTAATAAAGATTAAAAATTCATCTTTAGATCAGGCTTTAGAAATAGTTAGAAGACGTATTGATGAAATAGGAACTAACGAACCAAATATTCTTAAAAGAGGTAACAATAGAATTCTTGTTGAACTTCCTGGTTTAGATGATCCAATGAGAATTAAAAATTTGTTAGGTAAAACTGCTAATTTAACTTTTAGATTTGTAATTCAAAACGCAGAAGAAACATTTGGGTCTGAAAAATTACTATTTGAAGATGATTCAGAGGAAGCTTTGGTTAGTAAAAGAATTATTCTTAGTGGAGACAATTTACTTGATGCTCAACCAAGAATGGATAACCAAACAAATCAAACAGTAGTTACATTTAATCTTGACAGAGTTGGAAGTAAAAGGTTTGCTAAAGCTACAAAAACTGGAATTGGAAAGAGATTAGCTATCATTTTAGACGGAAAGATTGTTAGTGCTCCAGTAATACAAAGTTCAATTGTCGGTGGATCTGGTCAAATTACAGGTAATTTTACTTTTCAATCTGCAACAGATTTAGCATTATTATTGAGATCAGGGGCGTTACCAGCACCATTAAACATTATTGAAGAAAGAACTGTTGGACCTGACCTTGGACAAGATTCAATTAATTCAGGTATTATTGCATTATTAATTGGTTTTTTTTTAGTTATAATTTTTATGCTTTTTAAATATAAAATCTTTGGCTTAATAGCTAACATCACATTAATTTTAAATTTGTTTCTTTTACTTGGTATATTGACTTTATTTGAAGCTACTTTAACGCTACCTGGTATAGCAGGAATAATTTTAACCGTAGGTATGGCTGTTGATGCCAATGTTTTAATTTTTGAAAGAATAAAAGAAGAATCTAAAAATGAAAAAAATAAAATAATTGCTTTTGACAGTGGGTATACACTATCTAAAACAGCTGTAATAGATGCTAACATAACAACATTAATAGCTGCTATAATTTTATTTTTTATGGGATCTGGACCAATTAAAGGTTTTTCTGTGACATTGGGTGTTGGAATATTTACGACTTTATTTTCAGTTTATTTTATAGCCAGACTACTAACTTCAATTTATGTTTCAAAAAATAAAGATAAAGAAAAATTAATTTAATGGAAAAAAAAAATATACATTTTAATAAATTTTATAAATTATTTAATTTAATCTCCTTTTTTTTGTTATTTATTTCTTTAATTTTACTTATATTTAAGGGCTTAAATTATGGTGTTGATTTTAAGGGTGGTACAATTATTGAATTAAGAATTAATGATAGTAAAACTTCAATTTCTAAATTACGACAATCATTTTTAAATATGAACTTGGGCGATGTATCAGTTAAGCAATTTGGAAAAGAAAATGATTATTTAGTTAAGTTTGAAAAAAAAGATAGTAATAATGCTAATTTTATATCTGAAATTAAACAAGATCTTGCAATATATATTGGTTCTGAATTTGATTTTCGAAGAGTTGAAAGTGTTGGGCCCAAAGTGAGTTCTGAACTTTTACGCTCAGGCATGATTGCTATTGGATTATCTTTAACTGCTATGCTTTTTTATATATGGATTAGATTTGAGTGGCAATTTAGTTTAGGTGCAATATTAGCTTTAATTCATGATGTTGTTATAACACTTGGATTTTTCTCATTTTTTAATTTAGAGATTAATTTGTCAATTGTTGCTGCCGTACTAACTATAGTAGGCTATTCAATGAATGATACAGTTGTTATATTTGATAGAGTTAGAGAAAATCTTAAAAAATTTTCAGATATTAATATTTATGATTTAACCAATATTTCTATTAATGAAACTTTATCTAGAACTATAATTACATCTTTTACAACTTTATTAGCTTTACTATCAATTTATTTATTTGGTGGTGAAATATTAAAGGGTTTTTCTTTAGCTATGATTTTAGGAGTTATTTTTGGAACTTATTCCTCTATATACATAGCAAATCCAATTTTAGTTTTATTAAAAGTCTCTCAAAAAACTATTTTAAAAAAAGATAAAGATTAATATAAGTTTTGTGCTGCTACCATTGTAAGTAACATAGGAAGTGATAATAAAGTATTTGTTCTAGAAAATAACATAGCAGTTCTCGCAGATTTTGCCTTTACCTCAGGCTCACACTCAACTATTCCTAGTGCTCTTTTTTGATTGGGCCATATTATAAACCAAACATTAAAAGCCATGTATAATCCAAGCCACATTCCAATACCTATGGCTGTATCTTTTCCTCCACCAGAAGTAATTCCTAAAGTCATAGCCTCATGAAGATATCCACTTAAATGTCCCAGTATTAGTCCTGAGATAATTGTTAAAAGAGCTGCCCATCTAAAATAAAATAAGGCAGCAGGAGCTATAACTTTACCTATTGCTGGTTTTTGTTCATCAGGTATTTTTGGCATATTTGGTATTTGGACAAAATTAAAATACCATAATAGTCCTATCCACATAATTGCAACAATCACATGAATTAATCTAGTTAGCCAACTCCAAAAAATAGTATCAAATTCAAAACCACCGTTACCAAAAAATAAACCTAGAAAAAGTATTATTGCTAAAATTAATGATGTATGAATTGTTTTTGGAAGTGATGATAGTAAGTTTCCCATAATTAATATATTCTATACACTATATTGAGTTATTTTTTAAGCAGTTTTTTTAAACCTATCATTTAGCATTGGTTTTAAAAATTCTCCTGTATAACTACCTTTTATACTGCAAATTTCCTCTGGTTTTCCTTCAGCAATAATGTTTCCTCCTTTAACACCACCTTCTGGACCCATATCAACTATATAATCAGCTGTTTTGATTACATCAAGATTGTGCTCAATAACTACCACTGTATTCCCTAACGCTACAAAAGTATGTAAAATTTCTAAGAGTTTTTTTATATCATGTTGATGTAATCCTGTTGTTGGTTCATCTAATATATACATTGTTCTACCTGTAGATCTTTTAGATAATTCTTTAGCTAGTTTAATTCTTTGAGCTTCACCTCCTGAAAGTGTGGTCGCTTGTTGTCCAATTTTAATATAGCCAAGACCAACTTTTTTTAGTGTAAGTAATTTTGTTTTTATACTTGATATATTTTCAAAGTATTCACAACCTTCATCTACAGTCATATTTAAAACGTCTGCAATACTTTTATTTTTAAATTTAATTTCAAGAGTTTCTCGATTGTATCTTGAACCCTTACATTCATCACATTGAATATAAACATCTGGTAAAAAGTGCATTTCATAAGTTATAACGCCATCTCCTTCGCAAGCTTCACATCTGCCACCTTTAACGTTGAAAGAAAATCTACCAGGCTTATAGCCTCTACTTTTAGATTCAGGTAATGCTGTAAACCAGTCTCTTATTGGACCAAAAGCTCCTGTGTAAGTGGCTGGATTAGATCTTGGTGTTCTTCCTATTGGAGATTGATCTATATCAATAACTTTATCAACTAATTCAATACCTTTAAAGCCTTTAAAAGGTTTAGGTATTTTTCGTGATTTATTATTATTAAGTGTTAAATTTAAAGCATTATATAAAGTTTGTAGAATTAAAGTTGATTTTCCACTTCCAGAAACACCTGTTACACAGGTCATACTACCTAAAGGGATTTTTAGATTTACATTTTTTAAATTATTTCCTGTAGCACCAGTAATTTCTAAAAATCTGCCATTTTTCGCAAGTCTTCGTATTTTAGGAATTTGAATAAATTTTTTATGAGATAAATATTGACCAGTAATACTGTTTTTGTTTTTTAATATATCATCATAAGTTCCTTGCGCTACAACTTCACCACCATTATTTCCAGCCTCTGGTCCTAAATCAATTATATGATCAGCATTTTCCATTGTTTCTGTATCATGCTCAACTACGATTACAGTGTTTCCTAGGTCTCTTAATTTTTTTAATGCATTAATTAATTTGACGTTATCTTTTTGATGTAAGCCAATTGAAGGTTCGTCCAAAACATAAAGAACACCTGTTAAACCAGAGCCAATTTGTGAAGCTAGCCTAATTCTTTGACCTTCTCCTCCTGATAAAGTTCCAGATTCACGTGATAATGTAAGATAATCTAATCCAACATTTAATAAAAAATTAAGTCTTTCATTAATTTCTTTTAGAATATGTTCTGCTATCTTAAACTGTCTACTGTCCATTTTAAATTCAAGCTCTTTAAACCATTTAGCTGAATCTAAAATTGATTTTTTTGTAACTTCACTTATATTAAGATTATTAATCTTTACACATAAAGCTTCTTCTTTAAGCCTATTTCCATCACAATTTTCACAATTTGAATCTGACTGATATTCTGCTATAGCCTCTCTTTTCCAGTCACTATCAGTTTCGAGGAAACGTCTTTCTAAGTTATTTATAACACCTTCAAAAGTTTTCTTATGAGAATATTTTTCATATCCATCATCATAATTAAACTTTATTTCTTCTTCATCTGAACCAAATAAAATTATTTCTTTAATTTTTTTTGGTAATTTATTCCATTTTTCATTAAGAGAAAAACCATAGTGTTTTGCAATTGAAGCTAAAGTTTGTGCATAATATAATGTTGTAGATTTTGACCATGGATCAATAGCTCCATCAGCAATACTTTTTTTTTCATTAGGTATTACTAATTTTGGATCAACATTTAGTTTTATACCTATTCCTTCACATTCAGCACATGCACCATATGGACTATTAAAAGAAAATAATCTTGGTTCAATTTCTTCAATTGTAAAACCACTTTCTGGGCAAGCGAACTTTGTAGAATAAATTAATTTTTTAATTTTTCTAAATTTTTGTGGTAATGTTTCATCTTCATATTCAACAAATAATAATCCATTAGATAAATTAATAGCTGATTCAATACTTTCGGCAAGTCTATTTCCTAATGAAGCATTTAAAATAATTCTATCAACTAAGATTGAAATATCGTGTTTTACTTTTTTATTTAATTCTGGAACTTTATCAATGTCATATAGAGTTTCATCAACTTTAATTTTTCTAAAACCTCTTTTCTTATATCCAAGGATATCTTTTTTATATTCACCCTTACGACCTCTTACTACTGGAGCGTATAAGTATATAGTTGATTTTTTTGGTAGCTTTCTTATTAAATCAACTATTTGTGATACGGTCTGAGATGTTATAGGTTTGCCAGTAAAAGGTGAATAGGGTACTCCAGCTCTTGCAAAAAGAACCCTCATGTAGTCGTAAATTTCTGTTACAGTAGCAACAGTTGATCTTGGGTTTTTAGATGTATTTTTTTGTTCTATTGAAATAGCAGGACTTAACCCTTCTATTAAATCAACATTAGGTTTTTTCATTTTATCAAGAAACTGTCTTGCGTAAGCCGATAAACTTTCAACATATCTTCTTTGTCCTTCAGCATAAACTGTATCAAATGCTAATGACGATTTTCCTGAACCAGAAAGACCAGTTATCACTACAAATCGATCCTTTGGAATTTCTAAAGAAATATTCTTTAAGTTATGTTCTTTTGCGCCCTTTATAACTATCTTTTTTGTCATAATTTTTGTTGCTTTAAATTAATAAAATTAATATTCAAGTTAAATTGTGATATAAAAATAAATAATTTAATTAACAATTTTAAAATATTATGGCTGGAAGTTTAAATAAAGTATTATTAATTGGACGTTTAGGCGCAGACCCTGAAGTTAAACAAATGGTTAACGGCAAAAATGTAGCTAGATTAAGTTTAGCCACTAGCCAATCTTGGAAAGACAAAAGTACTGGAGAAAAGAAGGAAAAAACTGAATGGCACCGTATAGTTGTATTTAACGAAGGTTTAGTTAATGTTGTACAGCAATATTTAAAAAAAGGTGCTCAAATTTATGTTGAAGGTCAATTATCCACTAGAAAATGGAAAGATGAACAATCGGGACAAGACAAGTATTCAACTGAAATTCTAATTCAAGGTTATAATTCTTCACTAACAATGCTTGGTGGTGGAAGTAGTAGTGGTATTCAAAATGATAAAACTCAAACTATTTCAAAAAATTCTGATGACCCTTCTCAAGCTTCAAACGATATGGATGACGATATTCCATTTTAGTTTATATGCAAAAAAACGAGATTCCCAAAGACAGTAATATTAATTTAATTTCAATGCATGAGGAAATAAGCTCATCATATTTATCTTATGCAATGAGTGTTATAGTAAGTAGAGCTCTACCTGATATAAGAGATGGATTAAAACCAGTACATAGAAGAATTCTTTATGCAATGTATAAAGGTGGATATGATTGGTCAAAACAGTTTAGAAAATCTGCTAGAATTGTTGGTGATGTTATTGGTAAATATCATCCACATGGTGATCAATCAGTTTATGATGCATTAGTTAGAATGGTTCAAGATTTTTCTATGAGTTTACCTTTGATAGAAGGTCAGGGAAATTTTGGTTCTGTTGATGGTGACCCAGCTGCTGCTATGAGGTATACAGAAACTAGATTATCTAAAGTTGCACAGTTTTTAACAGATGATATAGATAAAAATACGGTTGCTTATAAAAGTAACTATGATGAAACTGAAATGGAACCTGATGTTCTTCCAGCTCAATATCCTAATTTGCTAGTAAATGGTGCTGGAGGTATTGCTGTTGGTATGGCCACAAGTATACCACCACATAATTTAGGTGAAATAATTAATGGCACTCTTGCTCTAATTGAAAATAAAGATATTAAAATAAAAGAATTGATGAAACATATACCCGGTCCAGATTTTCCAACTGGAGGCATCATAATTGGTAAAGATATTATTAAGCAAGGATATAATAGTGGCAGAGGATCTTTTAAAATTAGAGGTGAAATCATGGTTGAAAATTTAAAGAATGGTAGAGATAGATTAGTAATTACTTCTATACCATATCAAGTAAATAAATCAGTTTTAAACGAAAGAATTGCTGAACTTGTAAGAAACAAAAAAATTGAGGGTATAAGAGATATTAGAGATGAGTCTAATAGAGAAGGCATTAGAGTAGCAATAGACTTAAGACAAAATGTAGAGTCAGAAACAGTTAAAAGACAATTATATAAAAACACATCAATTGAAAGTTCTTTTGGATTTAATACATTAGCAATAGTTGAAAATAAACCTAAGACCTGCAACTTAAAAGATTTTTTAGAAAATTTTTTAAAATTTAGAGAAGATGTAGTAATTAAAAAAACCAAATATGATTTAAAAAAAGCAGAAGATAGGGCCCATATTTTAATAGGTTTGTCAGTTTCAGTTGAGAATTTAGACAAAATAATTAAGATTATACGATCATCTAAAAATCCTGAAGAAGCTAAAAAATACTTACTAAATAATAAGTGGAGAATTAATAAATCTTTAAAATTAATTAAATTAGTAGAAAAAAATAAAAATAAAAACCTTTATTCTTTAACAGAATCTCAGGTTGTTTCAATATTAGAACTTAGACTTCAAAAATTAACAGCTTTAGGTATAAATGAAATTGAAATAGAGATAAAAAAACTTTCTGATTTAATCAATAATTTAAAGAGCATTATCAACTCTAAAAAACAACTTTTAAAAGTTATTAGTAATGAACTTAAAACAATTAAAGAAAAATTTTCAGTTCCTAGAAGAACACAAATTATCGATGCCGTTTTAAATTATGATATTGAAGAAACCATTCAAAAAGAATCAATAATTATTACCGTAACACTACAAGGATATATTAAAAGAGGAGCTTTAAGTAGTGTTAAACAACAAAAAAGAGGTGGGAAAGGAAAATCTAGTATTACTACAAGAGAGCAAGATTCTGTAGTACAAACTCTATCTGTTAACACACACACTTCTGTAATGTTTTTTTCAACAGAAGGACTAGTTTACAAAATTAAAGCATGGAAAATTCCAGAAGGTTCAGCAATATCAAAGGGTAAATCTTTATTTAATATACTTCCATTAAAAAGTCATCAATCTATAAGCTCAATTATGCCTTTTCCTGATGAAAAATCTGAATGGAAAGACTTACAAATTGTTTTTGCAACAGCACAAGGAAAAATTAGAAAAAATAGTTTAGAGGATTTTTCTTCTATTAATGCATCTGGAAAAATTGCTATGAAACTTGACAATAATGATAAAATAATTGGTGTTAAAATTTGTAATAATGACCAAAATATTATTCTAAGCACAAAGTTAGGTAAATGTATCAGGTTTGAATCTAAAAAATTAAGAATATTTAAAGGTAGATCCTCAAAGGGCATTAGAGGTATAAACTTAAGTGATAAAGATGAAATTGTGTCACTTTCAATAATTGACAGTGATTCAAATAAAAAAAATGGAAAATTGAATAAAGATGATAAATCTGAAATTAAAGCTAAAGAAAAATTTATATTATCAATAACAGAAAATGGTTATGGTAAAAGAACATCTCACTATGATTATAGAATTACAAATAGAGGAGGTAAGGGCATTATAGGAATTATTAATTCTCAAAGAAATGGAAACGTATCATCTTCATTTCCTGTAAACGAAGGTGATGAGATAATGATATCAACTAATAAAGGTAGAGTTATAAGAATAGCAGTTCAAGAAATAAGAGTTGCAGGAAGAAACACCCAAGGAGTTAGAATTATTAAGCTTAGCGGAGATGAAAAAGTTGTTTCAGCAATCAAAATAGATGATAATTTATTATAATGAAAAAAAGTGCAATCTACCCAGGCACCTTTGATCCAATTACATTTGGTCATATTGACGTCATTAAAAAATCTTTAAAAGTAGTAGATAATATTATTGTTGCAATTTCCGATGGTCAAACAAAAAATTATTTATTTGATGCAGATGAAAGAATTCAAATTGTAAAAAAAGCTTTATTTTCAGATCTTAAATTTAATAAAAAAAAAATTAAAATTATTTCTTTTAAACATTTAACTACAGATTTATGTAAAAAATATAAATCTAACATTATATTAAGAGGTTTACGTGCTGTATCAGATTTTGAATATGAATTCCAGTTAGCTGGGATGAACAGAAAACTTAATAGTCATATTGAAACAATTTTTTTAATGTCTGATGTTGAAAATCAAATTATTTCATCAAATTTTGTAAAAGAAATTACAAAACTTGGTGGTGATATTAAAAAATTTACCACTAAAAGTACTATTAAATCTTTAAAACAAAAATATGCATAGATTTTTTTTTATTTTTTTTACTTTTTTATTTATTTTAACAAACAACTTAATTGCAGGGGAGGATACTATGATTTTAAAATTAAAAGATGGTGATGTAAAAATTGAATTATTTAAAGATATAGCGCCAAAACACGTTGAAAGAATTAAAAATTTAGCTGATGATGGAAAATATAATAATGTTGTTTTTCATAGAGTAATAGACGGGTTTATGGCTCAAACAGGTGATGTTAAGTTTGGAAATTCATCTTCAGATAGTTTTGATTTAAAGAAAGCTGGGATGGGTGGTTCAACACTACCAGATCTTAAACAAGAATTTAGTGATCTTCCTCATGAAAGAGGAACATTATCAATGGCCAGGTCACAAGACCCAAATAGTGCAAACAGTCAATTTTTTATCTGTTTTAAAGCTTCATCATTCTTAGATAGACAATATACAGTATTTGGTAAAGTTATAGAAGGAATGGAGTTTATTGATATGATAAAAAGAGGAGATGAAAACAATAATGGAGCAGTCGATGGACCTGATAAAATAATTAGCTTTAAGTCATTGTAAATTTTTTATTCATGTCGTTAGATGATTTTAATTTTAATGTCATTGAAAAAAATAATTACTCAAGAAGTGGTTTAATTAAAACTCAAAGAGGTAACATTCAAACACCAGCATTTATGCCTGTAGGAACACAGGCTACTGTTAAAGCTGCATTCATTGATGATATTATTTCAACAGGATCTGAAATAATTTTATCTAATACATATCATTTAATGCTAAGACCTGGTGTTGAAAGAATTAAATCTGCTGGTGGTTTACACACATTTATGAATTGTTCATTACCAATCTTAACAGATTCTGGAGGATTTCAAGTAATGTCTTTATCCAAACTTAACAAAATAGATAGGGAAAAAGGAGCTATATTTAATTCTCATATAGATGGAAAAAAATTTATATTGAGTCCTGAAGAAAGTATACGTGTTCAAAAAGATTTAAATTCAGATATTGTAATGGTGATGGACGAGTGTCCAAAAAAAAGTAATGATTATAAATTAATTAACAAATCGATGGATTTATCTTCTTATTGGGCATCAAGATCAAAAAAAGCTTTTGGTATAAATCCTAAAAAAGCTATATTTGGTATCATACAAGGAGGCCTTTTTAAAGATTTAAGAATTAAGTCATTAAATGAATTAATTAAAATTGGGTTTGATGGTTATGCCATAGGTGGTTTAGCAGTCGGTGAAACTCAAGATGAAATGTTTAAAGTTTTAGATGATATCAAAGATCATATGCCAGAAGATAAGCCTAGATATCTTATGGGTGTAGGAACACCTGCTGATATATTAGGAGCAGTTAAACGAGGTATTGATATGTTTGACTGTGTTTTACCAACAAGGTCAGGAAGAACAGGTTTAGCATTTACTTGGAATGGTAAAGTCAATATTAAAAATTCAAAATATCAGAAAGACAATGAACCTTTGGATAAAAATTGTTCAAATTTTAATTTAAAAAAATATTCAAAAAATTATTTGAATCATCTATTTAACACAAATGAAATTCTTGCATCAATGTTACTCACTTTGCATAATATAAATTTCTACCAAGAATTAATGTCTTCTATTAGAGATAATATTAAAAAAGGAACTTTTTCTAAATTTCATGATTTGTATATTAATAAATTGTAATTTTTACCAGCTTGACTTTTTAAAAAAAAACATTATAAGATTTTAGTGTATAGTTCTGTAATAATAGTTAATATAAATAATTATTTAATTATTTTAGATAAACTGAACATTCAAAAAAATAAATTTCATTTATAATGAACAACTACGAAAGCAAAAAATATTTATTACATCGTTTTTTCTATGTATTAAAAAATGAGGGTATATTTAATGTACTAAAAAAAGTTATTAAAACAATTTTTGATTCAAATAAAATTGATTTAGACCTCTTATATGTTGAGAAAAATTTAAGTTTAGATGACTTGTTTATAAAATTTGGCACAGATAAAGGATCATTAGACGGCAAAAAAACTTATGATTTCCTAGAAAAAAATAAAAAAGGTGGAAAATTTAAAAATTATTATGAATGGATTAATAGAGATAACCCTAAAAGCTTTAATTACCAGTTTGGTCTTAATTTTACTCCATTTTATGAAAAATACTTTAATCATTTAAGAAATAAATCAATAAAAATTTTGGAACTTGGTGTTGCAAATGGACATTCAGTTGCTAGCTGGTTGTACTATTTTCCCAATGCAATGATTTATGCAGTTGATATTAAAAAAAGTGATAAGTTTTTTTATAAAAGTAAGAGAATTCAATACCATTCTGTTGATTTATTGAATGAAAAGTCAGTTCAAAAATTTATTAAAAAAAATAATAATTTTGATATAATAATAGAAGATTCTTTACACACTCAAGAAGGGACTACAAAAATTCTTAAAAATTTTTATCCAACTCTTAATCCAGGAGGTGTATATGCAATAGAAGATTTTAATCATATTGATATAATAATAGATAAAACAAAAAAATTTAATGAAGCATCTGGAAAATCTTTAATGGTAAAATTTCCTCTTACATTACATGAAATTTTTCAATTTATTAGTCAAAAAAAAATGTTTAAACATGCAATTCTTAAAGAAGAAAATATTAAATATATATTTGATACTAATAATAGGACTGAAGTTCACTATGGTGAACATCCGTGGTCTTCTATTGCGTTTCTTATAAAAAACTCATAAATAAGTTTATACCAATTTATAAGCTTGAATCTAAACTAAAGTTTAGTTATTTAAGTGAATTATTTCACCTATATAGATAAGAATGAGTAGATAAAGGGTTATTTTAAATTTCAAATTGTTTGCATTCTTTAAACTTATATAATAAATATTTGTTTTTTGGTAATAAAAATTATTTAAGTTTCGATATTTTTTTATTGTTTAAATTTTTAAGTGTAAAGAAATTTAAAAATTTTAAAGAAGGCTTTACCAAAAGTTTTTTTTTAAAATTATATAAAAAAAAACATTCATCTCAACTCAGATAATTTATATATGGGCCCTTAGCTCAGTTGGTAGAGCAATTCCCTTTTAAGGAATGGGTCGATGGTTCGAGTCCATCAGGGCTCACCAAAAAATATCCTATTCAACATATTTTTTGTGAAATTTTATCAATTGATGATCTTGAAAAAATCTAAAACTTTGCCAACCAAAAATTTCTTTACCAGCTTTGTAAGGAATTCTATACATTGGATTTGTTGCAATATCTTCTACATTTGTTGTTTTTTGATTCCAACTGAAAGCAAAAATTATAAAAATTAGTGTAACTAACTTTTTTTTATCTTTAAAAAAAAATAATTTTTTTGAAATTGTCATATAATCTATATCAATAAAATTATTTTTGTATAAATAAAAATAAAAAATTATTGTAAATGTTATTGTCATATTTGTCCACCTTCCCCAATCGCCACCCAAAATATATAATGGTACAATTGGAATATAAGATATTAGTAAAAATAAAAGAATATTTTTTAATTTAATTTTATAAAAAAAAAAATCCTTTTTAAAACTTGAATGATAGCTTAAAAAAAATATAGGAAAAAAACCAATTAAAAAAACTAAAGAATATCTTATAAAAATTTCTGGGAGATTAACGTGTGGACCACTCCAAATATAATTAATCATAGAGTTAAAACTATTAATATCATTGCCAACTAATAACCAGCATGACATGTAGCAACTTTCGCCAAAAACATTTATTAAGCTATCAGCCATGACTTTATGGTTTTCCATTGAAAGAGGATTGGTAAAAAAATATAAAACAATAATAATTGAAGGTAAAAATAATAACGATAATTTAATCGCTGATTTAAAATCACTTATTTTATTTTTTATTAAAATCACTGAATAAATAAATGGACTAAAAAGAATTATTTCTTCATAAACCATACAAAAAACAGGCAAAATAAAAAAAATAAAAATGTTCGCATGCTTTACATTTTTAATCATTATAAGTGTTAAAAAAAACACGTATAAAAATGGCTCTTTTCTTCCTAAACTTTCAAGTTCTGCTACAGGAAATAATAAAAAAATGGGTGTGTAAATTGCAAACATTATAACTACATTTTTTTCAAAATTTTTGAAAAAATTAAATACTAAAATTAAAAATGTCGAATAGATCACTGACTGAAATATAAATATTTGAAATCTTAAATTTAAGTTTAAATATTCAGAGTATCTAAATATTATATCTCCAATTAGTCCTCTTCTAACAAAGCCACCTTGATAATTTACAAGGTATTCTGATATTGAGGTGTCGTTTCCTACGTTATGTTTGCTATATAGAAAATAAATTCCAAAAAATAATAAAAAGGATAAATATACTGCAAAGTATTTATTAAAATTTTTAATAGAATTAATATCCTTACCAGTATTATGCATGTGTATCTTACTTAACTTACTTTAATTGGTGGATAATTTAAAATAATCTTTGTAGACCATTCATTAATTTTTTTAATTCTATTTTCAGATGATGGATGTGTGCTCATAAATTCAGCTGGCTCTTTTCCTTTGTTTGCTTCTTTCATTCTTTCCCATATTTTTACAGTTTCACGAATATCATAACCAGATAATGATGAAAAAATAAGCCCCAAATAATCAGCTTCAGTTTCTTGTTTTCTGTTAAAAGGGTTAAATAATCCTATCTGAGATAATAAACCTACCGTATTCATTCCCGTGGTCCTATTAACAGTTGATAATTTTCCACCTGACAAAATGTCAGTTATTTGTGTTGCAACATTTATAACAACACTACGACTAGCTCGTTCGATTGAGTGTTTTGCTACAGCATGTGCAATTTCATGACCCATAACTGCAGCCATACCATTTACATTTTTAGTTATATCCAACATGCCAGTATAAATTGCTATTTTTCCACCTGGCATGCACCATGCATTTTTAATTTTTTTATTATCAATAAGAATATACTCCCAATCAAAATTAATAGTTGGATCTTGTAAGTCACTTCTATTAAAATATTCAGTAATAGAATATTCAATTTTTTTTCCTATTTCTTTAATTTCATCTAATGCCTTAGTGTTTTCACTCATCTTTTCTTTCTTTTTAATTTTTTCATAAATTTGAGCCGCTTGAGCATTTAACTTAGATTCAGAAATTATTTTTAATTGTTTGCGTTCTGTAATTGGTACAGATGAGCATGATGGTAATAAAAAATTACAACACCCACATCCAACAAAGCTAAGAAATTTTCTTCTATTCATTTTTATAATTCATTGTTATTATAACAATTATATATAATATAAAAATGATCTTAGATAATATAATTTTACTATTTTTGTTTATTTTTTTTATCATTTTAGGTAACTTTATTAGATATAATTAATAATTATGGTTAAAAAAAAAAAATCTTATATACTAAAAATTAGAAACTTTTTTTTCACAGGAATTGTTGTTTTAATACCTATAGCTTTTACATTATATTTAACTAAATTTTTAGTCAAAGTATCATCACGGTTAATTCCATCAGAAATTAATCCAAATAATTATCTTCCTTTTTCTATACCTGGATTAGAAATTTTGCTTGCAGTTATTTTTATTACTATAATTGGTGGCCTATCACTTTCTTTTATAGGTAAAAAAATTTTTCAGTTAATAGATGATTTATTTAAAAAAATACCAATATTAAGAACTATTTATTCAGCCATTGGTCAAATGACAGAATCATTCAGTAAAAAAAAAAAATCGCAACGTAGTGTTGTATTAGTGGAATATCCTAGAAAAGGATCATGGGCCGTTGGTTTTGCTACAAAAGAAAATAAAGGAGTAATTCAAAAAAAAATTAATAAAAAATTAGTTAATGTTTTTATTCCTACCACACCTAATCCAACAAGTGGTTTTTTACTAATGTTTCCTAAAGAAGATATTATTTATTTAAATATTTCTTTTGAAGAAGCATCTAAATTTATTGTTTCAGCAGGGACTTCAAATCCTAAAAATTAAACAATGTCATTTATTATATCTGCTTGATCATACAATTTTAATAACGGTTTGTATTTTTTCAGATTTGTTTTTTTTTCTTCCATTCTTTTTATTTCTTTTTCGGCTAAAAAAAATAAATCTTCATTATGAATAGGATCAGCTAGCCTAAAATTTTTTATTCCACTTTGTTTATAACCCAATATATCACCAAAACCTCTTAGTTTCATGTCTTCTTCTGAAATTTTAAAACCATCATTTGAATTTTTTAAAATATTAATTCTTTTTTTTGCATTTTCAGAAAGATTAGATTTAAACATTAATATACAACTTGCTTGTTTAGGGCCTCTACCAACTCTACCTCTTAACTGGTGTAATTGTGATAGACCAAATTTATTAGCATTTTCAATTATAATTACATTTGCATTTGGAAAATCTATTCCAACTTCGATAATTGTAGTTGAAACTAAAATTTTAAATTCTTTGTTTAAAAATTTGCTTAAAATATTTTCTTTTTCATCATTATCAATTTTACCATGTAATAAACTTACATTATTAGGGAATAATTTATTTAAATAATTAAATTTTTTTACTGAAGACTCATGATCAATTTTTTTTGATTCTTCAATTAATGGGCAGACCCAAAAAATTTGATTTCCATTACCAACTTCTTTTTTAACAAATTTAATTACGTCATTAATTTTGCTTTCAAGTTTACTATATGTTTTGACTTCTTTTCTATTATTTGGTTTTTCTTTTATTATTGAGACGTCCATATCACCATAAATTGACATAGTTAAAGTTCTGGGGATCGGAGTAGCAGACATTAATAATACATCACAGTTATTACCACCTTTATCAGAAAGTAATTTTCTTTGCCTTACACCAAACTTATGTTGTTCATCAATTATTATATAGCCTAAATTAGAAAACTTAATTTTTTTTTGGAAAATAGCATGTGTTCCAAATATCATTTGGATTTTATTGTTTTTAAGATTTTCTATAACTTCCTTTTTTTTAGAATTATCACTTTTACTGGATAATAATTCTATACTTATATTCTTAGAAAATAATTTCTTTGCTAGTAGAAAGTGTTGTTTTACCAATATTTCAGTTGGTGCCATCAACGCAACTTGAAATTTTGATTCAATAACGTTTAATGCTGAAATTAATGCAACAATAGTTTTTCCACTACCAACATCTCCCTGTAATAATCTGAACATTTTGCTTTTAGATATTAAATCTTTATTTATATCAAGTAAGGCTTTATTTTGATCATTTGTTAATTCAAAATTTAATTTTGAAATTATATTATTATATGAATTTTTTGAAAATTTTTTTGATTTTTTTTTTATTTTTTTTATTTTTTTTCGAATTTCTGAATTTACTAAAAATGATGATAAAATTTCATCATAAGCTAACCTTTTATAAAAATTAGATTTATAATTCGCAATATTTTTTGGATCATGTAATTTTATTATTGAGCAATTCCATGATTCATTATTAAATTTTTTTAATATTTCTAAATCATGCCATTCATTTAGAAAAGGTAAATTCTTTAATATTTGTTTAATTATTTTATTATATGTTTTTTCCCTAATTCCTTCTGTAAGTGAATATTTATTATGTACCTTCTCAATTAGTGAGCTATCTTTTGACACATACGTTGGATTTGCTATTTGATATTTATTTTTAAAGTAACTTATTTTTCCACTTATTGTTACCTCTTCATTCAATGGTAAAATTTTTTTTATATAACCTTCATAACTATTAAAAAAAATACAATCTATTTTTCCAGTACCATCTTCACAATTAACTTTATTTGGTAAATTTCTAACTCTTGGAAATGAGTATTTTGTAGGTATGACTTTTATAGTGTGAATTTTTCCAATTTGAAGCTCATTAATTTTACTTGATAAGCTTCTATCTGTATAAGATTTTGGTAATCTCCATAATAAATCAAATATATTGTTTACCTTTTTTTTTTTTAAAATTTCCATAGTTTTTTTTCCAACGCCATTCAATCTTGTAAGATCCGACAACAAATATTGGTAATTATTCTTATTTTTCATGATAAGTTTAATATATTAAAAATTATGAGCATTAATATAGAGGATTTAAAAAAAAAAATTATTTATAGATGTACATATAGAGGTACAAAAGAAATGGATACACTTTTAAGTTCTTTTACGAGAAAATATATTAACATTTTTAATAATAATGAGTTAATTTACTTATCAGATTTATTAGAGCTAGATGATGAAAATCTTTACAAACTTAATAAAGGCGAAAAAATAACTTTAAATATTAAAGATAATAAAGTTACTGATTTATTTAAAAATTATGTTTATAAAAATTATTAGTGGCGGAGAGACTGGGATTCGAACCCAGGAAAGAGTTGCCCCTTTGCCGGTTTTCAAGACCGGTGCTTTCAACCGCTCAGCCATCTCTCCGTTAGTGAGTGTTTATA
>Ga0315339_1001037_pt1 | contig 27452 bp, 25 predicted proteins | sample ASW17metaG_FD_204514 | JGI IMG/M metagenome (GOLD analysis project Ga0315339, IMG submission 204514) | Ammonia-oxidizing marine archaeal communities from Pacific Ocean, United States - ASW #17 | ecosystem: Environmental > Aquatic > Marine > Oceanic | place: USA: California | collected 2016-12-05 | reverse complement strand
GTTGGACCGTTGCCGGGCCTTCTACGAACAGCCCAAACAGCCCGCCAGCGGGGCTCTGCCGATAATTTCCAGGGAAATCTTCCACAGAGAAGACCGGTATGCCCGCGGTAGTGGCGGCATCCGATATGAGGGCTTCGATATTGGGTTCCGGAACATTTTCTGAGGTGCCGATCACGACTGCCTTGAAACCCTTTTCCTTCAGAAATCCCCTTGCGCTAGGCCACTCGCGGTTCATCTGGTCGATGGACAGATAGGGTAGTCTCAGCCGCGCCCGTTCCTTGGCCGCAGCGTCGTCCAGCAGAAACACTATATTTTCCGAGCCAAGTTCATTCTCCAGAGGTTGCACGGAAAGATAAGGACCCACATGGGCCGCCACGATCAGAAAATTAGCTTTGCCGTCTCTCAACTGGGTCATGCTGGTTACCTTGGGGCTGAAATGCTGGCAATGAATTCTTTCCTGGCTTCTTCCTAGGATACCTGCGCCGGCGCTGTGCCGGTAGTCCCTGACAGAAGTTGTCGGAACCTGGTCAAACCCTTGGCGTCCATGAACGGGTCTAGGACACCGAAGTCGTAGTCCTTCCTATCGTCCGTGCCGCCTTGACCGAGTCTGCTGCGCAATGCGATGGCTGTAGCTTGGTTCAGTTCCTCGTACCCTCGGGCGACCAGGTGCGGGATCTTAGAATTGGCGGCTTCCGCAAAACGGCCGGAAGCGTCGAAATAGATGGCCGGTATGTTGGCGCCCAATGCTTCGAGAGTGGTCGATGTGAATGGGAATGAGATGACAAGATCAGCCTGGGCCATGACCTCGGAAGGGTTGGTCTCGAATCCCGGCATCCAAACCCGTTCGTGGGCCGCCAAATCGTCTAATGCAGCCTCTATGCCGTGTAGGTCGTGGTCGTGGGACCAGGGATTGTCGCCCAGATAATATCTGGGTTTCTTTTCTTTGAACACCACGAATATCTCGGGGTTGTCATTGACCAGTTGCTGGATTCCCTGCACGAATGCGACGCCCTCGTTGAAGTCGCCGATGGTTTCAGTGCCGTAGGTCGTGTCGAATACCGCGACCAGATTCAGGTCTTCGTTCCATCCGGCATCGGCCGCCTGCTCTTTGAATCTTGAGCCGATGAGACCGTCTTTTATCAGTTGAATGTGCTCAGACCAGATACAGCCGACCACGGGATAGTCTTTGATCGACTGATTGTGCTGCTGGAGATACCGGGCGTTCCGGTGGTTCCAGGTGACGCAATGGTCGTAGCTCAGATACCCCCAGGCCGAGGCTTTATACGGTCTGTTTTCTTTGGTGGTTAAGTACGAATCTCCGGTGCCCATGGAGTCCAGATAGATCCACGTTTCAGTGCCCTGTTGCTTCAGGAGCGCATTTCTGCCGACATGCCCGGTGCCCAGATCTGCATAAGTTATGAAGTGGTCAATTTCAAATTCGGTCTGGAATTTGGACCAGGTCCAGTAATCCCTGGCCATATGAGCGGCGACATCGGTAGCCCAGAGTTTTGCTGCGAACACCCTGATCAGCACAGAGATCTCAGCAGCCATTACCGCCGCCAAGGCCTTGAATCCGGGAGACACATCGGTGTGGCCGATGTTGTACCCCTTTTCTTTCATCAGGTGGGAATGCTTTAAGGCCCATTTCCCCAGAGGCACCAACAGGGTATTCTCGCGGTTGATTTTCTCCCCGTCGGCCAAGAAGTCAGGTCCCCGCACCTCATTGGCAAGCTCACGCAGCGGATTGATCATGGCGACGGCATATTTGAAGTGTCGGCGTGGTCCGCTATGCCGCGAGTGAGCCAGAAAATTCCGGGTGGCCGCCAACACGGTGCTCATAGCCACCGCACCCGTTCTCAGCCGGTTGACCATGCTCTTGTAGGATGCTATCGGCCGATTCCACAACGGGACCGAGGTATCGCCATCCGTTGGTGGGTTGATAGCGTCGCACCGTTCTATGAGGCTCCGGTACGCCCGTGGTCGCAGGCCGTAGCGGCCTTCCTGTGAGACGAACAAGATCTTGGTTGCTGCAGGCAGCGATCGGCGTATCTCGGTTCTCAAGATCTGGTTATAGGAGTATTTCTCCAACTCGAGCAGCAGGGCTTTTTTGAATGCGAGATGCGTATCTGAAGACCCAAATAGCTGTTCGATTCTTCTGGGAAGTCCGCCCTTGGAAAACCGGCTCTCGTAGACCTCTTCGACCACGTCGTAGGCCGCTTCAGGCGCTTTGAGCAGGCACATGAAAAGCGGCTCGTCCAACTCTAGCTTTTTGAGCTTGCCGGAGTTACTTAGACCTCCGAACCAACCGCTGCTCGAGGCAGACATCTCAACCTTCAGATAGTAGATCCGGAATCCCCAGGCGTTGTACCAACGGGTTAGGAGACCATCGCTGCTCTTGAGGTTTTCGAAGACGACCGCTTTTTCACCCAAACTAAAACACTATTCCTTAGCCCTTTGGAGCGGCCCGATGGCGGTGACGATCAATTATCAGGCCGCCTTCACGAAATAAGCGGTCGGGCTATGCGTCCAAGGGAACGCTCGCAGGGTTATTCCCTTGTCGGAGATAAATTCGTCCACCGCGTTGGACTCGCCCCAATTCCGCACAGCGTACTCGTCGAATACGACGACGCCCCCCGGCACTACGCGGTCGTAGAGGCCCTCGAGGACCGCCTTGGTCGGAACATAGGTGTCGAAGTCCACGTTGAGCAAAGACACCCTGAATCCGGGGTTCTCTTCGGTGTATTTCTTGATGGTGGCAACGACGTCGCCCGCCACCAACTCCATTCGGTTGTCAAGACCCTGTGCCTCGGCCGTCTTCATCAAGCCCTCGACCGTGGCGCTTGTGGCAGCCACGTCATCGTCACTCTCAGTGAGGAATTTGGTTTCGAAGTCCAAGTTCTGGTCCAGGAAGCCCTCGAATGTGTCGAACCCGACGACTTTCCGGGCACTGCTGGAGTTGAATATCGCTATCAATTTTGCCCAAAACAAGACCCCGGAGCCTTTGAAAACTCCGCCTTCGACGATATCGCCCGGAAGATCGATGGTCTTTTTGTACAACTCATAGCGCGCAAATATCTTGGATAGGCGGCCAGGTTCACCGTACAAGAGAAGCTGGTTGTAGCTATCCCAGCTGATCTGTTCCAGGTTGTCGGTTTCTATGTCTTGCATTTGACGAGAAGTCCCCTTGATTGGATTTTGCGTTCGAGCTAGGTACGAACACGGTCAGTATGAATGGTCGCCGCCGATGAACCCTTGATCCGAAGTCATCAGATAGGTTGAACCCAAGTAAGGGCAGTCAGACTCGATCGTGCACCATAGGATCTCGCCGTTTTTGGGCATGTATCCGGCTTTATCAATCAGGTCTTCCAGCTTGATGCGGATGCTCGTCTGGTTCTTTATCTCCAGTTCTTCCGACCATATCTTCCCGGATTCGGAGAACAGATCAAGGTGTGCCTGGGCCGTAAACTTGTCATTGATCCGTGAGCTCAGCGCAGTGATTAGGGCGAAGTTTTCCAAGTCCTCCCTGATGAACACCGGCTGCCACAGATAACTTCGCCGCGGCGTGTCGAACTGTGCGCCGTGGTACATCGAGGTGTTGATGTTGGTGCCGGCTTTGGATGTCCGGTGGTGGTTCACCCCGAAATTTATCCTGGTGGGCAGCTTGTTGTCCGGGGAATAGCCTTCGATCGACAACAATGAAGAGCTCTCCAGCGGGATCTCCAGCCGCTGCAGCAGGTCACGAATCTTAAGCGAAATCATTTGCGTGCCGGGAGACACCACAGAGCCAAATTCCTCTTCTTCGCCCAGTAGTTCGCCCTGGCCGTCGAATATAGAAGCCCTGATCTTGATCTCTCCGGGGGAGAATATCGGGTAGAAGCTGACGTCGATCTCCGTCTCTTCCACCATAGTCAATGGGATGGCCAGGAAGGCGTTTCTGATATCACCGGACAGGTCGGAGTCGAAGTACTCTTCACGGACCGAAATGTCGTAGTAGGAGTGTGTCAGCGTGACTTGAGAGCGGTCGGGGGCCATATTCCCGCACATCAGCCTTGGGAAGATGCCGAACGGCTTGTAGGAAACCTTGCAGAACCCAACGTTGCCCTGTAGGAACGTCCGCATCTCCTGGTGCCCTTCCGGAAAGACGAAGAGCGTCTGATACGGTTGAAGGGCTTCGGTGGGTAGCTCGATCACCATTTCCTTTCCCTGGGCGTTAAAAGCGGTGAAGACCATCTTTGAGTCGGCGACCGGCCGCGGTCCGTTGGTGAAGCAGATGAACGGGGTTCGGTCATCGTCCGAGTGGATGTCAAAGCCGCTCTCTTGGATATCGGTCATCAGGCGTTTGTCCATGTCGCCGATGCTGTGGAAGACACGGCTTGCCGTGTGCACGGCCGACACGCCTTTAGCCGTCTCGTAGAACACAGACACCGCCGGGTAGGGGAACTTCAGGTCTTCCACGGCGAAGAATTCCACTTCGCATGAGCCTACGAACGAGCCACCGGCGCTGAGAAAATCGCTGGCCAGCTCCGGGAATTTGAGGCTGTGAACGTCTTGGTCAACCGGAAAATAGACCCGCTTCAGGGTCTCGCCCTCCGCGCTGCGCACGGTGGCAACACAGGATATGGACTCGATTTCGTTCTTGAACTTCCAGTAGTTCATGAAGCTTATGGTCGCGGACATGCCGTTTCCACACATGATTGGGAACATGGAAGACGACTTGAACGTGGGTTCGTACGCAACGTCGTCATAGGATTTTGCATGTGTGTGCAGGAATTTGAGGACCGATTTAAGTGAATTTACTTCAGTCATGGGAATCTCTCAATATTAATTATTATTTTGCCTTGAGGGCTCCATAGGTGCTTCCCTTTCGGCCTCTCTCGTTTCGGGCTTGGCGTAGGTCTCCAGTCCAGCCAGAGAATCGATCAGCCCCTCGAACCTGGTTGCGGGTATTCGAGGGCTTAAGGGAATGATCAGGAAGCGTTCGTATTTGGGGTTGAAGATGTTGCGCGCCACGTCTATGTGATACAGTTCCGGATTGCAACCGTGGGCGCGAAATATCTCCTGGGCTGCTTCAACGTCCGCCCCAGGCAGGAGGGGCGCCGCATAGGCCAGTTTTCTAGTATCGGGGATAAGGGCCATAGAACCAAACTGGGATTCCACCATTGCCAACCGGCGCTGGTTTTCGGCCGAGAATGAGTCCATTCGTTGCAGGCCGCTGAGTAGGTTCGCCCGCAGCCAACCATTGTCGCCTTTGCTGTCCAGATACAGTTCGTAGGCCATACCGCCGAGTGCTGAGTATGTGCTGAGATATTTCTTCCGTCTCAGGAGGGCCAACGACACGAGAACGTACCACGACCAGATAGAAGACTCCCTGCGTTTTTGTTTCATGAATTCGACTAGGCCTTGGTCATCGGAGACCAATATGGCGCCTTTCAACACCGGCAAGACTTTGCTGAGCGCCAATAATTTTCCCAACGAATCCGGACCTGGCTGCTCTTCGGTCTCGATGCCAAATGCACCGTCCTCGATATACCGGCAGCCCCTGGAACGGCATTCTCGGGCAATCATGTCCAAATCTTGTCGCAAACCGTACTGATGCACGACGATAGCCAGCTGCATCTCAGCGGTGCCTTCTTGTACGGGAAATCCCCGCCGATTGACCGTGTTAAGGATGCACTGGCCCATGAACCTAGGCACCAACACATGGTCGCTATGGCGGCCCAGCCCTAAATACTCTTGGGTCCAGCTAAGGCCGACCCTCACGGAGGGAACGCCGATGCATGAGACGCCCAACGCATTGGATGCCGCCCGGTCTATCCGCTCCCAAGTTGCTCCGACCGGCAATCGGTAATCGCCAGGCCGGACGGGCGGTTCCATCGGGTAATACTTTGATTGTTTCATTGTGGTGTGATGAGCCGTTAGACGTTGGCCGGTTCCGCTGATATTAAGGAGAAAAGGTCGTCCATCCTCTGGCGGTAGACTTTTTCCATCAATTCTTTGGAGTAGAAATACTCGGCGGTAACCGATGGTATTGTCCGCCCGCCGAAGCCATTTTTGAAGGACGAGATGGATGCCGACTTATCTGTGGCCAGGTCATGAAGTTGAGGAGAGAAGGCTTGAGGGCCAATCTCGTACCATCTGTACCCATGGCTCTTCAGCCAGCCTATGACATTCCATTGGGTCAGGTGTGAAGCCGGGATGGACATGAATTTTGGGTCCCGGCACGACGAGGCATAGAAGGCGCCTTCGCCATAGGTGATAAAGAGGGAAAAGCCGATACCGTGCCCTTCGTGTTCGGCTTCGGCGAGAATCGCGTTGCCCCGTTCTACCCAAGCCCGCGTGAGGTCGAAGGTCTGGTGAGTCCGGGTCACTCGGCCATTGTCCTTGTGATGGAGTTGCTGGTATTCGTTGAATTTCTCGGGCGTGATATTGGTCTGGTCCCATATCTTGATCTGGCAAGCTTTCTCAGCCCGCCGGATGTCTGCCCGGTGACCCTTGCGAATATCGGACCACAACTCAGCCTCGTCCGGGCTCAAGTCAATCATACGGGTGATGTAGGAGAGGTCCGTAAACCCATAGCGAAGTAGTGGATTGGCCGAGGGCATTTCGATCTCGATGTTGGACTTTGCCATGGCCGGCAGCCGCAGCCTTACATAACTCACGGACTCCTCGACCGAGAAGGATTTCAGTGTCTCTAGATAAAACACCAATATCTCCTGTCGCTTGGAGGCCGATAGCCCATTGGCCATTGCGGGCAGCGCCAGAGGAGAGGTCAGCGAGCCGGAGCAGGTGAATTGCCTGGCGTCTTCGGAGAAGGGACTGCGCTCCACGAACAACGGGCAGATGGCCATGATGTTCCCGTTCTCCATGATGAAGAACGACCTGTCGGCCACGAACAAATTTCCAGCATACTCCTGGGTATAGTCCATCCAATCTGTGGAGTGCCAGAACCAGGCGTCGTCTGACTCGACGGCGAAGGTGTCCCACGAGGTTAGTTTTTGATCTTTGTTTACGATTTCCATTTTTTAAGCAGAGGCTTCGGCCGGTCTAGATTTCATCCAGAGGAGACCAATAGGGCAAAGAGGGCAGCATCCACTGGTCCACAGTGGGTAAACTGGGCAATTCTTGGTAACCACCCGGCGGGTAATCGGAGTCCTGGCCGACCATCGTTGCCAGTAGTCGCCGGGCTCCTTCGTGGGACTCAACGTCCGCGTCGGCAAACAGGCTTTCGGTGGTTTTGTTCTCTTCAGCGTTGCAGCCCGTCATTGCAATCTCTCGAAAGGCATCTTTATTCAGCACGCGGACCATCTGACTATGGTTCCAGATCAACTCCGGCGTTAGCTTGGCGCCTGGGCCACCTTGCAGATCTTCAATGCACCAATGTCCCGGTGGAAGGATGATCTTAGCCGTATCTTCTTTTAGAGAATTCCAATGTTGGACCATTGCCGTTAGAAACTCCGCCCGAAAAGCGTCCAACGACGCAGCCTCTACCACCTGACCCTCAGCCTTGATGAAATAACCTATCGGTGTGTCTCCAATAATTACGTTGATGAAATTGGCGGATTCTATCCGGTGTTGCTCCAAGCGACCCTTCAGATTGTCCCACCAAGGCTCGGTCCGGTTGATCGCTAGAGGTAGACCAGAATAAGATTCTTCGTGTGCTTCTGCGTAGGTGTTCAGGAATAAAGAGTCTATTCCTGAGCGGATTTCAGTGCTGGCGGAAGTTTCCTGTATCACTTGCTGCAGTTTGTCCAATTTGAGCTCAGATTTGCACCCGATGCCAACGTAGCCAATCTTGGAATACCAGCCTGTGATGACCCGCCGGGAGAAAAGCAGTGAAAAATCATCTTTTCTTTCCAATGAGCGCTGTATTGCGCCTTCCATCAATCGGATTCCCCATCCCTGACCTCGGAGGTCCGGGTGGGTGCACACAGTGGTGATCCCGCCGATCTTGAGATTACCGGCCGGGGAGTAGCAGTTGCGGTTGATGATACGGATGAACCCCAAGAGGTCCTCACCGTCAGCCACCAGAACCACATCCCTAAGGTCCTCCAATGGTTCCAGAGACCGGACCAGATGTTTGTGGTTGAGGGATTCAGCATAGTCGGGCCCAAAGATACCTGCCGCCAATTCATAGGCCCGGTCAATTTCCTTCTCGTTTCGCGCCGTTCTCACTTCAAGCATCAGGCTGGCAAAATGCGCCTATTGGCGTCACATCCGTCCGGCACGGATGATCTCGAGGCTGCCGGGCCCTTCATTGAACAACAGGTCCAGGACTGAAAGGTATGGGACGAACTCGCCGTTCAATTGATGGTACTCCGGGTGGGCGTAGTTTTGATAAACGAGCTCGATTCCCTGAGCGCCGAACTGGTTGTCCTCTTCGATATATGTCCGTGAACCCTCTGCCGATAGGTACCGGTCCGCCGAAACGGCCTGGCACACGCTAATCAGGAGGTCGGCCTTGCTGCCATCAACGTTCAGGTTGGAGGTGCGTTCAGTGGGCGTTTTGATGCCTAAGTTCTCGCAGAGCCAGAGGATCAACTCGATATTCAAATCACCAAGGAGCCGGTGGCCTTTGTTCAATATCTCTGAGAACCCACCGATGTACCCCTCGAAATAAGCCGCTTTTCCGTACAGGTGATGGATCGTCTTGAGGTGCTTTAAATGAAATTCGGACTCCAAATCCATCTCCACATCGGAGATCGGTTGTTCGCGTTTGCCCTTGGTTAGGACCGGTACCGTTAGCCACTGGGCCCCGTTACTGGCCTTTACCCGGTTTCGTTGTTGCCAGGACCGTTTGCTAAACTGGACCGAGTCGAGAAACAAAAAGTAGTCAGACTGGTCTATCAAGTCGAAATAGCCGAGCCACGGAAGGTGGCTTGGCTGCATGATTGCGGCTGTACGATTTGCCATAAACCTAGTGTTGTCTACTTGGCTACTGCCAAGCCGATTCCGTCATAGCCGTACATATTTCCATTATAAAGCAGGTATTCCAAGCCACGATGCTCAAATACGTAACTGTACTCAATCATCTCCGAGTCCCAGCCGTCCGTCGAGACATCCAGTCCGGACTCATGGTCGTTTCGCTCCCAGTGGATGCCGTCAGATGACTCTGCATATCCCAGACGATAATCATCACCTTTATGGGAAAACCACATCTTGTATTTGCCGTCTATTTTGCGCACGCATGGTCTGGCCAGAGCGTTTTCGTCCGGTGATTCGAAGTCTATGCAGACCGTGTTATTCCGGGTCCAATTCAGACCGTCTTTGGACTCGGCGTATTTGATGTTGTAGCGAGGGAGGTCCCGGTGGATCCAATCGACGCCGGAGGTGTACCACATTCGCCAGGTGCCGCCGTCGTTCATCACGCAATGTGCGGTATTGAGGTAAGGTTCGTCATTGCTCCGCTCAAGCAGCGGTGCTCTGGAGTGCCGGATAAATGACTCGCCTCCGTCGTCACTTATGGCCAGGCCGCCGTATAGGTGCATCCGGACCGTGGCGCCTGCGTTCCATCCGATGTAATAGAGATATTTGCGGCCGTCGTGGTCGACTATCCAGGAGGGAGTTACTCCGTTGTCGTCGAAACAACCCAGTCCGCCGAGTCCCAGTACCGGCTCGGAGTACTTGAGCACAGAGGAAGGGTCATTTAAGTCGATCTCCGCGTAGCTGATGATGGACCGGTTCTCTTTGTCCCGTCCTGAGAAATAGACGCGGCAAACATCGTCGTGGCGCATCTCCGCCACCGGAATCATAGCGTGAGTCTGCATCCATTCCGAACCACTAGGGGTAATAACCAGGCCCTTTTTCTCCCATTTCATCGGTTGATTGACCTATCTCTCGCTGTACTTGGTATTGGTGAAATATCTTACCCGGGAAGATTGGGTGCTTCGAAGTTCGGCCGCCTTTCCGGTGTATACGCCGCCCTCTTCGGTATCTTTGAGCACGGTCGCCCCTGCTCCAACGACCGTTCTGGGGGCGAGGGAGATGCCGTCTCGCAGGGTACAGTTGACCCCGAGGAAACTGTAGGCGCCGATTGAGACATGGCCCGACACGACACAATGAGAAGTCAGGAAGCAGTGGTCATCAATGGTCGAGTGGTGGCCGATGTGGTTTCCGCTCCATAGGGTGACATTGTCGCCAATCTCGACGAACGGCTGGATGGTCTGGTTTTCGAATATGAAACAGTTTTCGCCAATCTTGGCAGCGTCCCAGATGACTGACTTGGAGCACACGTAGCTAATCAGTTCATAGCCCTTTTCCTTGGCCTCGTAGAACTTCTGGGCCCGGACTTCGTTGAGCTTGCTGTAGCTCAACGCCACGAACATCTTGAAATCTGAAGGAGGGTATTTCTCGACCATTTCTTCAAAGGCAACCAAGGGCAACCCTAAATACTCGTTCTGGTCGATGTAATCAGCGTCGGCGGAGAATGCGACTACTTCATCAGGGCTGTCGTTGGTGAGGTAGTAGTGGGCCAGTTGGCCGATGTCTCCGGTCCCGAAAATCACTACTTTTGACATCTTAACGCCTCCGGGATTGGACGATTATCCAAGGCTTTAACACTGGCGTATAGCAAATTGACTCTGTGAATGTTGCCATGCTTAGACCGCGTCCCATCTGATGACTGTACCTTTGGTGATCGCTGTTTTGGCGGTCCTTCCAATCATGGCTCCCATGAGGCGCGGCCTGATCCCGCCTAAAGCCGGGCCCTCAGAATAGAGGTCGGCCTGGATTATCGTCTCGCCGACTGCGATGTCTCGTGCTGCGCGCAGTACCTCACGTCGAGCCAGTTGAGCTTCTTCAGCGAGCATGCTTTTCACGGGTGAACCAAGTGCCGCTTCGGTGTCCTTGATGCCGTCGACTAAAGCCCGGAACTCGTGGGGCTCCAGGGCATAGCTGTGGTCGGGGCCCGGCAGGCTCCGGCTAAGGGTTAATGTCTTTTCGATTAGGTTGGCGCCACGGGCCACCGCTGCGATGGCCACCGTGATACCCAGCGTATGGTCAGACAGACCGGTCGGAATGCCGAACGCAGCACGAAGGGTGTCCATACCCCTGAGGTTGGAAAGGCGAGGCTCCGTGGGATAGAGGGCGGTGCATTGGAAGAGAGTGATGCCGTTGTTCCCTTCTGACCGAACGGCGTCGATCGCCTCGCTGACGTCGGCCAGATCGCACATACCCGTGGATATAAGGACTGGTTTTTGCTTGGCCGCCATGTATCTCAAGAGACTGAGTTTGGTCGTCTCTGATGACGCCACTTTGTACGCGGCAACGTCTACATCCGCCATTCGGTCGACCGCAGGCTCATCAAAAGGACTGGCAAAGAAGATGATGCCCTGTTTCTGGGAATACTCCGCGATCTCCGGCAGCCAATCGCGGTCCAACTCCACGGCTCGAAAAGCGTCGTGCATCTCCCCGCCACCTGGGTAGAGGATGTCGGCGGAGAACAACTGGAATTTCACCGCGTCGGCGCCTGATTCCTGCGCGGCACGGATCAGAGCCTTGGCCTGGTCCATGTCCTGGTTGTGGTTGGAACCAACTTCGGCGATGACGAACGCGGGCTCACCCTCGCCGATAATCCGGTTGCCGACCTTTACTTTCCCGATCAATTCAATACTCCACCGGCCATGATCTCTTGAGGGACATTGGCAATGATCCTCTCCAACCCTTTCCCGTCCAAAATGGCCTTCCCTTTTTCCGACATTGATCTTCTAAGTTGATAGTCTCCCATGACATACCGGACCGTATCCGCCAGGGTCGCAACGTCTAAGGCGCTGCCGTCGCCCAAGTATTTGGTCGTCCCGGCTTCCTGAAATAAGATATTCAGTTCTTCTTCACTCTCTGGCCGCGATAGCATGACGCTAGGCGTGCCGGTGACTGCTACTTCGTATTTGGTCAGACCATCACCGATAATCGCAAGGTCCGACCATTGCATTTCTGCGGCGATGTCGGTGTCTTGCTCTAAGAATTCGCATTGGCCAGAGACACCTTCAAGAATGGTGCGCACATCCCGCCGCAACTCGTCCGAGTAACCGGCGCCAAACACCATATGGATGTTGAGTTCAGGTATTGCCAGTTCACATAATGCCCGGGCGATCTTTACGCTCAGATTGAGGTCGTCGCTGCCGCCAACAGTGACCAGGATATTGCGGGCCTCCTTGGCGATCGACCGATTTCTCTCCGCGGCCGTGATGAATTCCGGGCGGAATATGAAGTAGTCAGGCCCGATCAATCTGGTGGCAGACCGGGGAGTCTGCGATGCGTCAGCTTCGAACCCCATATAAGGGCTGACCACAACGTCGGCATCTACGTCCGTGACCTCGCCGGAAGCTATGGCGATCACGAAATGGTCCGCTCGCAACATACGATGATAAGAGTCCAGATTCTCAAAGTTCTCCAAGATCGGGCGGACGAACAAGTCGGTGATCAGCAGTTTGGCCGCACAATCACCGGCGATCCGTTTGGTGATCTCTAAGTCCTCTTCCGGCGACGCATCATCGGGGACTTCTACCACTTCATAGCCGTGATTCTTGATAACTGCGGAAACACGCTCATCGTACGCACGGGTCACAAATACCGATCGTACATCGGGTAGAGCTGCGGCAAACGCAAAACAGCGCATGATGTGCCCCAAACCCAGGTGAGACGAACCATCGGCCCGGAAAATAGCCGGCATCAGCTTCCGGCCAACCCCTTTCGGGCTAAGAACAACCGCCAGGCATCGCGTCTTTCTGGGTTGAAAAGGTCGGCCTCGGCGTACCCTTCATCAACTTCGTCGAACGGCGAAAGCAACTCTCTCCAGCCGGTAGAGGTTCCGCTATAGAAAATTTCCATCTCGAAGCGGGTGTCGTGGGGAGATTCCCGGTCGATCCGGTGAATACCGTCTCCCAGGTCTTCTGTGAACCGGCGGACCATGAAACTATTGGGGTGGATGACCGAGAGCAGGAGTACGCCGCCGGGTTTAATCACCCGCCGAAAATCGGTTATAGCCTCGGCAACCAGAGTTCGGTTGCCGTGATAGTAGACCGCGGCCCAGGAAACCACGATGTCAAAGTGGTCTTCTGGATAAGGTAGTCTTGTTCCGTCCATCAAAGCCAGATTTAGGTCGACGCCGGCTGATTCTGAGAGATTGGCAGCTGCATCTATGCTCTCTTGGCTCACTTCCAGGCCATGGGCCTCAAACCCGGATTGTGCGAAGAAGATCAGATTGCCCCCTATGCCGAATCCCACATCCAACATTCGGCCCGAACGAGGCACATCGGCATAATTACCCCGGATCAAACGGACCAAGTTCTCATCGGGATATACGTTGCCAACACCCCGGCGATAAAATGTCGCCCACTGTTCGGCTCCAGGCATGGGGTTTTGCGTCACTCGTTTACTCCTTACCGGTGTCTGGGAAGCGCATAATCGCTATGCCTTCCCAGAGTGTTTGTATATGGCTTGCAAGGGCTATAACGGTCGAAATACCGCTTTTACTGGTGCGCCCTCAAGAAGCGACTCAATGTCCTTTGTATCTATGGCCTGTTTCAAGACCAACAGGGCCTCTTGGTAGGCAGCCAACGTCATGTCAACGTCTTCCATCGAATGGGAGTACGAAACACAATGGGCAGCCCCGAACAGGATTCCCCGTTTCAGCACTTCCTGCTGGAACAGACTCTTCAACAAGAGAGAGTTGTTTCCAAACTCGTCCTGGAACAACAGCGCCGTCCGAGGAGCCAGACCGATTGACCGGGTTTGGGATTGCAGGTTCAGGTCCCAGACCATCCGGTTGTAACCGTCCTGCAGCCGGCGTCCCACTTCCCATATGTGGTCGAAGACCGGCTCTTCCTGCATCACCTTGATGGTGGCGATGCTTGAGGCCAACGACAAACACTCACCGCCGAAGGTGAACGAGTAGAAGACATCGTCAAAGACCTTCATGACGTCCCGCGTGCCCACCAAGGCCGATATCGGCATGCCGTTGCCCATCGCCTTGCCGTAGCAGGCCAGGTCTGGCGTTACGTCAAAGTCGTCATCGATACCGCCCAACCGGAACCGGAATCCTGTGGCCACCTCGTCGAAAATCAATACTGCACCGTTGGCGTGGATCAGTTCTTTCAGGCCCTTGAAATACCCGGGCTCAGGGAGCTCCATCCCATACGCTTCCATGATTACGCCAGCAACTTCGCCCTTGTTCTCATCGAACAGCTTTGCCACGGCATCGAGGTCGTTGTAGGGGAAGGCGAACTGAAGGTCGATAGCGCCCTGTGGTACCCCGGCATTCCGGGTCGTGCCGCCGACATACCAGTCGTGCCAGCCGTGGTAGCCGCAATGCAGAATCTTCTCCCGGCCGGTGTATGCCCGCGCGCCGCGGACGGCCCCGGTCGTCGCATCAGACCCGTTCTTGCCAAACCGCACCATGTCAGCCCAGGGGATGATGTCGGTGAGCATCTCCGATAGCTCGACTTCCAACGGGTGCATGAGAGAGAAGCTAATGCCGTCATTCAATTGTTTTTTGATAGCCTCGGATACGCTGGGGTAGTTGTGGCCCAGGATGACCGCGCCGAGGCCCATGGGGTAGTCGATGTATTCGTTGCCATCCACGTCCCAAACGTGAGATCCCTGCCCGCGTTGCAGGTATTTGGGGGCGATGCCATCAACGTACTGGGAGGGTCCTTTGCTGAGCGTTTGAGTGCCGGCAGGGATGAGGGCTTTCCCTCTGCTCCAGACCTCTTCGCTGTTTTTTATCACTGGTTTGGGGTCGTACCTGAGCACGTGGCGTTCCTCCGCTAGAGATTTCAGGAATCCTTCGTTGCGCCGAATGTCCATATTGGGCCTGAATGTTTCTGGTTTCCGGTTGTACAGTTCGAGAATTTCCGCGAGGCCGAATTCGTGCCCATGCTGGGGGTACAACTCACCGAACACGCTACGAACCACTTCTAAGTCGACGGCCTCATCAACCGTTAGCCGGAGGTAGGACAGGTCCTGGGAACAACTGACATACCGGAGGCGGAACTTGCCTGACATCGTGATGTAGGGCGAAACGTGCTCCCGCTCGTATTGCTTGGTCGCTTCGTTCCAAGCCCGTTCCAATGCCGCGAAGGACATGACTTCAACGTCGAGACCCTCAGGCCATTCCGGCGTCAGACACACATGGTCGAACTCGCCTTCGTGCTCGGTGAACTCCACCACCACCTGGTCTATCACCGCCGGGTCTATCAGTGGACAGTCACCGGTCAGCCGGACCACAGCGGTGGCGCCCAAAGACTTCACGGCTTGGTAGGTGCGGTCCAGCACGTCGTTGACGCTGCCGGTCGACCATTCGACGCCTGCATCTTTGGCGATCTCAATCACCGGTAGGTCGTCCGATGTGTCGGTGGTCGCCACGATGATCTTGTCCAGAGTCCTGGCCAGCTTGGTCCGCTGGATCTGATGCCAGAGCATGGGCTTGCCACAGATATTCTGGGTGACCTTCCCGGGCAACCGGCTGGAACCGGTCCTTGCTTGGAGAACGGCAATGATCATAAGACTTTCTTTTCGCCCGATTCCATGGACTCCTTGATGGCCAAAGCTATCTCCAAGACCCGCTTGGCGTCAGAGGCATCCAGGGCTGGGCCTTCTTTTCCGTCCAAGCAGGCTATGAAATGCTGCATTTCATCCAAGTACATCTGGTTGACGTTGTAATCCACGGGGTCGGGGTACTCGCTCCATTCCCCGGTGCTCGCCGAGAACATCCGGACACCTTTATTCTTGACGTCCCAAACGATTGTCCCCTCTTCGCCGACCACCTTGCAGGTCCGCCAGTAGTCGCGCTGAAGGTAATCCATATGGATCGAGACGTTGGTACCGTCGACCATATTCATCAAGACGTCCACAGTGTCTTCGGTATCTATATCAAGAGAACTGAGCTTGCCGCCCTGGGCGAATACTCCCTGGACCTCGCCGAACAACCAGCGGGCGTAATCAATCTCGTGGATGCCGTCCAGGACCACGCCGCCACCCTGCGAGGATTTGGCGCTGTACATATCGCGGTAATCTTCCCAGGGGTGCCAATCGGGCAGGTATTGGCCCGAATCCAACTGCGCCGAGATCACGTGGCCGATCGCCTGCTCGTCGAGTAATCGTTTCACGGTCGCCGGGCCGTGATGTAACCGTAGATTGCAGCCCACCAAGGCCGTAAGGTCTCGCTCTGACACAACGTCCAGGAACTCGTCGACGCCTTCCATCCGGTTGCTCAGCGGCTTTTCGATGAACAGATGACAACCTTGGCGCGCGGCTTCCAGGGCCAGTGGTACGTGTAGGCTACTGGGCGTCGCGATTACGGCAACGTTGGGTTGGCAGGCCCAGGCTTCTTCAAGACTGCCCACCGTTGCGACACCCAAACTCGATTCTGCTTCCGTACGGCGGTCGGCCCGCAGGTCCATGCCAATCACGTTTGAGACTCCCAGGGCCAATAGATTGCCCATGTGCCTCTTGCCGATCGACCCGCAACCGATGACCAAGAACCGGCGGTCATTGCTCATGGATGAATCGGGACGACCAGGCTAGTCGAAATAGTGGGATACGACCTTGTCGACGGCCTCAATGACTTCATCTTGTTCTTGAGCGGTCATCGCATGGAACATCGGCAGAGTGATCAATGACTCGTACCCGGCTTCGGCATTCGGGAAATCCCCGTCATTGAACCCAAATTTCTCCCGGTAATACGGGTGTAGGTGCACCGGGATGTAGTGCACGTTCACGCCGATATTCTCAGCCCGTAAAGCTTGGAACAATTCCTTTCGGCCAACGGCGAACCGCTCCAGTTGAAACCGTAATGGGTAAAGATGCCAGGCATTCAGCGAATCAGGGCGTTGTATCGGTGGGACCAACCCCGGCATTTCGGAAAACGCTTGGAAATACCGCTGGGCAATTTGCCGCCGAATCTCGAGATTCTGGGGCAAACGGGCCATCTGGCTGGTACCCAGTGCGCAGCTGAGATCCGGTAGCCGGTAGTTGTACCCCAGGTCTAGCATCTCGTAATGCCAGTCGCCGGCAGCCTCCCGCTGGTGTGAGTCGCGTTCGATACCGTGGTTCCTGAAGCGTCGCAGTTTGCGGTCCAGTTCCGGGTCGTTGGTGGTGATCATCCCACCCTCTCCGGTGGCGATGTGCTTCACGGGGTGGAAGCTGAACATGGTCATGTGGCTGATGGAGCCGACCTTGCGCGATTTGTACTCTCCGCCCAGCGCGTGGGCAGCGTCTTCAATCACGACCAGACCATGCTTGTCGGCCAATTCCAGTATCTCGTCGAGAGCGACCGCGTGGCCCGCGTAGTCCACCGGCAAGATGGCCTTGGTCTTGGACGTGATCTTGGCTGCGATCTGGTCAGGGTCGATGTTCAGATTGTCAGTACAGACATCAGCGAACACCGGCGTTGCCCCCATGTAGACCACGCAATTGGCGGTGGCGCAAAAAGTCATGGGCGTGGTAATCGCCTCGTCGCCCGGCCCAAGACCGGCGGCGAATGCGGCACCGTGCAATGCAGCAGTCCCGGAGCTGTAGGCCACTGCGAATTCAGCCCCTACATAATCCGCGACGCACCGCTCAAACTCCTCCACCTTTGGGCCGGTGGTTAGGAAGTCGGACCGCAGGACGTCAACCACGGTGTTGATGTCGTCCTCTTCGATCTGCTGGCGAGCGTAGGGCAGGATGCTGGAACGCACGGGTTTGCCGCCATTGATCGCCAATACCTTGCTGCCGGCGTCCTTGCTACTCAAGGCCGGCGACGATCTCCCGCAGTTCTTCGACCGAAAGCCAATTGGGGTTGGTGTCACTGGTGTAGCTGAACTCATGGTCGACAGCTGTTCCATCTTTCCATTCGCCCTGCTCCCACCACATCTGGGCGGGTTGAATCACGTACATGTCAGGAAATTCCAGGGTAAAACGCGCTTCGTCCGATGACACCAACAGCTCGTGGATCTTTTCTCCTGGGCGAATGCCCGTCACTTCGGTCTCGCAACCGGGAGCAATGGCCTCCACCAGGTCCATGATGTTCATGCTGGGAATCCGGGGAATGAAAATCTCCCCTCCCTGCATCCTGTCGAGACACTGGAGGACGAATTCCACGCCCGCCGTCAGAGTCAGCCAAAATCGGGTCATCTTCTTGTCGGTGACGGTCAGCACGCCGGTTTTCATCTGTTGCTGAAATAGGGGGATCACGCTGCCCCGGCTGGCAACCACATTGCCGTATCGGGCACAACTGAACTTGGTCCGCCGGGAGCCAACGTAGGCATTGCCTTGGACGAACAATTTCTCGGCACAGAGCTTGGTGGCGCCGTAGAGATTGATCGGGTTCACTGCTTTGTCGGTGCTGAGGGCGATAACCTGCTCAACGCCGGTGTCGATGGCCGCATCAATGACGTTGACCGCACCCAGGATGTTGGTCTTCACCGCTTCGAACGGGTTGTACTCACAGGCGGGTACCTGCTTCAGCGCCGCGGTGTGCACCACGATATCGACGGCATCCATGGCACGGCGGAGCCGCTCGGCGTCGCGGACGTCTCCCAGAAAATAGCGCATGCAGGGGGCGTTGAAACGCTGCTGCATCTCATGCTGTTTGAGTTCGTCTCGGCTGAATACGATCAGGCGACGGGGGTGCTCCCCTTTCAAGAGAGTTTCGATCAACATCTGACCGAATGATCCCGTTCCACCAGTTACCAAGACCGATTTATCGGCTAAGGCCAAAACCATCTTCGGTGCTACCTCACGATTACCCGATTTGCGATTTCCATTTCCACTAACCCGTGACCATTTCGTAGACGCGTTCCCGGTCCCCTCTCAGTTCCAAAAGCCATTCGACCGCTTCCCGGACGGCCCCGTGTCCGCCGGCGGCCTGAGTGACGTAGGCGCAGGTCTCTTTGACTGCAGGCACAGCGTTCGCCACGGCTATTGGCAGTCCAACCAACCTCAGTAGGGGGATGTCCTGAAGGTCGTCGCCGATGTAGGCCATTTCACCCGGCTTCAAAGAGAAGTCCTTTAGTAACCGGGGAAGGACCTCGGCTTTCTTGCCGACTCCCTGGTAGAGGATGTCCATGTTCAGCTCGTTGGCCCGCCTTGCCACGACCGCGGATGTTCGGGAGGTGACGATCCCGACCCGCATGCCGGCTGCCCTGGCCAGATTCACGCCCATGCCGTCTTGAACGTCGAAACGCTTGGTCTCTTCGCTCTCACCGGAGAGGATGATGCCGCCGTCGGTCATCACGCCGTCCACATCCAATAACAGGGCTTTTAGCCCCTTGGCAACGCGGGTCAAGTCGCCCAAGTCGCGTTTCAGGGTCATTGAGGCGACGATCCGTGAGTGGAATGAACCGTCAGGGCCATTTCCAACAATGCTGCCATCTTGTCCAACGGGACCATGGTCGCGCCGTCGGAAAGAGCTTCGAGTGGGTTGGGGTGGGTCTCAATGAATAACGCATCGATACCCACGGCGATAGCGCCCCGGACCTGCGCCGGTATGAAGCCGGGTCTGCCGCCCGTTGCTCCCCCGGCTGCGCCCATCTGCTGCACGCTGTGGGTAGCGTCGAACACCACCGGATAGCCGCCCCGCCGCATGATCACAAGACTGCGCATATCAACCACCAAGTCGCGGTAGCCGAATAGGGCGCCGCGCTCGGAAACCATCACGTTTTGGGTGCCTGCTCCGGTTACCTTCTCCACGGCAAATTCCATATCTTCAGCCGGAAGGAACTGACCCTTTTTAATATTTACCGCATGGCCCCACTTGCCACAGGCCTCAAGCAGGTCAGTCTGCCTGCAGAGGAAGGCTGGGATCTGGACGATATCGGCAACCTCGGCCACAGGCCGCACCTGGCGAGGCTCATGGACGTCGGTTAAGACCGGCACGCCGATCTGTTCTTTGACCTTGCTCAGCACCGCCAGTCCGGGATCCATCCCGTGGCCCCGGAACGATGTTGCCGAGGTGCGGTTGGCCTTGTCGAATGACGATTTAAAAACGTATGGGATGCCCATGTCCGAGCACAGTCTCGCCAGATGTTCAGCCACCTTCAGGCACAGAGACTCTGATTCTGCGGCGCAGGGCCCGGCGATCAATGCCAAAGATCCGTCGCCGATCTTCAGTGGGCCGACGTTGATGGGGTTTTCCAGGGGCCGAAACGGCGCCATAGCCCCATCCCAAACTTGATCATTATTGATTTGCATAAATTAGTCTTCTAGTGATTAAGCTTCTGGATTAGTCTTTTTGCGGTGGTTTCAGCATCGATTTCACCGCTTCCAGGTCTGCTGGCACATCGACGCCGAACGGTCTCCAGTCAATCTCAACGGTGCGGACGGTTTTGCCGGCCTCCAGCAGCCGTAGTTGCTCCAACTTCTCTGCCTTTTCCAACCGGCCTTCCGGCAGAGATGGAAACTCCTCAAGCAGGCCGCGCCGGTAGCCGTAGACTCCGACGTGCCCCCAATAGGCGGTGGTTGAGGCCCATTGGTCTTGCGCCACGTCCCTCACGAAAGGGACTGGACTCCTGGAGAAATAAAGTGCGTCTCCATTGCTGGCCCGGACCACCTTGACCAGGTTCGGGTCGGTTATCTCTGCCGGGTCCGTTATCAGGAACACCGGCGTCACCATATCTGCGGCTGAATCCTGCAGGGCCGACACCATCAGATCGACAACTGTTCCGGCGATGGTCGGCTCATCTCCTTGGACATTTACTATGATCTCGGCGTCCAATACGGAAACCACCGAGGCGATACGGTCCGTTCCGGAGGGGCAATTTTCGGCCGTCATCACCGTCTTGATCCCCCAGGAACCGGCCGCTTCATACACTTCTTCACTATCGGTGAGCACCCAGATCTCGTCGATCATCTTGGCCTGGGACACGCCTTGGCAGACATGCCAGAGCATCGGCTTGCCATGGATGTCCGCCAGGACCTTGCGAGGAAATCTGGTGGACTTCAGTCTAGCGGGAATGGCCACCACTGTTTTCATCGGTTTATCGGCCGGTCTGGATCGTGCCCGATACTGGAATGCGAGGTCAATCTGATTTTCCCAACAGGCCGGCCTCGACCAACGCGTTTATCTCCGGGATGAACTGCCAAGCGGGCACTCCGGCTTTTTCGGCGATATCCACCAGGTCATTATTGCCGTCCGAGTAGGACAAGAGATACATGATTCGATTCGTTCTGCCTGCAATAATAAGATTGTCGGTAACTCCCCCGATCGTTGCCCCGATGGTAGGGAACAGGTCCCGTTTGCTCAGCTGAGGCTCGCCGTAGGGGGATAGATTGATGTATCTGTGGTTGACTTCGTGTACCTGCACCAACCGAAGGTATGCCCGGAGGGTGCTTGCAATCGCGTCACCGGACACGTAGTCCAGATTATCCAGCGAAGTGTGATACTCAGGGTAGGTGCCGTACATTGACCGCATCAGCGACCCCACAGGTAGATTGAACCCCGGCGAGCAGTATTGCCGCTCGTCGCTACCCATGGGAAAGAAGTCGACTATCTCGGCCGTACCGCCGTCTTCGAGGTGCGACAGGCAATGCTCGGCAACCTTGTCGGCTGGGGTATCGCCCTGGCGGGACCGTTTGTAGGTATACGGACCGGGGTCGCCGACACAGGACGCGACATAGCCGGCGTGAAGGTTATTGGTCAAGTGCTTACCGTGCTGGGACAGATACACCAGCGCCCCAATCGTCTCGGGCACGTAAACGAACCGGTAGGTGTAATTCAAAGGGCACTGGGCCAGGAACTGATGCAGGAAAGCCAATAGCACCGGGCCCGATAGATTGTCGTTCGCCATGGATGGATGGCAGAAGTAAGTGGAGAAAAGTATCTCCCGATCGGATTTTCCGGGAAGCATGGCGTCGGCGAAAGTAAGACTACCGTCCTCAATGCTGGAATCTATATAGACCTCGTAATTTCCGTCGGGCATCTGGTTCAGTTGGTCCTGCGACAGGCAGAACCCCCAGCGCTGTTCGTAATAGCTCGTGACGTAGGGGACCGCGCCTGGATGGGCCGGGTTGGCGTAGAGGTAAGGTTTGAGGTCCTCCAGGGTCATCGTCGCGGAAACCGGCGTGCTATAGTTTAGGACGTGCAGGTTCGACTCCTGGAAGTCGACGATTTTATTGCCCTGGCTGTCTTTGATATAAGCGTCCCGGACGTTCCACTCTTTGGGTACTGTCCAGTCGAACGCCTGGTATCCCGTGGGCACTTCATGGAGTTGGAGAGAAATCCGGTCTTGCAGGGTTTCCAGGGTCTTCCAGTTGCCATCGCCGGTGATGCTGCGGCAGATCGGAAAAAGCCGCGACATCGTATCCATCATGTCGGCCGCTATGCTGTCCCAATCGGCTCGGTCGATGGCCTCAGCAATCCCTCCGTCAGGGATGCCATTATCGGGTTTAGTGTCCAAGAATTCGGTATTCTTAATCAGTTTCTTCTCTCGATTTTTGGCTTTAGCTATATTGGGTGAGGCGAAATAAAGGCAGATATAGATTCATCGGCGCAGAGCGTGCTGGGCGAGTCGGTAATGTTTTTGGACGGAGATGACGTGAATGACTGCGAGATTTACAGAATGGGTCTAGTTACTTTATGAAATAACCACCTGGTGCAGCGCGAAAGTTGAATTTGGAAATTTTTGGCAAGTCCTTGCCGAAATAATATTCCACCGCGGCCGTGGCTCCGGACCAACCTTCCAATCCGTAATCATCCAGAATAACAACTCCTCCCGGTACTACTAGAGGGAAAAACTCTTTTAGCGCTGCAAGCGTCGGCTCATAGAGGTCAAGGTCGAGGTTCAACAATGAGATTCGCATTTCGCGATTCGAATCAACGTACTCGGCGGCTGTTTGGCGGATGTCACCCTTCACAAGCTCAACTCGAGGGAATTCCGGCGCAAACCGATCTTGGTCAAGAAGTCCGATTAGATCGATCAGCTCAGATTCGGCCGTACCGGGATGGTATCCACCTTCTCGTTTATCGGCGATTTCCACAGTGCCCAAGTCTTCTTTTGTGATTTCAGGAAATCCGGAGAATGTATCGAAGCCGATGACCTTTTTTGAAGTGTCACCCATGCAGAAAATGTCGAGGAGTTTGGCCCAGAGCATTAGAGTTCCGCCGTTAAAAACTCCACATTCCACAATTCTCCCTGGCAGGTCGACCGTTTTTCTGAATAAATCGTAATGGCACAATAGCCGTGACAGGTCTCGACGGTGGGCATACAGCGAGAGATTACTGGCTACGTACTCAGGACTCCGGTCGTATCGCTCGAAAATTTGTTGGAGCGGTGATTCTGGGTCGTTCAAATCAGCATCCCTTTCGACGGATGAGGCGCTTTGCCACCGGTCAGTCGGTATTCGTGGAAAGTGCCTTGTCTAAAATTACTAGTCTGAATTTTTGGAACCATACCTAGGCCGCACGCCGGTGAAGGTTAGTGTTGCAAATACTCGGACGAAGTCCCCTAGGCGCAATGTGCTCATTAACCCGGAGTAGACTTTCTTGGCGGGAATCGTCCAGGGATGGTGCCTGATGAACGCGCCAGACCAAGGAGCTATTCTTTCGTTTAGGATTTGGGTCAATCCGAGGCTGCCAGTGACCCGGCCTTTAAGGACTGTAAGGCCAACACTCTGCAACATCGTTGTTAACGTGTCCGGCGTGAAATAATAAAGGTGGTCTTTACGAATAAAACGCCAGCCGCCGCGGCGCATTGTTGACAGTGGACTGGAAAAATTGGGGACCTCAATCACCAACAAAGCACATGTGGCCATGCGGTCTCTGCAGAACTCGAGTAACTCTCTGGGATCTTGGACGTGCTCGAGTACGTGTGAAAGCCGGATCACCTGAAATTCTTTGGGTAGTTCCTCTCTCTTGTCTGTGTGGAGGACCGTCAATTGTTGAGCTTGGCAGGCCGCTATCTTTGCCTGAGAAATCTCGACGCCCCAGGCGCCATAACCGGACTCCTTTGCGCTTAGCATGAAGTCCCCATCGCCGCACCCATAATCTAGGAAATCTACCTGACCTGAGGCTGAAACTGCGCCGGAATTCAGGGCTTTTCGGACCTTTTCGATTTCATTTAGTTGGGTCAGGTTTCGGTGGTCTGATGACGGGCTACGACCGTCGGTTCCAATGTGCCGGGTGATAAAACCAGGTATCTTCAGAGATTTAGCCGTTGCGCCAGAGAAATCCTCGTCGTAATTCACATCTTTGAACGGTTCGATGGCCACTATTCTGCAGGCGTTACATCGGACCAATCTCTGGTCCTCGAACACTTCGAACAATGTCTCCAAGCTGTCATCCCCACAGACATGACACTTTGGCTCGTTCATGATTCCGAACCTAACCAGCCCAACTCTGGGTCTGCGGATGTTATTGACACGGCACACGCCATTGAGTCAACCGAGATGAGCTCGGCAACAGCGCGGTAGCCTTCAACAAGGTTGATGGCCCGAAGGCTTCCGTAGCCCAGATGGACGGTCCTTACCAGTCCCTGTTCGTCCAGGATATCTCCTATTCGATTGAAATCTTGGTCGAAGTTCAGGTCCCTTACATACATGCGGTATGTGATGTTGTCAGTGCGTTTGGAATCAGTCACCCGACCGGGGAACTCTTTCCAATACCGGTATGGGACGCCTTCCATTTCCTCGACGTGATGAATGAAAGTCGCTCCGCTTTGAAAATCGACTCCTAGCATCAGATTGATCCCGTTGATTTCGGTCATTATGCCGAACGGAGATTCAGCTCCAAATGAACTTTCTGACACGTGGCCAACGATTTCTGACGCTTTTGGTCCAAATGCGGCGACCGAGTGAATCGGATTTATGGTTCGGTGGACAGGGTAATGCGTGCGAAATTCCTCGCTGATGATCCCGGTTTCGGAGCGGATATTTTGAGGATCAAAGGGAACTCCCTGATTAAACTCTTCGTTGAAGAAGCGGAAGGTGAATGTGGGCATTACCAAAGTCCCTGACTTGCCTACCGCTTCTAGCAAAGCTTCAATGACCCCGGTCGCTCCACCCTCCATGACACCGAGAGAGGGAAGATCGCTGTGCACCATTAACACACTGCCGTCTTCGACGCCAGTGGCTCTTATGGCGGTCAGAAGATCCTGGTAGCTGGTGCGAATCACGCCGCTGCCTCAGTTAAGAATTGTTCTATCGCCGCCAATGATCGGGCTTCCATAATCTGCTCTGCGGTCAGTTCGATGGAAAAATCGACTTCAATAGCGAGCATGATCTCGATGTGTTTCACGGAATCCCAGGCTTCCGGATTTGAGAGTTCTGCGTCATCGGGCATCTCATCCAATGGAATCCCCAAAACACCGGCCATTAGTACGCGCAGTCGTTCGTGCATTGACCCTCTTGTAATTTGGGCTTTGGTAGGGCGTTGGCTTAAGCAGCAATCTTGATGCAACTTGGAAACTTGGGAAATGTAGATTTCAGATCGAGTTCATAATTCCCAGACTGCTCGGTGGGCAGAAACCCTAGGCGAGAATAGAAGTGCTCAACCATGGAGTTTTTGTTGGTTGGGATGTACTGCCCAACAAGCACCTCGGCGCCCCTTGATCTCGCCCTATTCGCGATGAACGCTACTAGGGCGTCCTCAACCTGTCTGCCAATCACACGACAGCTTAGCAGCAGGGTATCGATCCAAAATCGGTCGTCTTCTTGGCGCAAGATGGTGAGTCCCGTTATGCCGTTGTCGCCAAAGCGATCACGCAACGCGAGGGTGTAGACATCTATTTGCGGGTCCTCGATCATCCGTTCTATGTCGGCTGAAATGTATCTCGGAGAAGTGAGGTTGAATTGGTTGGTTCTCTGGCACATTTGAACCGCACGTTCCAACTGAATTTGGCTCAGAGGCAAAATCTCCGCTTCTTGCCCGAGTGTCTCCAAGAATGAATCTAACGATGGTGCCGAGGACTCGGCCTCATTCCGCCGTGTCTGCGCTTGGTACATCCCCGGTCGCGCCACATCTTCTGCGGTCACCTGCAAGCGCCGAAACGCCGTGAGATTACGCAAGAAATTAGGCCAGACGGTCGGATCTTGAGGCAGTTCTGGCACCAATACTTCCGGTAATTGGGAAGACACCCAAGCCCGCTCGACCGGGTTGTCGTCAAAGAACACAAATGAATCTAATCCAAGGTTCAGGTCAGATGAGATTCTTTTGAGGTTTTTGACCTTGTCGTCCCAATTTATCTGTGCAGATGCGAAGCTGTCCCTGCGCAGAACCATTGATGGATGCTCATCGATGGCCTGCCAACCATCTTCGGGATTGTTCTTGCTACAAATGGCAAGAAGTATTCCGGAATCATGTAGGCGTGAAAATTCTTTTTGGATGTCGGTGAAGGCGAGACCAACACCTTCTTGTCCGATCTTTAGACCGCTTAACCCGTCTTCTCCGATGGTGCCGCCCCATAGGGTGTTATCCAAATCGACGATAGCCACTTTCCGCGTCCGCCCACGATGGGCGCATACATAATCGGCGACGAGATTTGCTAGAGAGGCGAGTCCCTGTGGATTAAGGCGCATCCGCGCCATATACCACAACCGGTCATCGCGGTATGAGCCAGTATTCCTCGAGCGTACATGCCAGTCCCAATCGACGATGATTACCCGCCGCGATTCCCGTCCAATTCTCCTGAATCGGGCCGAGAATTGCTCAATCATTGACTGGCCGCGCTCCGGAGAATTAGGGTCGAGAATATGCGGGTTCGGCAAGTCATCCAGCGAGGGGGTTGCTATGTAGATGGTCGCTTCTGGCATCTGATCTAATAACCGGTCGATCAACTGCTGGAAGCGGGTGATTTCGAGGTCTGATGTCTGCGCCTGGCCGTCTAAATCTTGCTTCGCACCCTCGTAGGCGTCGGGAAAGAAATCCTTGATATCGGTTACCAGTAAGATGCTGTCCGGACCAAATTTGTACAAACCTGAAGCGGGGTCCAGGACTTCTTGGGATATTTGGTTGAATCCGCCCAGGTACGTGGCACAGTTGAATCCGGCATTCCCCAACGCCGTGGTTAGCAACGGAGGCAAATGGTTCAACGTAAAGGTTCCGAGTATGGCCCAGCGCATCTCGGTTTTATTCGGCTCAGATTTTTCTTGCATCAGATGTGCTCCACTATGTATTCGCATAGAGGGAACTGCCACTTACCGGCCGGCGCTTCAACTGCCTCATAGTCATTCATAGAATTTGATTTTGCAATTTATGCAGGGTCGTGTTCTCAAATTGATGGCTGGCTTGTACCCGCGCTTGCCGATGTTTAAGACCGACTCGTCTACGCAGGTAGCCATGGTCACCAATCCACGATACAGGCGCCCCAAGAATACCCTACACCGAAGCCAGCTAGGAGCAGGCGGCTACCCGGCGCCACCAGGCCCTCGGACTGGGCGTCTCGGATGGCTATGGGGATCGATGCCGAAACCGTGTTGCCGACTCTTTCCAGGTTGCGGTACATCTTCTTTGGCGGAATCTTGAGGGTTGCTTCCAAGTGGTC
>Ga0315339_1001036_pt1 | contig 27472 bp, 25 predicted proteins | sample ASW17metaG_FD_204514 | JGI IMG/M metagenome (GOLD analysis project Ga0315339, IMG submission 204514) | Ammonia-oxidizing marine archaeal communities from Pacific Ocean, United States - ASW #17 | ecosystem: Environmental > Aquatic > Marine > Oceanic | place: USA: California | collected 2016-12-05 | reverse complement strand
AGATATGGTTTTAATCCGCATCACGCACAACTTGCCGATGCAATAGAAGTGTTCATTGGACAAGGTCAAAAAGTTGGAATGGGCGGACATTTAATGGGTCAAAAAGTTACTGATCAAGTTGCTGAAATGAGATCTTTACCTTCTGGTATTGATCAAAGATCACCTGCAAGACATCCCGACTGGCTAGGTCCTGATGATTTATTTTTAAAAGTTCAAGAATTAAGAGAGCTAACAAAAAATAAAGTTCCTATTCAATTAAAATTAGGTGCTGCAAAAGTTTATGATGACGTTCGTATGGCTGCAAAATGTAATCCAGACTCTATTTTTTTAGATGGAATGGAAGGGTCTACTGGAGCAGGACCACACATCGCTGCTGCAAACACGGGTATTCCTGGTATTGCTGCAATAAGAGAAGCAAGAAGAGCTATTGATGATGTAGGCAAAACTGGAAAAGTTACATTAATTTATGCGGGTGGTGTTAGAGATGGCGCAGATATGGCTAAAGCTTTAGCTTTAGGCGCAGATGCAATAGCAATTGGAACTGGTGCTTTAATTGCACTTAACTGTAATAAAGATATCCCTGAAGCCAACTTTGAAAAAGAAATGGGTGTACAAGCTGGTCAATGTTATCACTGTCATACTGGTCGTTGCCCAGTTGGTGTGGCAACTCAAGATCCAATTTTAAGAAAAAGATTAAATCCTGATGATGCTGCATTAAGAGTTTATAATTATTTACATGCAATGACTTTAGAAGCTCAACTTCTTGCAAGAGCTTGTGGTAAAACAAATATTCACTCCTTAGAGCCAGAAGATTTAGCAGCATTAACTATGGAAGCTTCTGCTTTAGCAAAGGTACCTTTAACTGGAACTAATCACACAGTTGGTGTTGATGACTTTCATAAAATATAGGAATTAATCATGGGTAAAAAAAAAACAAAAAAAAAAGTAAAAACAAAAAAATTGAAGCTGGGAACATCTAAAGAAACTGCTAGAGAAAAAATGATTGGGCAACATATCGGTTATAGATATGATGTTAATATGTTGCCTGATTATAAAAAAATTACTCCATTCTTAAAAAAATATGTAGAAGCTATGGGTTGGGATGATTTAAATTGGTTAGAAGATGTTCATATGGGATATGAGGAAGGTAAACCTGCAGTATTTTGTAGAAATGCAAATGGTTGGGTTACCATTCCAAAATCAATTAAATTACCAAACAACCAACAAGATAGAGATATGATAGCAAGAGAACTTTTAGTTAAGTTTCAAATGTCACCGAAACATCCTCTTGTTGATTTGAAAAAAGCTTACTTAAAATTTTAATATTACAATCTTAGGTTGATAATATTTTAAAAATCTAGTTTTCACGCAATTATTACTGCATACTTTTATTGTCACACCCTAAAAAATCTCATAAGGTTTATTTAATTAATATGGGAGAAAGATTATGACTGATCAATTAGGGGCTCTTACAACCATATTTACAGAATTTTACTACTGGGTAACAGTAGTATTGATGTTTTTAATTCACGTCGGATTCTGTATGTATGAAGTTGGAGCTTCGCGTTATAAACATCACCAACACACACTTATGAAAAATACAATGCTGATACCGCTAGTAACAGTCACTTGGTTTTTATTTGGTTGGTGGATTTACTGGGCATTCCCAACAGGACCGGGAATAGCTCCTTCAATAATGAATGAAAGTGCGGCACTAATTACTGACGAAAGTACTTTTAGTGCAAGATGGTATATGCCAAATACAGAATTTATGGCGGTTAACTTAGGTGACCACATAAGTGGAGTATTCTGGGCTGCGTTCCTACTATTCTCATGGACAGCTGCTTCTATAGTTTCAGGAGCAATCATTGAAAGAATTACGACTTTTGCATTTGGAATTTTAGCAATTGCAATAGGATCTGTTTTTTGGACAATTGATGCTGCTTGGGGATGGCACTTTGATGGATGGATGCTCAAAATTTTAGGATATCATGATGCATATGCATCAGGAGTAATTCACGCAGTTGCGGGTGGATTTGCCTTAGGTGTTCTAACGGTTTTAGGGCCTAGAATTGGAAAATTCTCATCAAGTGGTGAACCAAGAAATATAGGACCAAGAAATCCTTGGCTAGTAACAATTGGATTATTTTTAATTTATACTGGTTTTTGGGGATTTTATGCGGCATGTAATATACCGATATTTGATCTTGGACCTGAGTATGGAATGGAAGGTGTCACATACTGGACAGCAACAAACATATATGTAACCCCTACTACACTTAGTGGTATTACAATGAACTTCTTGATGTCATTATCAGGTGGATTATTAGCTGGATACGTGGTCGCCAAAGGTGATCCTTTCTGGACTTACTCAAGTGGACTAGCAGGTATCATCTGTGCATCAGCAGGTAATGATTTGTATCACCCGATACAAGCAATGCTTATTGGTGCGATCGGTGTTGTGATTGCATACAAACTACATTACTGGGTTGAACGTACGTTCAAAATTGATGATGCAGTTGGTGCAGTAGCAGTGCATGGTTACGCAGGAGTTGCTGGACTTATAATTTGTGGATTTGTTTTAAATGGCTATCCTTCATCTGGATACAGTGTTGGAGCTATGTGGGACGGATCAACTTATGCATCAATCAACCCATTAGGACAATTCTTAGGAGCAATTGTAATGTTCTTAGTTCTTGGACTAATACCAGGCTATGTCATAGCTAAAATACTAAGCGCAATGGGTAAATTAAGAATACCGCGTGAAGTAGAAATAGCTGGACTAGACTATGAAATGATGGAGGACGATAGAGATGCTGAAAAAGCAGTCGCCTCTTCAACTAGGTAAAGGAGAAATATATGGCTACAGTTACAAACTGGATAGATCATTTAAGTGCTGAAGAAGTTGTCGGAGCGGTTTATCCGGGAGCTGGATCTAGTGAAACTTTACTAGTTGTTATTGGTATAGTTTTTTGGATTGGTTGGCATGTTATTACTGCTACATCTGAAAGTGAAAAACTTGCAAGATTGGCTAGAAAAAGACATGGTGCTAATGATCACAAGAGCAATGTTACCGAATGGTAATTTAAATTAAAAATTTGGGCGCTACTTAAATGTAGCGCCCTTTTTTTTTATGAAAAATTAAAAAATAATGTCTGAAAATAATAACGAAAACCTTAGACCCAGCAAAATGAGAGGTGTACCTTTTCCAAAGGCCAAGTATGGTGTAATAGCAGCTATTATTATCATTGCAGTAGTTAATCTTATTTACTATAAAAACTTCTTAATATCTTTAATAAAATAAATCAAAAAATAATATTGTAGAGATAGGTTATCAATAGTAAATTAATATAATAATTATGTCTAAAAATTTATCTAAAATTGCAAAAACTAAAAAAATTAAATATTTTTTAATTAGTTTTGTAGATTTATTTGGTGTCTTAAGATCAAAATTAGTTCCAGCACAAGCTATTGCCGAAATGCAGAAAAATGGAGCAGGTTTTGCTGGATTTGCAACATGGCTTGATATGTCACCAGCAGATACAGATATGTTTGCAATCCCAGATCCAAATAGTCTTATTCAACTACCTTGGAATAAAGAAATAGGATGGTTGGCTTCAGATTTATGGATGGGTGGTAAAACTGTTAAAGCATCTCCTAGAGTAATGCTTAAAGAACAAATTAATAAATTAAATAAAAAAAATTTAATTATGAAATCTGGTGTTGAATGTGAATATTTTTTAATATCAGAGGATGGTAGCAAAATTGCTGATACTAGAGACACTCAATCTAAGCCTTGTTATGATCAATCTGCTTTAATGAGAAGGTATGATTTAATTAAAGAAATATGTGATAGTATGATCGAAATGGGATGGAGCCCCTACCAAAATGATCACGAAGATGCTAATGGGCAATTTGAGATGAACTGGGACTATGCTGATTGCCTAATTACAGCAGATAGACATGTTTTTTTTAAGTACATGGTTAAATCTTTAGCTGAAAAACATGGATTAAGAGCAACATTCATGCCAAAACCTTTTGAAAATTTAACAGGAAATGGGTGTCATGCCCATATCTCTTTATGGGACGGTAAAGTAAATAAATTTTTAGACAATGGAGATAGATTGGGATTAAGTAGATTGGCTTATAATTTTTTAGGTGGGGTTATGCGTCTTGCTCAACCTCTAACAGCTTTTTTTAATCCTACAATAAACAGTTATAGAAGAATAAATGCACCACCAACAAAATCGGGAGCTACATGGTCTCCTAGTAGTATTTCATATACTGGAAACAATAGAACTCACATGATTAGGGTACCTGATCCAGGAAGATTTGAATTAAGATTAATGGATGGCTCCGCTAATCCTTATTTGCTTCAAGCAGGTGTAATAGCAGCAGGTTTATATGGAATGAATAATAAAGTAGATCCTGGTGAACCTCTATCTTGTAACATGTATACAGATTATAAAAATTATCCCAACCTAAAGAAACTACCTGATGAAATTGAAGATGCTATAGAACAATTAGAAAATAGTAAAGAAATTCTAGAAGCTTTTGGTGAATCTACTATTAGTAGCTATATAAAACTAAAAAGATCTGAAATAGAAAATTTTAATAAAGAAGAAAAATTTGACAAAAAAAACTCAATAACTGATTGGGAAAAGAATAGTACCTTAGATTGTTAAATGAATGAAAACAATCATTGAAAATAGTACTTGGTCAATTTCATCTTTTCTAGAAAATAAAAACTTTTCATTTAATAAAATACAAATTTTAAACTCTTTATCAGAAAATGATATTGATGAAGCCTATTCAAGTATTTCTAGTTGGAAAGGTTATTCTCCAACACCACTAATTGAATTGAATAAACTTTCAAAAGAATTGAATTTAAATAAAATTTTTTACAAAGATGAAAGTAAAAGATTTGATCTTAAATCCTTTAAAGCTCTTGGAGGAGCCTATGCGGTAGAAAAAATTACTAAAGGAAACAAAGATATTGTTGTTGCAACAGCAACAGCAGGAAATCATGGTAGATCTGTAGCATGGGGCGCAAGAAGATTGGGTCTAAAGTGTAAAATTTTTATAAATGAATTTGTTAGTGAGGCAAGAGGCCAAGCTATGGCTGATCTTGGTGCTGATGTAATTAAAGTTAAGGGTAATTATGAAAAATCTTTAATAGAATGTATCAAACAATCTACAGAAAATAATTGGCAAATCGTTCAAGATGTTGCTTGGAAAGATTATATGTTAGTGCCAAAATATACAATGGCTGGCTATACAATAATGATGAAAGAAATTGTTAATCAAATAAGCAATGATAAAATCACTCATATAATATTACAGGCTGGAGTTGGTGGCATGGCTGGTGCTATGGTTGCAGGTATAGCAAAATATTTAAAAAATGTACCTGAAACTATAGTTGTTGAACCTGACAGTGCCGCATGTGTAATGGAAAGTATCAAAACAGGAAAAATTGAAAAGATTGATATAAAAAGAGAAAGCTTAATGGGTGGAATGTCTTGTGGTGAGGTATCTTTAGTTCCGTGGGAAATACTAAAGAATTCTGTTAAATTTTGTATTAGTTTGCCTGATGATGATATTGCAAAAACTATGAAATTACTTGGAAATTCTAGCTTTAGTGATAAAAAAATAATAGCAGGAGAAAACGCAGCCCCAGGAGTAATTAGTTTAATAGCTTCTTGTGTTGATGATAAAATTAAAGAAAAATTAAAGTTAAACTCAAAATCTAATATATTAGTTATCGGCTGTGAGGGCGATACAGATAAAGAAATGTATCAAAAACTTATAAATCAATAAAACAACTATACAAATGAAAAAAGTTTTAAAAAAAGAAATTGATAATTTAGATTTTTATAAGATTTTTAAACCTGAATTAACACCAAAAAGAATGATGGAATTAGGCGTTTTTGGTGGTGCATACTTTGGATTAGATTTAAAAGAATATCCTAAATCATGGTTTAAAAATGCAAAGATAAGTAAAATTTTTAATGTAAATTTGAATAGATTCAAAGTTGTCTCAGGATTATCAAGGGAGCACTGGATAGAAAAAGGTTGGATTTTTAAAGAAGATCCTTTGGGTTGGTTTCAATGGTATTGTAGATTTTGTAACGGAAGAAGAATTTCTCATATGGATAAAATTCAAATTAAAAGATGGAAAAATTTTAGAAGACATGTTTTAGCAATTGAAAAAAATTGTGAAAAAGGTGATCTTGGATGTAGAAAAAGACAGAGGCAAGCTATATTGCAATGGGCTTACGATCCTTATAGATAATCACAATTTATAGACGTCAATTCATACAAACGACTAATTGTTCTTTTAAATGGAACTACCAAATTTTTTGAGGATTTAAGTAAATTTAAATCAACTTCTGATGTGATTGTTAAAGGAATTCTTTTTTCATATAAAATATCAATTAAAGTAATGAATCTTTGTTGTTGATTTGAATTATCTTCATTAAAAATAGGTAAATTATCTATAAAAATGAAACTACAATTATCTGCAATCTTGATATAATCTTCGGAACCAAAGTTTCTATTACACAGTTCATCAAAATTAAATTTTACTACTCCATTATAAAAATTTTCTAGTATGAATTTACGACCTTTTATATCAACTATTTTTGAATTTTTTATTTTATTCTTTGTTACTTTTCTAAAAAATTTATTAAAAGTAAAATTTGTTGATTGATTTACAGGGTACAGAAATCTTTCCAAACTTATATTTTTATTAGTTCTGTAATCCTCTTTGATAAGTAAATTATTCTCATAGCAATTATTCTCTAAAATTTTTATAAAAGGAATGAATTGATTTCGTTGTAGTCCACCTTCGTAGAGATCATTAATATTTATATTTGAGGAAAAAATAACTTTTATATTTTCTTCAAATATTTTTTTAAATAATTTTCCTAAAATCATTGCATCAACAATATTTGTGACTTGGAATTCGTCAAAATAAATTATTTTTGCTTTTGTTTTTAAATATTTTACAAAGTTATCAATTCCACTTTTTTTATCATTATCTTTATTTTGAAAAATAAAATCATGAAAATTGATCATAAATTCATTGAAATGTAGTCTTAATTTTTTTTCTTTTAATTCATCAAAGAAAAAATTTAAAATCATAGTTTTACCTACACCCACATCTCCAACTAAATAAAAACCAATTTTATTCTTTTTTTGTTTAAAAATTTTACTTAAAAAGAATTGTTTGAAATTTTGTAAATAATAATCTTTAAGATTTTCGATTATACCTAATTGGCTTTGATTTACTTCAAAATTTTTTTTTTCACAATATTTTAAAAAAGATTTCTTTAAGTTCATTTTTTCTTTTTAAAATCTATTCCATACTCTGATCTTGGTGTTTTTCTAAGTCCAAAAAGCCCTGGTATAAATATAGTCATAGGTTTTGTCCCTGGTTCTAGATCAACTCTATGTAAGTTATTTGCCGATCTAAAACCAATATATCCTGGCGCTCTCCAAAATTTACCTGTTTTCAGTGTTTCCCAATAACCTCCTTTTAAAATAATTGTGATATATGGGCAAAGATGTGTGTGAACACCCTCCCCATGGTCGTCTGCTAACATTTCGTGGATTAAAATATTGAATGGAAACCATTTAGGTCTATGTCGAAATAAAACATAATATCTGTTAATCCACGGTTTAGCTTCATTAAATTTTGGGTGAGATGAACCACGATCTAAAACAGTTTTTTTACGACCTAATTTCTCCAACAATTTTAAAAACATTTTAATTAAGCTTAATAATAGAATTGTCTTTAATAATATATAAGTTCTTATTTAAAACAAATGGTCTTGAAATTTTATCATTATCAATTTTTAATATTGAAGAAGTGGTTCCAGTAGTTATATCAATAACTAATAATCTGCCATTATCTGTTGTTAAATAAATATTGTTAACACCAATAATAAATCCAACAGGTTGAATTTTAGATCTTTTTTTTGGTTTAAAGTTTTTAAATATATCTGTGCTTCTAATAATATTACCTGAAAGTTTTTCCATAACAATTAAATAACCTTCCAACGATACTGTAAATATATAATTATCTATTAATGTGGGTCTTAGGTTTGAGTTAATTTTTTGTTTCCAATTTAAAGTACCGTTATTGGTATCGATTGAAAAAAATTCATTTTTATTATTTGAAAAATACAAATTATTTTTATCAGCGATTATATCAGAAGTTTTGAGAAAAAAACCATCGATATAAACAAGACTACTTTGGGTTGGACTTTGCCATAATAATTCACCACTTTCTATATCAACTGCACTTAAGTCTCCTAAAGAATTATTAAAATAAATTTTTTTATTTAAAATAACCATAGAAAGTTTTTTTTGAGATCTTATAAGTGAGTTTTCTGTTCTAATATTCCAAATTTCTGCTCCATTTTTAATTGAATAAGATCTTAGAACGTTTTCAAAATCAATTATAAAAAACTTATTTTTGTAAGTTTTTAGCTGTGAATTAAATGGAACTACATTATTTTTTGACCATAATAATTCACCAGTATTAATGTCTAAAGCATAGTATTTTGCAATGTTATCTGCAACAATTAAGGTTTTTTCATTGCTTCCAAATAATAAAATTGGTTTTTGTTTTTTTTGAGATTTAGAGTAATAATTTTTTTTCCAGATCAGTCTAGAATCTTGGTCAAATTTTAATATCGTTCCTTTATTATCAAAAAATATAACATTACTATTATCAAATAAAATTATTGGATCATACTGATAAAAATTATCTATTTTAGAAAATTTGAATCTTGAGATACTTTTAAGATCGCCATCATAATTAATTCTTCCATTGTTATTATCATAATTATTAAAGAAACTTTTATCTATAGCTTTTGTATAAAGGCTAATCTTTAAACTAGGATTAAACTCTCGATTTAAAATTTTTTCTTTAACGAAAATTTTTTCAACATTGTTTATTTCCTCTATTTTTTCACTTTTTGTCCAAAATTTAGAGTTTTTATTAAATGAACAACTTGTTAAGCAAATAAAAATTAATAAAATTTTTAAAAAGCTATTCACTAAAATCTCTGTTAAGTCTTTTTTTAGATTCTGATTTAATTTCAACATTACTATTAGATAAGGTTAAAATCTGATTAAAAAATTCTTTTGCTTTTTGTCTTTCATTTTTTGAGTAAAAATATTCAGCCATTAAATAAAGAGCATGAGACTTCCATATACTTTCTGAATTAATAATTGGATTTAAAATTTTAATTAATTCATTTTCAGGTAAAATATCTGAGTTATAAAGTCCTTTTTTATAAATAATTAGATTTTTTATTTCAGATTCTAGTTTTGTTTGATTTATTAAAACATCAAATAAATTATTAATTTCATTTTTATCCTTAACAAGATCATTATCTATTAAAAAATATAAAGCTAAAGGAGAATAAGTTGTATCTTTTTTATTAACTAATTCAGTTAACTCATCAATTACTTTTTTTTTTTCTTCTGTATTATAATTTATTATTGCTAAATTGTATTGATTTGCCAACTTGATTTTGTTTCTTTTATTTATTTCATCATAACTAAAATATCCAATAAAGATAAAAATGATTATAGAAATAACTACAATTAAAATTTTTTTATTTTTTATAAAAAAGTTTTTAATTTTATTATTCCTAGTATTTGCGTCAATAATTGCTATTTCTTCGTCCATTTTTAAATCATGTTTCTTAATACGTATTGGAGTATTCCACCATTTTTATAATATTCTAATTCATTTTTAGTATCTATTCTGCATAACATATTAACTTTTTTTACATCTCCTGAGACATATTTTATTTCAACTTCTATTTTATCTGAAGGTAAAATACCTTTTTTTAAATCCAATACACTAATTAACTCTGAGCCAGTTAAATTTATATTTGTTCTATTCATACCATCGGTAAATTGTAGTGGCAAAACACCCATTCCTATTAAATTTGATCTGTGTATTCTTTCAAAACTTTCTGCTATTACAACCTTAACTCCTAATAATTTTGTACCTTTTGCAGCCCAATCTCTAGATGATCCTGTTCCATATTCTTTTCCTCCTATTACCACTAAATCTGTTCCTCTTTTTTTATATTCAACTACGGCATCATAAACTGGCATAATTTTTTCTTCAGGATATAGTTTTGTAAAACCACCTTCTTTTTCTGGAACCATCTCATTTCTAATTCGTATATTTGCAAATGCTCCTCTCATCATAACTTCATGATTTCCACGTCTAGATCCATAAGAATTATAATCTTTTGGCAAAATTTGACGCTCCATAAAATATTCCCCTGCTGGGCTTTCTTTTTGAATGTTTCCTGCTGGCGAAATATGATCTGTTGTAATCATGTCACCTAAAATCAATAAAGGTCTTGCATCTTTAATTTCACTAAAACCCTCAGGTTCATTAGACAAGTTATCAAAGAAAGGTGGTTTCTTCACATATGTCGATCCAGAATCCCAATTATAAATACTCGTATTTTCAGTTTTAATTTTTTGCCATTGTTTTGGTCCTTCCGAAATATTAGAATATCTTTTCACAAACATTTCAGCATTTAATGACTCTCTTAAGGTATCTTCAATTTCTTTATTTGATGGCCAAAGATCTTTTAGATAAATATCTTTACCATCTTTACTTTTTCCTAGTGGTTCTTTGTAAAGGTCAAACTCCATGTGTCCCGCTAATGCATAAGCAACAACAAGTGGCGGTGAAGCCAAATAGTTTGCTTTAATATGGGGAGATATCCGCCCTTCAAAATTTCTATTTCCTGATAAAACAGATACTGCATAAATATTTTCTTTTTGCATTGCTTCAACAATATTCTCAGGCAGTGGTCCAGAATTTCCTATACAAGTTGTACAGCCATAACCTACTAAATTAAATCCTAATTTATCTAAAAATACATTTAAACCTGCTTTTGCCAAATAATCAGTTACTACTTGTGAGCCTGGCGCTAATGATGTTTTTACCCATGGCTTAGTTTGTAAACCAAACTCAACAGCTTTTTTCGCAAGTAAACCTGCTCCAATTAAAACATTTGGATTAGATGTATTGGTACAAGAAGTTATCGCAGCAATTAATATAGATCCATCTTTAATCTCATAATCTGTTCCTAAAACTTTTGAAATATTTTGTTTTTTTCTTTCTGTTGCATCTTTAAAAACTTTTTTAAATCCTGATGAAGCTTCTGTTAGTAAAACTTTATCTTGAGGTCTTTTAGGACCAGAAATTGTTGGAACAATCGTAGACATATCTAGTGAAAGAGTATCAGTAAATTCAATTTCTTCACTTTCCCACAAGCCTTGTTCTTTGGCATAATTCTCAACTACTGAAACAGTCTTCTCGTCTCTTCCTGAAAATCTCAAATATTTTAAGGTTTCTTCATCAATTGGAAAAAAACCACAAGTAGCTCCATATTCTGGAGCCATATTTGCAATCGTAGCTCTATCTGCAAGAGTTAAGTTTTTCAAACCTTTGCCATAAAATTCAACAAATTTTCCAACAACTCCTTTGTCTCTTAACATTTTAACCACTGTTAAAACTAAGTCTGTTGCTGTAGTTCCTTCAGGCATTTTATTAGTTACATTAAATCCTATGACCTCAGGTATTAACATGGATATTGGTTGCCCTAACATTCCAGCTTCAGCTTCTATTCCGCCAACTCCCCAACCAAGCACTGAAAGCCCATTTACCATGGTTGTATGACTATCTGTTCCTACCAACGTGTCTGGAAATAAATAATTTTCATCTTTATATCTTTCAGTCCAAACGACCTTGGATAAATATTCTAGATTAACTTGATGACATATTCCTGTTCCTGGAGGAACAATTCTAAAATTATTAAACGCTTGCTGACCCCATTTTAAAAATGAATACCTTTCACCATTTCTTTGAAATTCAATATCAACATTTTTTTCAAAAGAATCAGTATTGGCTGATTTGTCTACTTGAACAGAATGATCTATCACTAAGTCTACTGCTGATAATGGGTTTATTGTATTTGGATCTTTATTTTTTTCTTTAACAGCTTCTCTCATTGCAGCAAGATCTGCAACAGCTGGTATTCCTGTATAATCTTGTAATAGAACTCTAGCAGGTCTGTAAGCTATTTCAGTTGATGACTTTTTTGTCCTTAACCAATCTTTAATTGCATCAATTTGATTTTTTGTAACTGATAAGTCATCTTCATATCTTAATAAATTTTCTAGAAGAACTTTTAATGATTTTGGAAGTTTTGATACTCCTGTTAATCCATTTTTTTCTGCTTCTGTTAACGAGTAGTATTTATAATTACTACCATTAATAGTAATAGTTTTTAAAGATTTATAAGAATTTTTATTAACTAGTTTCATTTTAATTAGATATAGAAGCCTATTATACAAACAACAAGTAGCAAGGACATAACATAGTTAAACCGTTTTATGAAATTATTATTTGTCGCAAATTTCCTAAGAAATTTACCAAAAAAAGTCCAGGTAGTTATGCTCAGAAAAGCAGTAAATGAACAGACAAATATAACCGTTAAAGAGCTACTTAAATAATTTTCATTTCTAACGAAGTTTGAGATTAATATAATGGCTGCCATTACTCCCTTTGGATTAATAAATTGAAATAAAAAAGTATCAATAAACTTTACTGGGTTTATATTTTTTTTGTTTGATGTGCTGATTGAAAATGAAATTTTATATGCCAAGTATATTAAAAAAAAAGTTCCAAGAATTCTAATAACTTCCTGAATGATTGGATATTTTATAAAAGTTGATATTAATACAAAATTAATCAAAATAACTAAAATTGTATATCCAAACCCTACTCCTAGTATTAATGGAATTGTTTTTTTTATGCCAAAATTAAAACCAGAAAATGAAGCGAGAGCATTATTAGGGCCAGGTGTAAAACCTAAGGAAAATGAAATTCCAATTAATAAAAATAATTCTGGGTGCATAAAGTTTACGCAATTGGGAGACCATTCTCAGAATCTTGAGATGGATGAACTAAAATAACCTTTTCTTCCTTGTCAATGGCTCCTAGAATTAGAACTTGAGAAACTACTCCTGCTATGTTTTTTTCTGCAAAATTGCATACTCCAATAACTTGTTTTCCTTTTAGATTTTTCTCATTGTAATAATGAGTTATTTGAGCCGATGATTGCTTAATCCCTATTTCCTTACCAAAATCAACTTCTATTACTAATGATGGTTTTCTAGCTTTTTCATTTTTTTTAACAGATATAACAGTTCCAACTCTAATATCTATTTTATCAAAAGTATCGTAGGTTATTTGTTCTTTCATAAATTTAATATATATTAGATCTTATTTATGAGTACAGAAAATAATGCTGATCAATTATTTAATAATTCTATAAAAATTTTAACTGATTTAATTGCTTTTAAAACTATATCTGGAGAAGATAATACCTCTTTAATTAACTACTGTGATGAAATTTTAAAAAAACTTGGAGCGACTTCATTTAAAACATTTGATAATGAAAATCCCAAACAACAGAATCTATTTGCAACTATAAAAACGAAAAAACCTAATGGAAAAAAACCAATAATATTGTCAGGACATACAGATGTTGTGCCAGTTTCAAAGGGTTGGAATACCGATCCATTCAAAGCTATTGTTAAAGGAGATAAACTTTTTGGTAGAGGATCTTGTGATATGAAGGGGTTTATTGCTTGTGCATTAGCTTATGCACCAATTTATTCTAAAGCAGACTTAGATAGAGATATTCATTTTTCATTTACTTTTGACGAAGAGACTGCGTGCATAGGAGCACCTATTTTAATTAAGGAATTAAAAAAAAGAAAAATTAAAAATGGAATTTGTATTATTGGAGAACCAACCAATATGAAGATAATAGATGCTCATAAAGGTTGTTACGAATATACAACTTATTTTGAAGGATTAGCTGGTCATAGCTCAGCACCTCATAAAGGTGTAAGTGCCGTAGAATATGCTGCAAGATATGTAAATAAATTAATTGAGTTAAGAGAAAAACTAAAAAAAAGAGCTTCAAAAGATTCTATATTTGACCCCCCTTATTCAACTCTTCAAATAGGAGGAATTTTTGGAGGAATAGCACACAATGTAATTGCTGATAAATGCCAAGTTGATTGGGAAACCAGACCTGTGGTAAAAGAGGATGGTATATTTTTAAACTCAGAATTAGATAAATATGCAAACGAAGTACTATTGCCAGAGATGAAAAGAGTATTTCCAAATTCCTCAATAAAAAAACGTATTATAGGAGAAGTAACAGGATTTGACAGGGAGGAAAAATCAGAAGCCTGTGAACTGGTCTCAAGTTTAACTGGAGACAACTCTAGAGAAGTAGTTTCATTTGGAACAGAAGCTGGATTATTTCAAGAAATTGGAATCAGTACTGTCGTTTGTGGACCTGGTTCAATTGAGCAAGCTCATAAAATTGATGAATACATAGTTCTTGATGAATTAAAAAAATGTTTAAATTTGCTTGAGGGAATAAAAAATAATTCTGTTGTGAACTAATCGTTCCAACCACTTACTACTTTAACTTCCAAATATTCTTCTAAGCCTAATTTGCCAGCCTCTCTACCAATTCCCGAATGTTTGTAACCACCAAATGGAGCATCAGGAGCTAAACCAGCACCATTAATATCAACCATTCCTGATCTTAATTTTCTAGCAACTCTATTGGCTTTTTCTTGATCTTGAGTTTGAATAAAGTTTAACAATCCATAAGGAGTATCGTTAGCAATAGCGATAGCTTCTTCTTCTGTTTCAAAAGGTATAATTGATAAAACAGGGCCAAATATTTCTGTTCTTGCAATTTGCATTTGATTGTTAACATCGGCAAATGCAGTAGGTTTAATAAAATAACCTTTGTCTAATCCATCAGGTTTTCCTGTACCACCAGCAACTAATTTAGCGCCTTCATCTATCCCAGCTTGAATTAATGTTTGAATCTTGTCGAATTGTGTTTTTGAAACCACTGGTCCAATATGATCTCCTTCTTTTGTTGCAATATCTACTTTCATTGAATTAGCAAAATTTTTTACTTTCTCTACAGTTTCCTCATAAATAGATTTTTCAACCAACATTCGTGTTGGTGCATTACAAGATTGACCTGTATTTCTAAAACATCTTAAAGCGCCTCTTTCAACTGCTTCAGCATCAGCATCTTTAAATATAATGTTTGCTCCTTTTCCTCCAAGCTCTAAACTAACTCTTTTAAAATCACTTGCTGCATTTTGGGAAATTAAAGCACCCGCTCTAGTTGATCCTGTAAATGAAATCATATTTACATCAGGGTGACTTGTTAATGCATTGCCAGTAACTGCTCCATCCCCATTAACTAAATTGAATACACCTTTTGGTAATTTAATTTCATCAATCATCTCTGCTAATATTATTGATGATAGTGGTGCTATTTCAGATGGTTTTAATACCATCGTACAACCAGCTGCTATTGCTGGAATTACTTTTAAACAAGTTTGATTCATTGGCCAATTCCATGGTGTAATTAATACACAAACCCCTTTTGGCTCACGGATAATATTATTATTAAGAGCGTGTTCTCCTAATTTTGCTTCAAATGTGTATTCTTTTAAAACTTTTATATAAGACTTTATATGACTTGCTCCAGTTCCTGCTTGTAACTGTGTTGAAAAATCAATAGGTGCTCCCATTTCAAGAGAAATAGCTTTAGCCATATCTGCCCATCTTTTTTTATAAACTTCATACAACCCTTCTAGGTATTTTAATCTTTCTTCTTTTGTTGAAAATGCCCAAGTTTCAAATGCTTTTGTTGCTGCACTGACAGCGTCATTTACATCTTCAACTCCGCCTAAGGATATAACGGCACACTCTTCTTCTGTTGAAGGGTCTATTACTTTTAAATCATTTGGTTTTTTTGGAGAAACCCATTGACCGTTAATGTAAAATTTTTTTTTATCTAGCATTTTTAAAAAATATATTATCTTTTAACTTTTGCAAACAAATTAGTTAACTCATAAACAATTGTTGCAGCAGCTAAAGAAGTAACTTCTGCATGATCGTATGCTGGTGACACCTCTACAACATCTGCTGAGATTAAATTTAAACCTGATAGGCCTCTTATGACATTAACCATTTCTCTAGTTGTCATACCTGCTATCTCTGGTGTACCAGTTCCTGGTGCAAAAGCAGGATCTAGAACATCTATATCTATTGATAAATAAAGTGGGTTGTTGCCCACTCTGTTTCTAATTCTTTCTGCTATTTTATCTGTTCCTTGTGTTTGGAATTCATCACAATGAATAATTTTGAAACCAAATTCTTCATCATTTTTAATATCATCTCTACTATAAAGGGGGCCTCTAATCCCAACATGCATCGAAGCATCATCTAAAAATAAATTTTCCTCTCTAGCTCTTCTAAAAGGTGTTCCGTGTGTATATGGCGCACCAAAATATGTATCCCATGTATCTAAGTGTGCATCAAAATGAACTAAAGCGACCGGGCCATTATTCATTTTGTTTATAGCTCTTAACAATGGAAGGGCAATTGTGTGATCCCCTCCCAAACTAATAATACTCCCGACTTTATTAAGAAGATCTGTGGCTCCTTCTTCAATTTGTTTTATAGCTTCATTTATATTAAATGGATTACAAGTAATATCTCCAGCATCTGCAACTTGTTGAACTTTAAAGGGTTCGACATCGTAACTTGGATGATAATTTGTTCTTAAATGTCTTGATGCCTGTCTAATGCTCATTGGGCCAAATCTTGCTCCAGGTCTATAACTAGTACCGGCATCAAAAGGAACTCCAACAATTGCAACGTCACAACTTTCAACATCCCTTAATTCAGGTAGCCTTGCAAAAGTTGAGGGACCAGCAAATCTTGGGACTTTAGTTCCACTAACAGGTTGAACTGGATTTTTGTTTCTTGTTTTTTTCATTTATAGATAAAATGTACCACATTCCTTTAATTTGGAATAACATCTATATTCAATAGATGAGATTATTTAGAGTTATTTTGTTGGTTTTTATTTTAATTTTGCCTGTTAAGGCAAATACGATCTACCAATTAATTAAAATTCCTAATTTAGAAATTTATGAATTAAACACTCACAATAAACTTAAATACTTTTATGCGTCAAAACCATTTAAACTTGGTGTTAAAAAGAATATTGTTTGCTTTAATTCAGATAGAAAAACTTTAGACCAAAAATATCAAATAATTAATAAAAATCTTAATAGATATTCAGCTAAGTTCTTAAAGAAGATAAATCTTAAATATATTGTTTTATGTGAAAATTTATCAATTTCTGAAATTAATACCGCTGGTATTCCAGACAACATAATGAAAACTCTAATATTAGATATTAAATTTAATGAAAATTACTTTGAGAGAATAATTCATCATGAAGTATTCCATATTATTAATGACAGTTATAAATCATTTTTTAATAAAGAAGAGTGGATAAACTTTAATAACAAAGATTTTAAATATGCTGAATGTTCAACGTGCTCTAAAAGATTGGGACTTGATACTTATATAAATACAGAAGGGTTTTTAACAGAGTATTCAAAGTCAACAGCATCAGAAGATATGGCTGAAGTATTTTCACACTTAATCCTTAAGATAAATAAATCAAAAGTTGATCCAATTCTTCAAAAAAAAAGGATGTTTATAAGAAATAATATATTAAAAATAGATAATAATTTTAAATTTTGATTAATGATTAAAAAAATAAAAGCTTCAAAATCTGAAAAAATTATTCTATTTTTTTTAATTTTACTTGGATTTTTTGTCATAACTTCTTTTGTGGTTATTAAAGACAAATGTTTATTTGTTAAGAATCATAACCCGAAAAAAATTAATTTTAAGAACCCTGAAAATATAGCAATCCTCAATGCACCGTGCGGCAATGTAATTATTGAACTTTATCCAAATATTTCACCAAACGCTGTTACAAGATTTAAAACTTTAATAAGATCAAATGCATATGATAATGTTGCTTTCCATAGAGTAATAGAAAATAAATTAGTCCAAGCAGGAGACTTGGAGTTTGGTGAAAAGAATAAATTAAATTATGGAAAGATTGGAACTGGTAAGTCAGGTTTGGGAACCATCTTGTCTGAACTGGATGGGGAATTTAAATATACAAAAGGAAGTGTTGGTTTAGCTAGAACTTTTAAAAATGATACTGAAGATAGTCAATTTTTTATAACTCTTCAAGACGAACCCTTATTTGAGGGTGAATATACGCCTGTTGGTAAAGTTATTTATGGATTAGAGATTTTAAAAAAAATTAAATATTTAAATAACTCTGAATATGTTTTGAGGCCAGACTTTATTAATACTTTTAAGATGTTGAATTAATAACCTAGTTTTTTATCTATCTGGTTTACCAATTCTTTATTCTCTATAAAAAGTTTTAAATTTTTTACAAATAAATCAAGAGTCATTTTTACATAATTTCCATTATCATCAGAAGATACGTGTGGTGTAATAACAAGATTGGGGGTATGCCAAAGTTTAGAGTTCTTATCTATTGGTTCTGGTGTAAAAACATCAAGTATTGCAGCTGCTATCTTTTTTTTATTAAGTTTTTCACATAATGCATCGTAATCTAATACTGATTGGCGACCAATATTTATAATGCCACAAGTTGGTTTTAATAAATCTAATCTTTTTCTATTAATCAAATTTTTAGTCTCTGAAGTTTCTGGTAACGCAAGGTATAAAATATCTGCTTCTGGAAGTACTGTGTCTATTTTTTCAATTGTTATGACTTTAGAACAGCCTTCTACAGGTTTTCCTTTTTTATTTACACCTATAATATTGGCACCAAGTGGTTCTACAAGCTTGGCCATTGAAGACCCTAAAGAACCTGTGCCAACAAGAACAATATTTTTTCCAGAAATTGGATTACTGAATAAAGATACAAATTTTTTATTTTTTTGGTTTGTAATAATTCTGGGCATATGATTTTGTAGCATTAACACACTCATTAACCCATACTCTCCTGCCTTCTTGGCGTGAACACCGCTACTATTAGTTATTATTAATTCCTTAGAAGCCCAACTAAAAGGAGATAAATGCTCTACACCTGCAGCTGTACAATGAATCCATTTTAAATTGGGAGCAATTTTTTTAAGATTTGAAGTTGGAAAATCATAAGTAAGTAAAATTTTTGAACTAGATATAGATGAAATAAAATTATCTTCATCCCAATCAATAAAAAACTCTACTTGTTTTTTTATTTTAGGTTCGTTTTCTAAGGCTTTATCAAGATGCTCTTTAGTTATAGTAAAATTTTTTTCACCCTCTAAATCACATGGAAAAGTGCCAGAACGTCCATGGTTATTTTTAATATGAACTTTAATCTTTTTATTATCTGTCAAAATTTCCACTCTTTTCCATTTTATAAAGGTTTTTTATAATATCATTATCACGTTTTTTTAATGGTATATCCTCTAAATCAAACTGCATTTTCATTACTGATGAACAAATCAATTTAACAAATTCTTTATCATTTTTATTTCTTTTTGGCGCTCTTAATACTGTATCCTGACCATTGGTTCTAACAACTTCTCCTTTTATTTTTTGTGGTTGAGGTGGCTCTTTTCCTTCCTTTAAACTTTTAATTAACTTTCTAATTCTTTGTCTATAAATCATAACTCCTCGATCAGTTGGCATTAAATGCTCCCCTTTATGACTGCTAATTGATCCCATTCCTTCTACTGCTTCTGCATCTCCAGGACTTTTTTGCTTTTCTTCTAAAGTTCTATTTGCAATTTCACCAGCTTCGATTCTTTCAAACCCTTCTTGATTGTTATATTCTATCGGATCTCCTCTATCACCAAAGTTTGCCCAAGCTAAAGCTACACAATGATGATCATCAATAGGGACTACCCATCTTGTGAAAGAGCTTCTTCCAAAATATTTACTTTTTGTACCATCTGTTGCAAAAGCTGCACCTGCTTGAGTAAAGTTTGGTAAAATTAATTCATTCACTCGAACCCAAACATTATCCTCTATTCGTCTAGTGTTACAACCCAAGTATTGAATTCCCCTTTCATAAAAATCTATTTCACCCACTTCAGCAAAGCTCTCTGAAAATTGAACTCCTGAACTTTGTCCATGTAAAAATGAAGTGTGAACAGGGTCCATAATTGCATCGAGTACTTGAATCCAATTACAGTTATAATCTATACGATATGGGCTAGATATATTATCTGGTATTTTAAATGAATCATAATGTGGAAATTCTGGTATTTTATCCATTGGTCCTAAATAAGAAAATACCAAACCATTAAATTCAATTATAGGATAAGCTCCAAGTTTAAATGTTTCTCTTAATTTTTCTGCTGATATTGAATTGGGATCTTCACCAGGTGTTTCAAGAATCTTACCATCAGGAGAAAACAACCAACCATGATAACAGCATCTAATACCTCTTTCTTCAGTTTTTCCATAAACCATTGATGCTCTTCTGTGGGGACAGGCTTTATGAACTAAGCCTATATTACCTTTAGTGGTTTTAAATATTACTAAGTCTTCGCCTAAAATACGAATAGATTTAGGAGTTTCACTAACCTCAGAAGTTAAAGCTACAGGGTGCCAATAACGTCGAAGATACTCTCCACCTGGTGTTGTCGAATCTGTACAGGCTAAACCCTCATCAATTTTAGGTACAATTGCCTGTTTGTAACCTCTAAAATCTTGATCATTAAAATTCTCGTTACTCATATTATTTTGCTCTTTAAAACTATTCTATTGTAAATCTTAATATTCTAAAATAGGGTTTTCAATATAAATAATTTGTTTTTAAACTATATAGCGTATGTCAAGAGAGAAAAGTTTAGTTAAGATTAAAAAGCCTAAAAATCTAAATACTATATTTGGATTACCCGCAAAGTCATATACTGATGAAAATTTTTGGAAAAAAGAATGTAACACTGTATTATCTGATGGCTGGTTATTTGTTGGTTTTGTTCATGAATTTAAAAAACCTGGTGATGTAATACCTCTATTTATTGCTGATAAACCTATACTTCTTGTTAAAGATAATAATAATAAGATAACTGCTTTTCACAATGTATGTAGCCACCGATGTTTAAAGTTAGTAGATGAAAAAAAAAATGTAGGAAAGATAATCCGTTGTCCATATCATTCTTGGAGTTATGACTTAGAAGGTAAATTAAAAGCTGCTCCTCATGTAGGTGGGACAGATCAGCACCAACCTAAAGGATTTAATTTCTCAGATCATGGATTAAAAAAAATTAAAATTCATATTTGGCATGATTGGATTTTTGTTAATTTTCATGGTAAGGCAAAAAAATTTGAAAATTATGCTAAACCACTTATTAAAAAATTTAATGACATTGATCTAACAAAATTAAAATATAGTGCAACTTTAGATTTCGGAAAAATAAAAACTAATTGGAAGTTTCTTATTGAAAATTTTATAGAACCCTATCATGTACAATTTGTTCATAAATCAACAACTAATCAACCGCTAAAAGATCATTATACAGTTGTTGATGGTATCTGTTATGGGAGTGGTATTGATGTTAAAGAAGAAGATACTAAAAATAGTAAAGCTTTATCTGTTACTTCACGCTACCTATCACTTTTTCCAAATTTTATAATAGGAACTTATTTTCCCAACCAAGTTGGAGTTTATCTAAATGTGCCAATAGCTCCAGGTGTAACTTCTCAAAAAAGAATAATTTATACTACTGATGGTAAAGATATGGGTAAAGAAGAGGTTGATATGGTAAAAAATATATGGTGGAGTGTTCATAAGGAAGATCATGAAATGTGTGAAAGACTGCAAGAAGGTAGATCTTCTCCAGCTTCAGAAGAAGGTGGACTTTTATCTCCTGTTTGGGAAAAAGGAGTACAAGCATTTCAAAAACTCATAGTAAATTCAACAATGAAATCAAAAAAAATAATAAAAAGGAAAAGAAATGTCTGAAGAAATTAACCTAGAGGGTTATAGGCTTGCGCACACAATGATAAGGGTTAAAGACCTTGAAAAATCTTTTAATTTTTACTGTAAAACTTTAGGCATGAAAGTTTTAAGAAAAACAGATTATCCAGAAGGTAAATTCACTAATGCTTTTATTGGTTATGGTCTTGAGACAGAATCTCCATGTCTAGAACTCACTCAAAATTGGGATCAAAAAGATGATTATGATAAAGGTAATGGATGGGGGCATGTATGTATTGAAACACCCGATGTTTACAAAGCTTGTGAAGATCTTGCAAAACTAGGAATAAATATTACTCGTAAACCAGGTCCAATGAAGCATGGAACTAGAGTTATAGCATTCTGCGAAGATCCAGATGGATATAAAGTAGAACTCAATGAACCAATAAAAGTATAAAAATGAAAGGGAATACGAATGTCAAAAAAACCACAACTATATAAGTTTAAAGATATTGAAAATAGGCTCCATACTTTAGAGCCAGGAAAGAGCTACATTAAACCATTTGTAACTAGTAAAGTAAGTAACACTATGTGTGGTGGATTAAATTTTTTAAACAAAGTTTCTGTACCATGGGATTTAACTTGTGATGAAATTATCTATTGTATGGAAGGAACTTTTCGCCTGACGTGTGATGGTGAATCTTTTATTTGTAATCCAGGAGATGTACTTTATGTTCCAAAAGACAATCATATAGCTTACGAATGTGATGAAAAATGTGTAATATTTTATGCTGCTTATCCACATGATTGGAAACAACAAGCAGGTATAACATTTGTTCCTGGAATAGATCCTGAAGATATGCCAAAATAATAAAGAATTAAAGGAGATCAATATGAGCAAAAATGAAAAAATTTATTACGAAAATTTCAAAGATGCAGTTGAACGTAATAGAAAAAAAATACCTGCTGTTCATAAAAAACTAAAAAGTGCTGGTGTAAAATATGTTTTATCAAGCTGGATTGATCTCCACGGTATTCCAAAATCAAAACCTGTTCCAATGAGTGATTTTGAGCCTTTATGCTTAGGGAAAGGACCTCAGTTTGCTGTTCATTCTATTTCTTTTGTTCCTGAACTTACTCCTGCAGATTCTGATCAAGTAATGTTACCTGATTTAGATGCAGTTTATATTTGTCCATGGGATAAAACGACTGCAATAATTTTTGCTGATCTTTTTTGGGAAGATAAACCATATAATGTTTGTCCACGACAAACTTTAAAACGTGCTATGCAAAAAGCTCAAGATGCAGGATATAAAGGAATGGCTGGTATAGAGCCAGAATTTATTGCTATGAAATATGATGAAAATGGTGAGCCTGTTAAAGCTATTGATAATGATCCAGCAAAAGGCATTAGACCAAGACGACAAGCTTTTGGTTACGATGTAGAACATACATTAGATTCAATGCACTTTTTAAAAGAACTGATAGATATTTTAAATGATCTAGGCTGGATGATACATGATGTTGTTGCTGAAGGTGCCTACTCACAATTTGAATTGGATTTTCACTATACCAACCTTTTAGAGATGGCTGATAGATTAGTTTTTCTTCGAATTCTTTTAAAAGAAATAGCGAAAAAAAATAATATGTTTATTACCTTTATGCCAAAACCGACATTAGGTGATTGGAGATCTGGAGCTCATATAAATTTTTCAATGATTGATAAAAATAAAAAAAATGTTTTTGATGGCGGCAATAAATTTTCTAAAGAATGTATATTTGCAGTTGGAGGATTAATGAAACATTCAGAAGCGCTAACTTCAATTACCTGTTCAACTGTAAATTCATATAACGGGTTAGTTCCTAGAGTTGGAGGTTTTGAAGGTGGAACAGTTACCTGGGCACCAACAAATATTACTTATGGACATAACAATAGATCTGCACAATTTCGATTGCCACAAAACAGATATTGTATTGAAAATAGAGCAGCAGATATGACAATGAATGTATATCTAGCACTTTCAATAACCATTTCAGCTGCAGTTGAAGGGATTGAAAAAAAAATACACCCTGGAGAACCTACAGATCAAGATTTATATAATATGACAGAAAGTGAATTTAAAAAGCTTGGAATTAAAAGACTTCCAAGAAATTTGCTAATGGCAATTGAAGCTCTTAAGAATGACAAATTAACTGATGAAGTTTTAGGCTCTGTGATGAAGAAATCATTACTTGTATACAAAAATGATGAATGGGAAAGATATCATCAAGCAGTTACAGATTGGGAAGTAAAAGAATACCTTCGTCTTTATTAATGCAAAAATATGCACAATTTAATTTAGGAAATATTAAGCTTTTATCTGGTAAGATCTTAAAGTCGGCTAAATTAATTTACAAAACTTACGGTAAATTAAATAAAGATCAATCTAACGTTATTTTACTTCCTACATTTTATACTGGAACGCATAAACGTAACGAAGGTTTTATTGGAAAAAATAGAGCAATAAACCCTAATAAATATTTTATTGTTTCAATTAATATGTTCGGTAATGGCTTATCTTCATCGCCAAGTAATACAATTAAATCCCAAAAAGGATCTGAATTCCCAGAAATAACACTTTGGGATAATATTTATTGTCAGCACAAACTTATAACTAAAAAACTTAAAATAAAAAAAATTGCATTAGTAGCTGGCTGGTCTATGGCTGGCTGTCAATCTTATCAATGGGCAGCTCAATATCCTAATATAGTTAAGGCAATTCTTCCTTTCTGCGCATCATCAAAAACCTCAATACATAATCATGTTTTTTTAGAAGGTATAAAAGCTGCATTAATAACCGATGCAAATTGGAAAAATGGTAAATATAAAAAACAACCTATTGCAGGCTTAAAAGCATTTGGTCGTGTATATGCTGGTTGGGCTTTTTCTCAAGATTTTTATAGAAAAAAACTTTATAAAAAAATTGGATATAAAAATGTAAAAAATTTACTAGATGATTGGGGTAATGATCATGCAAAAAATTGGGATGCTAATAACCTTTTGTGTAAACTAAAAACTTGGCAATTAAATGACATAAGTAATAGTCCAATCTATAAAGGTAACTACATTAAGGCTCTTAAGTCAATCAAAGCAAAAACAATTTTAATGCCTTGCAATCAAGACTTATATTTTAGAACAGAAGATAATGTGTATGAAAAAAAATTTATTAATAAAGCATCTTTAAGACCTGTTGATTCACCTTATGGACACTGTGCTGCAAACCCAGGTAATGATAAAAGTTTTCAAAAAAAATTAGATAAAAATATTAGCGAATTACTAATTTAATTTATTAAAGGTTTTCCTGTTGCTAAAGTATGTTTAATTCTTTCTTGAGTTTTTTTAGTTTTTATTAATCTCATAAAAGAATCTAGCTCTAATTTAAACATATCTTCTTCAGATAATATTTTATCTATTATAGTATCTCCGCCGCTTAAAACATGAGCTAATTCTTTTCCAACTTCCATTCCATGATCTAAAATTACTTTATCATTGTAAAGTTTTTCTAAAACTTTAATCATTTCATTTTTTACTGTTTTTCCAGGTAGGTTGAAGTTTATTTCACTCGGAGCTTTAAATTCTCTATTTTCTTCTAAGATTTTTTTTGAAACTTCTAATAAACTATTTCTATTCATTATTTTTTTATCTTCGGCTCTTAAATACATCATTGGTTCAGCTTCCACCGGTGATGTTGCGGTTTTAGCATGTCCAATAATATCAAATACTTTTAATGGGGCGTAGTGCGGGTCCTTTTTAGCCTCTTCTGTTTCAAGCCATCTAGCTAACATCTCTTTACATCCACCTCCTGCTGGGATTAATCCAACAATTGTTTCAACTAAGCCAACAACAATATTTGTATGTGACACAACAAAATTACTATGAACCATAACTTCAAACCCACCTCCAAGAGTTAATCCTGATGGTGCAGAAATAACTGGACAATCAGAATACTTAAGATGGTTACAGGTTTCTTGAAAATATCTAATAAATTTTTCTATAGATTTAAAGTCACCCTTGTCAGCAAAATCCATTATATAACTTAAATTAACACCTGCAGAAAATTGCATACTTTCATTAATTATAATTAAAGGTTTGTCTGTTGCTTTCTTTAAAGCATCCATTGAATTATAATCAAGAGCATTAGCTTTAGTTGTAAATTCAACGATGTTGTAATCTTTAAACCTATAAATTTGTGCAGAATTATTTCCATCAATACTTGTTGCTTTCTTTTTAACTTTTCCTAATGTTTCAATATCGGTATACTTTTGTCTTTCACCATAAAATTTTTCATTTTTAGATTTAGCTAAATTTTCTAAAAAGTCATTATTTCCATATTCATCAACTTTATTAAAAAAATTATTCACACCAATTTCTTCAAGCATTTCAAATGGGCCTTTCGTCCAGTTAAAACCTAGCCTCATAGCTTCGTCTATATCGTTAAATTCTTTTGTAATTTCTGGAACCAAAGATGATGCATACTTAATAATTTTTGAAGTAACTGACCATGCATATTTTCCATATTTATCATCTCTATTAATCAAAGCTACTAAGTCTACTTTTTCAGATTTAATATTAATTTTTTTACTTACATGATACTCACCTGTTTCAAGGTTCAATGCTTCCATTACTTTTTTACCATCAGTTTTATTAATTCTATAAAAACCACCTTTACCTTTACGACCTGTATATCCTGTTTCTATTAAATTTTTTACTAAAGGTATTTCTTTTGCAACTTCATGAAAGTTATCGGTTTTTGGCAATTCTTTAATAAAACTCTTTAGAACATCTGCCATTAAATCTATTCCTATTAAATCATATAGACCAAATATTCCTGTTTTTGGGATTCCCATGGGTCTTCCAAAAATAGCATCGGCTTCCTCAATGGATAGCTTCATTTTGAATGCCTCCGTCATAGCAATTTGCATCGCATAAACACCTACTCTATTACCTAAAAATCCTGGATTATCATTACAAACAATGGCACCTTTTCCAAGTTCAGTTTCACAAAAATTTTTTAATGCTTTTATTTTTTCTAAATCATTATTTTCATTTTTTACTATCTCTAAAAGGCCCATATATCTTACCGGGTTAAAAAAGTGAGTAATACAAAAATCTTTTTTTTCTTCTTCTGTTAAGTTTTGTGATAAAACTTTGATAGGTATTGATGATGTGTTTGAAGAAACTATTGCTCCCTTTTTTCTTTCTTTAAATATTTTCTCATAGATATCATGTTTAATATCTATTCTTTCAACAACTGCTTCTACTATCCAATCTGCTTCTTTTACTTCTGAAAAATTGTCTAAAATATTACCTACTTTAATATTACTTATTTTTGATTTATCTAATAAAAGAGGTGGTTTTGACTTGTGAATTTTATCTCTAGCTTGTTCACTTATTTCTGTTTTTAAATCAAGTAATGTAACTGGAATATTTGCATTGCATAAATGTGCTGCAATACCACTTCCCATTGTTCCTGAACCAATAACTACTACTTTTTTAA
>Ga0315339_1001035_pt1 | contig 27476 bp, 30 predicted proteins | sample ASW17metaG_FD_204514 | JGI IMG/M metagenome (GOLD analysis project Ga0315339, IMG submission 204514) | Ammonia-oxidizing marine archaeal communities from Pacific Ocean, United States - ASW #17 | ecosystem: Environmental > Aquatic > Marine > Oceanic | place: USA: California | collected 2016-12-05 | reverse complement strand
GATAGCCGTCCGGATAGCCGTCCGGATAGCCGTCCAGATAGTCGCCGCCTTCGTTGCCGGTGTAATCGTCGCTATCCATGTCGACCGACCCGGACCAATCTTCGGGTGCAGCGACAGGCACAATCGATAGTCTCGTCCAATCGTCTAGCTCGAATTCATCAATCGTGCCGTCGAAAAACTGTAACTCGACAGTATCAGCATCCTCGTCAATGGCGACGACTTCGAACAATTGTCCATGCGGACGGCGATACCAGTGGCCAATAGCGGGTAACGCCGCCAGTCGTAATGCGGAAATGTGCTGGATACTGCCCATTTTAGCGCTCCGAATTGCCTAGATTACATACCAGTTATAGACCTATTCTGCGGTGACGCAAGTCGTGCACTATTGGCGAATAAATCGCCAATCCCAAATTCGATGGCCGCGACGCAAACCGCGTGTTTCAAACTTTGTGGTATGTCGATCAAGTGGTTGATCACCATGATGTTCGCGACGTTCGTCCAGTTGAAAATTTGCTCGGGTTAGCATGACCTCATCAATGTGTTCCGCGTAATTTTCCCAATCCGTCGCAACATGAAGCGCGCCACCAATGGCTAACTTGTCCTCGGCAAGATCCAAAAACGGTGAATTTACGATGCGCCGTTTGTGGTGACGTTTTTTTGGCCAGGGGTCGGCAAACAAAAGGTTAATTCGTGATAACGACGCGCTTGCGAGCTGATGCTGCATGACTTCCATTGCGTCATGAATGATGACGCGTAGATTGCCAATGTTCGCCTCCTTCGCTCTTAGAAGGCAATGACCTGCGCCGGGCTCATGAACATCAATGCCTACAAAGTCCATTTGCGGGTAATCGAGCGCCGCCGCGACGAGCGATACGCCATTTCCGAAGCCGACATCTAGGACACGCTCGGCCTTACGCCCAAAAATTTGGTCGAGATCTAAGATCTCCTCATTGAACTCAACGCCAAAACGACCCCATTCCTCCTGTAATGCTCGTTCCTGGGAGGGCGTAGCGCGTCCGGCGCGGCGAACAAAACTTCGAATCGTTCTTCGTTTGGGTGTTGGTTCACTCATATTTTAATTGTAATCAAAACGTCACGATTTCTCAGCCACGAAGAGGGCCTCCGAAATTCCAGCGAGCGATTCAACGATCAGTTTTTTGGACGCCCGACGTAGGACAATATTGCGCCGGCTGCTATCAAGCTCCAGCCAACGATTACGGACATCGTTAGGGTTAGGACCAGGGTGCCGGATACAAATGCGCTCGCGCCTAGCATCAATGCAAACCGTTGTTTCTCTTGCGCGACGAGTTGGCGCTTAATTTCATCAAGTTCCGGTGTTTTGATGTCGAAGTGCAGGTTGCCTGCAGCGAATTTTTCGGCCAAATGGCTGACAATTCCTGGCAACTCGCGCGCCGCGTCGCGTATTTGTGGCAAATCTTCGCGAAGTTGGTCAAGGGCTGCCCGCGGACCCATTTGCTCACTCATCCACTGGCGCAATATAGGGTGCGCTGTCTTCCAAAGATCCAATTGCGGATACAGTTCACGCCCAAGGCCCTCAATGTTGAATAAGGTCTTTTGCAGCAAGATGAGCTGTGGCTGAATCTCCATATCAAAGCGCCGTGCGGTTTCGAACAAACGCAGCATGACTTGGGCGAACGAAATTTCACTGAGTGGTTTATTGAAGATCGGTTCGCAAACTGAGCGAATTGAAGATTCCAGCTCATCAATTCTTGTGCCAGGTGGAACCCATCCAGAATCAATGTGAAGTTTGGCGATCCGATGGTAGTCGCGGTCGAAAAAAGCCAGGAAGTTTCCGGCGAGATATTTCTGATCAGTAGGGCTTAAAGTTCCGACAATGCCGAAATCCACAGCCGCATACTTGGGTTTTTCAGGATCCTCCAGCGTGACAAAAATATTGCCGGGATGCATGTCTGCGTGGAAAAAATTGTGGCGGAAGACCTGCGTGAAAAATATCTCAACGCCGTTTTCGGCTAACGCCTGAATGTTTGCACCGGCGTCCCTCAGCGTATCCATATCGCTGATCGGCGTGCCGAAAATTCTCTCCTGAACTAATACCTCGGGTCGGCTGTAATCCCAATAAACATCGGGGACGTACAGAAGCTCAGATCCCTCGAAATTTCGTTTTAGTTGCGCGGTGTTTGCGCCTTCACGCGCGAGATCTAACTCATCAATGATGGTCTTTTCGTACTCGGCCACGATCTCCAGGGGACGCAGGCGCTTGCTCAGTGACCAGTACTTGTCTGCGAGCCTAGCAATAGCAAACATGACATCCAGGTCGCGTTCGATCAGTTTGCGTACGCCGGGACGCAACAACTTAACGATGACTTCTTTGCCGTCCTGCAGCGCTGCTGTGTGCACCTGAGCAACAGAGGCAGCAGCAAACGGTTCGACGTCGAATCGAGCAAATACGTCGTGAACCGATTTTCCGTAAATACCATCAAGAATGGCGATGGCTTCTTCGGCTGGAAACGGCGGAACTCTGTCTTGGAGTTTTGCCAGTTCGTCAGCGACATCCGTTGGTAACAAGTCGCGCCGCGTTGATATCGCCTGCCCAAATTTCACAAAGATCGGTCCGAGTTCGATCAGCGCCAATCGAATTCGCTTGCCAAGGGGTTCGGACACATCTTTGGCGCGCGGGAAAAAATAGAACACAAAGCGCAAAGGCCGCAATAGGTGTGTCTGCGTAATGATCTCATCGAGCCCGTAGCGCACGAGAACGCGCTGGATATTGATCAAGCGCAACAAGGTCTTTCTGCGCATCATGAGCTAAATGACCTTATCTGCTTCGTGTTGCGCAAGAATTTTCCGCATGCGCGCGTCGAGACGGGCAACGTCGTCACGGAGCGTACCGATCTGGCGCCGAAAACCATCGACCTCATCACGCGTCGGTACCGCCTGGCTTTCTTCCTGCAAATATTCAGAAACATTCTGCGACACGGTTTTATGTGCGTTTTGGCGCCAGGCACTGAACCCCCGGAAAAGCTCGCCCAGGCCATGTGCTGCGGCATCTCCTATGACGGTGGACAGTTCTTCTTCGACGTCAGGTTTACCGTAGGCAAGCAACTTTTGAAAATCCTGGGCAACCAGTGCGTCGCCGCTAATATCGATTTCGCCGTGACGAATGGCTGCCTTACCAGACGGTCCGCTGAGTTTTGCTAGTGAGATTAACGATCCGGATACGACCACATCCGGGTCATCGATATGATCGCTGGAAAGGTCAATCAGCTCGTCACTAACCACCAAATAGACCGCTAGCGTCGTGTCTTTGACACGCACCGCCATGACACGGTCGGACAGTTTTTTACAGAGTTCATGAGCGGGCGTTTTTGCCTGAATTTGGCGATTGATCATCGCGGTGACCGGGCGCAACAATGGTTCGAGCGAACTCATCTAAATCCTATAGCCGATGTGCAGTGCGACGATGCCGCCAGCAAGGTTGTGAAAACGGCATTGTTCGAACCCCGCATCCTGCATCATAGTCAGCAATGTCTCCTGATTAGGATGCATGCGAATAGATTCAGCTAAATACTGATAACTCGTTTCGTCGTTGGCGATCAATCTGCCAAGCATGGGCAAGATTTTGAATGAATATGCATCGTATGCAGGTCTTAGTGCCGTTGCGGGTTCCGAAAACTCGAGAATCATGGCCTTGCCGCCAGGTTTTAGTGTGCCTAGCATTGAGCGTAGCGCAGCTTGTTTATCGGTTACGTTGCGCAGGCCGAAGGCGATTGTGATGCAGTCAAAACTGCCTTTACCAAACGGAAGATTCTCCGCATTGACCTGAACGATGGATAGATTGCCAGCAATTCCAGCATTTGTCAGACGTTGCCGACCTTCTTTCAGCATTGCTGCATTAATATCGGCGAGAACTACCTGACCGCTACTACCCACTTGCCGTGAAAAGACTTTTGCTAAGTCACCAGTGCCGCCGGCGAGGTCGAGTACGGACTGGCCACGCTTAATCGATGCTTGTTCGACAGTGAAGCGTTTCCAAAGCCGGTGTAAGCCACCCGACATCAAATCATTCATCAGGTCGTAGTTGCTGGCGACTGAATCAAACACATCACGGACCCTGCCAGCTTTGTCTTTGCTAGCGACCGTTTCGTAACCGAAATGTGTGGTGTCATCTGTCATCGATCGCGGCTTGATTGACCCATTGAATTTTAGGCCGGCTTGCGAGGATACCCTGCTGCAGTCAGGCGGTCGAGATATGACTGCCAAAGTCGTGGCCGATCTTTTCCGAGTTCGTAGAGGTATTGCCACGTATACAGGCCCGTATCGTGACCGTCGTCGAAAACAATGCGAATCGCATAGTGACCTACTGGTTGTAGCTCGGTCACGCCTACGGCTTCTTTGCCGGTTTGCAGTACCTCCTGACCAGGGCCATGACCCTTAACTTCGGCGGAAGGTGAGTGTACGCGTAGATATTCAAACGGTAGCTCAAAATGCTTGCCGTCTGAAAAATCGACATCGATCTGACGAGATTTCGTACGTAGCTTAATTTCTGTTGGTTGGTGGTCCATTGCTGATTAGAGGTTTCCTAAAGAATGTAGCGTGAGAGGTCTTCGTTTTTAGCCAGCTCTGCCAAATGATCATCGACGTATCCGGCGTCGACTGTCACCTTTAGACCGCTTTTGTCCGATGCTTCGAACGAGACGGTTTCAAGGAGTCGTTCCATTACGGTATGCAATCGGCGCGCGCCAATATTTTCTGTGTTCTCGTTGACCTGGAAGGCAACTTCGGCAAGTCGGCGTACGCCGCTGTCCGTAAACTCCAACCCCACGTCTTCCGTACCAATCAGCGCTGTGTACTGTGCTGTGAGCGAGGCATCCGGTTCTGTCAAAATCCGAACAAAGTCTTCAGTCGTCAAAGACTGCAGCTCGACTCGGATCGGGAATCGCCCCTGTAACTCAGGAATCAGGTCCGATGGTTTTGAGATGTGAAACGCGCCCGAAGCAATGAATAATATGTGATCCGTTTTGACCATGCCGTATTTGGTATTGATAGTTGAGCCTTCGACCAATGGCAACAGGTCACGCTGCACACCTTCCCGAGAAACGTCCGCGCCCGCGGTTTCGGAGCTGCGTGCAACTTTATCCAGCTCGTCGAGGAACACGATGCCGTGTTGCTCGACAGCTTCGAGCGCAATGGCCTTTAGCTCTTCCTCGTCCACCATCTTGGCGGCTTCCTCGTCGGTGAGGAGTCGTGCGGCATCAGCGACCTTCAACTTTTTCGTTTTTTGTCGATTGGTGCCCATGTTTTGAAACATGCCTTGAAGTTGGTTGGTCATTTCCTCCATCCCGGGAGGAGCCATGATTTCTACGCCAACCGGCATCGCCTGAACTTCAATTTCGATTTCTTTGTCGTCGAGTTTTCCTTCGCGCAACATCTTGCGAAATTTCTGTCGCGTATCGCTGTCTCGATTGTCGGTTTCGCTAACCGAGGTGAAACCGGTTGAGGCTGACGGTGGTGGCAGCAAGGCATCCAATATCCGCTCCTCAGCCGCATCTTCTGCGCGAGCGCCGACCTTGGCCATCTCCATTTCACGGGTCATTTTGATGGCAATATCCACAAGGTCGCGAATAATGCTGTCGACTTCGCGTCCGACATAACCAACTTCAGTGAATTTGCTGGCCTCAACTTTGATAAACGGTGCTTTGGCTAATTTTGCGAGGCGCCGCGAGATTTCGGTTTTACCAACGCCTGTGGGCCCGATCATTAAGATGTTTTTTGGCGTAATTTCGCCACGCAATGGTTCGCTGATCTGTACGCGGCGCCACCGATTTCGCAACGCGATGGCGACAGAGCGTTTTGCGTCATCCTGACCAACGATATGTTTGTCCAATTCCTGGACGATTTCTCTGGGTGTCATCTGGGACATGAGGATTTCCGTTACTAGTGGTCCAACAAGGGTGGTTTGATGGGTTCAGAGCTATCCGGACGATTCAAGACAAGGCGCAGTCTGCCGTGAATGGCGAGTCCTTTACAAGGGCTGCAACGCCGTATTGGATCGTCCGGATAGCTCCCTTCGGGCGAGTTGTGAAGCGGTCGTCCGCGGTGTTGGGCCTCTTGGCAAGGACTAGCCATTGCCGGCGAGACCCGCCTAGCGGCCAACCGCTTCACAACTCGCTGAACCCATCAAACCACCCTTGTTGGATCACTGGTCTGAGGTAATTCTTCGACCACAATATTTTGATTGGTAAATACGCAAATATCACCTGCAATTAGCAGGGCTTTTTCGGCAATAGTGCGCGCATCAAGTTCGGTGTTTTGCAGTAGCGCAAGAGCAGCCGATTGGGCAAATGGCCCACCTGACCCGATGGCCATTAGGTTGTTTTCCGGTTCAATGACGTCGCCGTTGCCGGAAATAATGAGAGACGTTTCCTCATCTGCGACACACAATAGTGCTTCCAAGCGTCGCAAACGTCGGTCGGTTCGCCAGTCTTTGGCGAGCTCAATCGCGGCGCGAGTCAGATTGCCGTATTGCTCAAGTTTGGACTCGAATAGTTCAAACAACGTAAATGCGTCAGCTGTGCCGCCAGCAAAGCCTGCGATGACCCGCCCGTCTGCCAGCCGTCGGACCTTGCGAGCATTTCCTTTCATCACGGTATTGCCCATGCTGACCTGACCATCGCCCGCGATGGCGACCTTGCCGTCGCGGCGCACTGAGACGATGGTTGTCCCTCGATATTGTTCCATTGACCTGCTTCCTGATTTGTCGGGGTCGAAATCGGAGTCAGAGTATTACTCTGACTCCGATTTCGAATCCAGCTTCTTTTGTTTACGAGCCAGCTACCACGCTAACGCTTGTTCTTGATTCGTGCTCGCGGGTGAGTTTGGTCGTATATCTGGGCCAGATGCTGGAAGTCAAGGTGTGTGTACACCTGAGTTGTACTGATGTTCGCGTGGCCGAGTAATTCTTGCACCCCTCGCAGGTCGTGACTGGACTCCAATAGGTGGGTCGCGAAGGAATGCCGAAAGAGATGTGGGTACACGCGGATGTCGATGCCCTGCTTTTTGGCCCAATGGTCCACGCGTGCCTGCACGGAGCGTGGGCTTATGCGCGTGCCGCGATTGCTGACGAATAGCGCCGTTTCATCCGCGCCGGCTAAGGTAGGACGTTCTTTCAACCAGGCCGTCACCGCTTCAAGGGCGTAGCGTCCAACCGGGATGATGCGGTCTTTGCCACCCTTGCCTGTGACCGCTACAGTCGCGTCGGCGCGGTCTACGTCGCCGAGGCTAAGGCCGGTGAGCTCCGCTAAGCGCAGCCCGGAGGAGTACAAAAGCTCAAGAATGGCTCGATCCCGGGCGACCAACGGGCCTTCACCTTTGATATCCAGGAGTCTGGCCATTCGGTCGGCATCGAGATTTTCCGGCAGGCGTTTGCCTGCTTTGGGTGCTCGGACCTCCAGCACTGGGTTCTTCTTGACGTGTCGCTCGCGGAGTAGATAGCGGAAAAACGTACGGGCAGCCGATAATTGCCGTTGGATGCTGCGTGAGGATAGGCCGCGTCGATAGGTTTGAGCGGCGAACGCACGGATGTGATCGTCGTTGAGGCTCTCCCAGCGCGGCAGGCTTTGCTCGTCGCAGTACTTCGCCAGCCCGCTAAGGTCGCGCCGGTAATGCTTGCAGGTCAGGTCGGAAAGCCTGCGCTCGTACGCCAAGTGTCGTACGAATTTTTCTATCCAGGCTGATTCGGCATCGAGCACGGCTTAGTAACGCTGCAACGCCCCCGCGACCAGTTCGCCAATGCGCGTGAGGAACTCAATGCTCATTCCTGGGTGGAATCGATCGGCGTCGGCACTGCCAATCGCTAAAAATCCGTTCTCAGCGTTTGTTCCCAACGGGACAAGTGCGGCAGAGCCAAGCTCATCTGTCTCTTTGCCGAATAGAAAGTCGCGCTGTACATCGCGTACCTGCCCACAGCGGGGTCCGTTTCCGGCTAGAAAGGTAGCAAAAGGCTTGAGTGATTCGTCGTCGCGCGCCACGGCTTTGAAGAATCGCCCAACGTTGATGTCATTGAACATCTCGGGCTCGCCAAATAACACCAAAATTGATTGATCGGCATCAAAGTTGCCTCTAAGTGACTCTTCAAGCGTGGTCAGCGTGGCGCCTAAACTCTCTGCTGCCAGCAACGCCAGCGTGAGTTGGTGAATTATTCCGACCAAGCGATCGTTTGCACGCGCGACACTTAACAAGTCCTTCAGTTGGCGCTCATGTTTCAGGTCTTTTTGCCGTAAAACGGAAACCTGTCGCTCAACCAGCGATACGGCACCGGAGGCGCCGTGTGGCAGCCGTAAAGTACTCAGCAAGTCGCTGTGTCGTTCGAAAAAGTCAGAGTTTTCGGCCAGAAAATCGTGCACATCATCTTCACTGATGCGGACATCGGTGAATTCGGTTTTTCGTTGTGTGCTCATCGAGTTCTGTAATCTCCATTGTGGGCGACCCTTATGCCCGCGCAGCTTAACATGACTGACACATCGGACCGGCTGTTGTCAGGTGCAGAACTCGATAAGATAAAGTCACTGAATGGACATTTATGTCCGGCGACGGTATTTTACATAAACAAAGTAATTAATAAAAAAATTCTTCTTAAGGATCTCTGATGCGGCACATAATTGTTATGAACGCCAAGGGCGGTTGCGGTAAAAGCACGCTCGCGACGAATATTGCTTCCTACTACGCAGACGCCGGCCAATCGGTAGCGTTGGCCGACTACGACCCGCAGCGGTCTGGTCTGGATTGGATCGAGCGCAGGCCTGATCATCGGCCTAAAATTGTCGGCGTATCCGGATTCGATGGCGGCCTACGCGGTGTGCCCCGCAGCGCAGATATGTTGGTCATTGACGCGCCGGCCAGGTCGCACGGAAAGGAGCTGACCGATCTCGTCCGACATGCCGAAACGATTATTGTCCCGGTTCTGCCATCAACCATTGATATGCAGGCCACCGATCGGTTTATTGGCGAGCTCAAGGCGGTCACCAAAGTTGAGCGAAAACAAGCGAAAGTAGGCTTGGTCGCTAATCGTGTTCGAGAGAGCACGCTGATTTTTGACGAGCTCGACGACCATTTGACTCGCATGCGAGTGCCGTATATTGCGTCATTGCGTGAAGCGCAAAACTACGTTCGGGCATACACCCGGGGTATTGGTATTCACGAATTGCCGGAATATCTTGCCTGGCCTGATTGGGAGCAGTGGGATCCATTGATCTCATGGATCAACTCTAAGAGAAGTCAGCCCTAGTCCGAATTATTCGCGAATGCACTCGCGCCCTTGCTTGATCCTTGTTTGACACGGGACTTTCTTCCCTTGGGAATACAGCCGGTATTCCGCTCGGTCAAAAAGTTCCGTGTGCAAACAAGGCTCTGCCCAATCATCGCGGTAATTCATGAATAGTCCAGGCTAGAAATCAATTTTCCTGATTGCGCCTGCGGGGCTCTCTAAAGACTGGCACGAATTCCGTCTTCAGCATCACGATAGCGTGGCACACAGCCAAGTGTGTCACGCATCTTGCTGACATCTATTCGGCGAGACTCCGCTAAAAAGGACAGGCGTCTTGAGCTGAAGGTGCGGAGCGCTTCATCTCGCGCTATCTCGCGCGGCGCACTCATGTCAGCCAGGCGGGCGACCGTCTTGGCGAACCAGGTTGATGATCTGTAGTCACCATCTCCAACGTTATAGATGCCCGTGGGTACATCCAGGGTCATTGCAGCGATGCAACAAGCGGCGAGGTCATCGACGTGAATTCGGTTGCCGGGGTTTGCGTCTACCTCGCTGATCACGGCGTCTTTTGCGGCAAGCCTGGAAACGCCCAAACGATCGGGGCCATAGATTCCCGGCACACGTAGAACCATGATTTCGGCTGATTTTTCCGAGCCCCATTCAAGCAGCCGCTCTTCAGCGGCGCGACGGTATTTGGCTCGATCGGTAGTGGGCTTAGGCGCATATTCTTCCGTAACCACTGCTCCGCCACGGTCGCCATAGACACCCGTAGTGCTGAGATAAACAATGCGCTGCACTTCGCTACCCAGATTTCGCAAAAATTTCTCAAGGCGTGCGTTTTCGTGGGACTCGGGCGGAACGGTATACAGAACTGTACAGGGGGCCGGTAGCGTCAACGCTTGGTGCGACGAGGAATCGAGGTCCACAGTTTGATTTGGAAGTTTCTGTAGGTTTTCGTTCAGTTCTGATCGGTTGACCAAATAAACGCGATCGCCAGGCAATAAGTTACAAACACGTTTGCCGGTATAGCCCACACCAACGATCACAAAATGCATAGTCAGAAATACCGACTCTTATACTCGGGATCGGGCGCTATATGCGGTAGGCCTGGCAACTGCGGATCTGAAACAAGGCTCAAGCCTTCTTTGTAAGCATCCGCGGCCGCTTCATTCTCGCCCAGTTGATTTAACAGTCTCCCATAGTCACGATAAGCATCAGGGGTGGGTCGAATTGCGATAACTGTTTCGAAGTAGCTTCGGGCTTTGCCCCAAAGTTCGTTGCGCAAACACAGCTGTGCAGTCGTCAGCAATAAATCGACATCCTCGCCACGGGTCGCCAACCATCCTTCGGCTTTCTTGAGTTGCTTGGTCGCGTCCTTTCCGTCTACTTTTCCGTAGAGTCTGACGAGTGTGGGCAGCCAGTTATGTTTTAGAGCCGTAGCGATTTCTTTCTCGGCCAACAGGTGCATTCCCGTACGAATTAAATTACGGCAATAACTCTCCAGGAGATCGTCATTGTTTCTCTGGTCTTTTGGTAGCGCTTTCCAAGTAGCATTTATTGCGTCACCGTTTGCCGCTTGATTTAACTGTTCCTCATAGACTCGCGCTGACCATGAAGCCAGTGTATCGACATCGAGGCGGCTATATTTTTTCAGTTTTGGCAGCAACTCACCCAGATTCTTCCAGTCCTGCAATTTAAAATATAGTCGTCCCAGTAACATTAACGCATGACCGTGGTTAGGTGAGTTCTCCTCAATTTTTCGCAACGTCGCCAGCGCCGGCTCATGCTGATTCTGATCAAGTTGTAGTTCCGCCTGCGTGAGCAGCACGGCATTTGCTGCGCCTGGCAAGTTTTCATACGCCTGTTTCAACCAAGTATCTCGTCTTTCATCCTGACCGAGAAGATGTGCCGCTCGCGCCGCCTGCAAATAGTTGAGCAATGGCGCTTCACTAGAGCCTGCGGCTCGTGCAAGCAGTCGTTCACCTTTGGAAAAATTTCCCTCTGCCACCTCAATTACGCCGCGAGTTAGGCGTTGTCCTGCACGCCCGGCGCGGTATCGCCCTGCCGCTTGCCCCAATTTGCGCGGGGCGCGAAGAACTTTGGTTGTCACCCAAATAAGAACGAATAAGGACACGATGAGGGCCCCGAGCACCGGGACGGACATCTCAATCAGATAACCTCTGAAATTGATTATCACGTAGCCTGGATCTTGCAGCAGAAAATGTGCGGCAACCGCGCTCGCGATGAGCGCAATGATGACGACTAAACCAAACTTCATTCGATTGGCTCTTCTACTTCAACGCTCGACGTTGGATCGGGTTCGGCTTGCCTGACTACAGCGGGCCGCGCGCGCGGCGCTCTGGCCAAACTATTGAACTGGCGCAATAGACGTAGCGATAGCGAAATGTCAGGGACGGCAACAGACAATGTGCTGCCACGAATCTCTGCAATCGTTTGCTGCGCGCTTTGCACGCTACTGTTGGTTGTATCGTAGTATTCGCTTAGCCACGCGTCTGCATCGTCGAGACTTTGACGAAAAATTTCTTCCTCGCCGCGCAGCAAGGCCAATCTCGCGGCCTGAAGTTGCAAGGCAAGGTTGGCGCGCAGAAAGTATTGTGCTTCCGGAGCAATGAGGGGTTGCAAGGCCTCATCTTCCCGTCGAACGGAAACGACGCCACTCATAGCGCCTTTAAAGGATGCCAGCGCTCGATCAACGCCGCTTAGATCCGAAGACATTTCAGTCGCTTCTTGTGCCCGAGCGACTACTTCCTGCTGCAACGATAACGAATCCACCACGCCAGCAAGGCTGGTAAGGGCTAGCGTAATACCGGCCGTATCAGGTTTTGTCATTACCTCGAGCGCACGTAATTCATCCGATAACGCGGCCCGAATATTGGTCAGTCTTGGGTCGGCCAATTGGAGGATGCGATCATCCGCATGCGACAGCGCGATGCTTGCAAGCTGCGGATTGTTTGCCAATTGCAGCTGTGCATTGCCAATTTGCATGTAGTACTCAGCCTCTGCCAACAGCCAGGCATCGCGAGCACCTGTCGATATTCCTTGTACGGACGCGAGTGATGCCTCCAAGCCGGAGAGTCTGGCCGGTACCGCTTCCAATAGTCGTAGGCGCGAGTTGAGTTGCGATTCAATTGAGTCGAGTTGTTGTTCAGCCGCAGCGCTGGTGCTATTCGCCGCTGATTCAAGTGACGCAACACTTTGCTCCAGGGTCGCCAGCGAATTCTGGGTTGCGGCTAGTGATTCGGTAAGCGTGCGTAGATGGGTTTCACCGGCGGTGACGTCACCGGTTGCGCTTTGGTCCCGTAGGTAATCGAAACCAATCGCTGCAATAGCGAGGCCGGCAAGAATTAGTGCCATCCAGGAAACCGCACCGGATCCTATCTTCGCCTTTTTCGACACCAAAGGATCTACGCTAAATTCGTCTTCTGTTGTGTCAACGTCCACGGCTGAAAACCCTGCGTCTTCAGATGAATCTGATGGTTTGTCTTGTTCGTCGCTTTTCTTGCTACTCATGAATGTTTTCCAGAATCTCGCGTCGCTACCAGCGCGTTGATTATGTCATCATTTCCTGGTCCAGTTGCTTCGATGACCGGGATATTTGGCAGCCGTTCTAAAGCCGTTTGTATCACACGAGAGCTAGGCGCCACCAACGGGGTATTCTGTAAGAATTCGATCGATGAGGGGGCGATTAGTTGCATGAGATTTTCGAAGGATTCAACACTCAAGGCTGTGACAAAATCCACACCACCCGTGCGCCAGATGCCGTCTAAAGCCTCAATTTCTGCCTCGGGAACGTCGCGAATCTGGCGGCGGTATGCGGCTAGATAACTGACGGTCGCGCCGCGTTGTTTCAGCTCGTTTCCGAGCAAGGCTCGTCCCCGTTCACCACGAACGATCGTAACGCGCTTTCCGTCTACGTTACTCAACTCCGGGTGCGTAAGCAGATGTTCGCTGTCAAACCCACCCGTTGGGAAAATACCAACGGCTAGACCGTTATCTTCAAGTTGGTGTTTGGTGGCTGGGCCGATTGCGCCAACCTTCGATCGATCCCCGATGATAATGTCGCGGCCGAAGTGCGCTGCATTCTTGCTGACATAGAGTACGACGTCGGGCTCGGGCAGGGCGCTGTACTCCGTGCTGACAACCTTGGCGTCGCGCCCAATTATTTCGATGACCGGAAACCGTATGGCGGTACCGCCTGCATTTTCTATTGCACGGGCAAGATCTTCAGCCTGATGTCGAGGACGTGTGACCAGCACTCCGCAACCTGCGAGTGCGTAGGTGTTCATGCGGATTCTGCAATCAAAAGCTCGCCAGCCCCCGCTTCCAGCAAGTCGTTCGCTGCGAGTTCTCCCAAGGCCTCCGCGTCAGTCGCTAGTCCGGCACGTTGTTTGCGAATAACAGTGCTTCCATCAGCACTCGCGACCAGCGCGTCGATGGTTAGTTGTTCGCCGTCGGTGATGGCGTAACTCGCCACCGGCGACTGACAAGTTGCATTCAATACTGCAGCAACCCGACGTTCTGCGGCGGTGGTCTGTCCGCTGATGCTGTGTTCCAGCGGTGAAAGAATGTGGCGAAGTTCTTGCTGATCCTCGCGACACTCAATTCCGATGACGCCTTGTGCTGCCGCCGGCAGCATTACGTCGGCAGAGAATTCACTGGTGATATGCGCGTCGAGGCCAAGTCTTTCGAGGCCGGCGCTGGCGAGAATAATGGCGTCGTACAGGCCATCCTCGAGTTTCTGCAAGCGCGTATTAACGTTGCCGCGTAAAGGCGAGATCACCAAATCCGGGCGGATGGCCAGGAGTTGCGATTGCCGACGTAGGCTCGAACTGCCGATCTTGGCGCCCATAGGCAAATCAGCGAAAGCCACTTTGTTGGCGGAGACGAAGGCATCCGCAGGATTCGCGCGCTCAAGTACGGCTGCGATACAAAAGCCATCTGGCATGACTGCCGGGACATCTTTCATTGAGTGCACTGCGATGTCTGCGGTGTCTGTTTGCATCGCGACTTCCAGCTCTTTGATGAAAAGGCCCTTGCCGCCAATTTTCTGCAGGCTTTTGTCCAAAATTTCATCGCCGCGGGTCGACAATGGCACCAGCGAAATAATCCCGGTCTGCGGCAACGCCGCCAGTTTCTCGGCGACATGTCGGGCTTGCCACAAAGCGAGTTCGCTTTTCCGTGTGGCGATTCGAATGTCAAGCCTACCTTGTTGGACCACTTGTCTATCCTTTTTTCAGGCGTCGCTTGACGTTGGTAATGTGCCGACGACTCACAATGAGTTCGTCATCCGTCGTTATATTGCGGAGCATAACCTGTGTGCGTCCATCTTCGGTTTTTTTCGAGCTCTCTATGGCGGATAGCGCGACTAGAGCACCGCGATGTATGCGCACGAACTGCCGTTCGAACTCTTCTTCAAGCGCTTTTAAGGGATCATCGATAAGATCGCTACCACTGCTATGCACGACACTCACATATTTTTGATCGGTAATAAAATAGCCAACACTGTTAATTGGAATGAGCTTTAGTTCACCGTGAACACGGGCGCAGACGTTTTTACGTGGTCTACAACGCCCGCTTTGTCGCTGAGATCTCGCAACACGTCGGAATTGAGTCTCGCTGTCGCGTGCTTCTGCCAAAGCTTAACCTCATCTCAAGAGAGGCCGCATTGTAACGCGAGTAAAGGGGCTGGTAGACGGGATCCCGTCACGCAATGGAGGGGACGGGCAAAGGATCAGAGTATTACTCTGACCCCAAAGAGAGGAGTTTTCGCGGCCGCAGTACTCTGACCGCAAAAAAGAGAGGGATTTTAGCGTCCGCAGTACTCGCTGATCTGGCCTTCGACCTCAGCGCGAGCGGAAATGGTTTGTGCTTCGTCAAGATAGACGCGTTCACCGGCCTCATCTTCGCGATATAGCCTGCGCGACTGAACCAGTTTCTGCATCTTCTGCCTGTACTCAGCACACTTTTGATTCTTCTCAGCAGCAGCCGTCTGCAATTCATCCTCAGAGGGGGCGTCAGCTGCTGCTTCCGCTTTTTCCTTGGCCGCTGCGTCACGGGCTTCTCTGCGTGCGAAATTCTGAGATTGGACCATCGCTCGGTCGGTTGGTCAGGACACGATCGCGACGCGCTCGGACCTGGCGCCGTCCGGCTTGTCACCGAAATGTACATTGCCTTCGGCGTCCGTCCACTTATATATCTCGCCCGCAAACAAGGGGCCGGCAGCAAGTACCGTTAGTAAAGTGGACAATATTGTAATTCGAAGTTTCATAGGGACTACCCCTTTTCTTCTGCGCCAAGCCTGAAACGCACACTAGATATTCAATTACTAACTGGAATTAGACCATGATGCTCTCACATTTGGCGTGAGCATGATCACACGCATATCTATGCACAGCCTGTAAAAAGTGGGCGACCGAGTGGGTCTATTCTCAGGCATTCATAACTCATTGTTTGTAAACATTTACTGCGATTAAAACCCCCTCGATCTGGTCCCATCCGCACATCAGGCAACGGCCAAATGTCCTCAATATGGCCCAATAGACGCTACTCCTCGATCTTACTTATTCTATTGCGGCAACCCCCGGATAAACCTTAGTAATGCCCTCACACAGGTTGACCCTCGGCATTTCTCGCCTTCCCGGTGAATTTCGTTTCTGGCGTTTTCCAGTGGACTACGGTATCTATTCGGTATGAGTAAAGAATCACTGGAAAACCTGGCCAAATCACTCGTAGATAACATTCCGGAGGGCTTACGTTCCGTACGTGGGGATCTCGAAAAGAACTTCAAATCGATATTGCAGGGTGGGCTCGCCAAAATGGATCTTGTCACACGCGAAGAGTTTTCAATTCAGGAAGCAGTACTCGCTCGAACGCGTGAAAAATTGGAGGCGTTGGAGACACGCCTGGCCGAGCATGAAGCGGATTAAGGCTAACGCCGCCTAACAAAGCCATTCATCAACCATTGCCATGGAGCGGCGATGTTTACCTACGAACGGATTTTGAACTGACATGGGTCTGGCGATATTGCACTGTCGGGCGCAAATCGGCGTCGATGCACCTCCTGTCACGATTGAAGTTTTGCTCTCCGGCGGATTGCCCACCTTTAACATCGTAGGTCTGGCGGAGACCGCTGTGCGCGAAAGCAAAGATCGCGTGCGCGGCGCAATCTTAAGTTCCAATTTCGATTTTCCGCAGGAACGCATCACCGTGAATCTCGGTCCGGCCGACATGAAAAAAACCGGCGGCCGCTTTGACCTGCCTATTGGTCTCGGAATTCTGGCCGCATCGCGGCAAATTCCGGATGTCGCCCTGCATGGCTATGAGTTCTACGGAGAGCTTGGGCTGGATGGGAATCTTCGCGCGGTTCCTGGTGTACTACCTGCCGCAATCAAAGCTGCAAGTGCTGGACGACCCATCTTCGTGCCTAAAGACAACGGCCCCGAAGCCGCGCTCGCCGGTGGACAGGTGTTGGTTGCTGAAAGTTTGCTCGATGTAACCGCGCTGCTTAGGAGTAGAAAAGAACCGCTACCGTTTGTCTCGCTAACGGCCGCAACACAAAACCACGATTCTCAATCTGACCTTAAAGACGTTAAGGGGCAGACATTCGCCAAACGTGCATTGGAAATTGCCGCGGCTGGTGGCCACAACATACTTTTTATCGGCCCACCGGGGACTGGCAAGAGTATGTTGGCGCAACGTATGTCAGGCCTTTTACCGGCACTGGATGACGCTCAGGCGATTGAAGTTGCCTCAATCGATTCGTTGCTGGGACTACCCGTCGACGTTAGCCGCTGGGGTTGTCGGCCGTTTCGCGCACCGCACCACACGGCGTCCGCCGTAGCGTTGGTCGGCGGCGGCTCCGAGCCTTGGCCCGGTGAAATTTCAAGAGCACACCGTGGCGTGTTGTTCTTGGATGAACTGCCTGAATTTAGCCGCTCGGTTCTAGAGGTGTTAAGAGAACCGATGGAACGAGGCCGAATTACGATTTCACGGGCCAGTCGACAAGCAGACTTTTCAGCTAGCTTTCAATTGATTGCGGCGATGAATCCATGCCCATGTGGTTATCTGGGTGACAAACAAAGTAACTGTCGTTGCAGTGCAGAAGCCGTACGTCGATACCGAGGAAAAATATCGGGCCCACTGCTCGATCGAATCGATATTCACATTGAAGTGAATCGACCGGCTGTTGCATTGCTACGACCTGATGCACCTTGCGGCGAACCCAGCGCGGCGGTGGCAGTTCGTGTGGCAGCAGCAAGACAAAAGCAAGTCACTTGCAGTGGCAAAACGAATGCGACCTTGAGTGGCGCGGAATTAAATCGAGATTATGTTGCAAATGACGAGAGCCTTGCTTTGATGGAGAAAGCGGCTAACGCCATTCCGCTGTCGGCACGGGCGTATCAACGAGTGCAGCGCGTGGCGCGAACGATTGCAGATTTGGCGGGAGAGGCTGATGTACAAGTAAAACATGTCGCCGAAGCGTTAAGTCTGCGGCAATTGGATAGAAAATCGCGAAGCCGTGATCGATCACTGCAGATTCACGGCTGCAAACCGGATGGCTATAGCGGTGGTGATAAAACAGCTGATTACCACAACAATTTCGGCTATCGGGATTAGGGAATGGAAGTCACTGGCCAACCGTCGCCTCAGCTTGCTGGAATTCTTCAGGCGATTGTGCCGAATTGACCATGGGCTATTTGGGATAGTTTTGGTCACTGAAAGCATTCAGGAACGGTAAGCGAAAAACTTCTTTGAGGTAATTGCTTCGATCAGGTACACCGATCGCGGCTTGTCGTATTAGGTCGTGCGTAGACATTGCCGGGTGATTTTAGTCACGGCTGGAAGCCGGAACTACGATCAGTTACTTGCCGTTTCAACCATGTAGTCAACAGCGCCTTTAACTTCGTCATCTGATAGATCCATGCGAGCCCCTTTCGGCGGCATGTATCCAAACTCACCGGTATAGCCTTCCAGTGCGTGCTGATAAAGCGTGTCGTTGCCTTGGGCGATTCGTGTTGTCCACAAAGAAGGATCACTAATTTGCGGTGCGCCACCGATGCCGGGTCCGTGGCAAATATTGCATGCCTCGTTATAGACCTGTGGACTTGATAAAACTGTTGCCACTGGCTCGGCGGGTTCGGCCTCCATAACTTGAGGTGCTTCAGAATTGATAGAATCGCCGGTCAGGTAGACCTGCCCCAATGGTTGAATTCGATCTGTAACTGCAGCCTGATACTCAGCAGAGTCGACGGTATAGACGCCCTGGGTCATGTCAGATAATTTCGTTACGCCGATGTAAATGGCCAATGCAATTATTGCGAGTACGCCGACAACAAGGGCGTACATATCGTAAAATTTTTGATCTCGTTTCATTGTGATTCCGCTAGTGTCCTATCCGAAGTATAACTAAATTATTTGAGGTGGGAGGCGAGGAATAGTGGGGTTAGAGCCAAGGCTCTGACCCACTCAGATCAATCGGTTAGCTGCGCGCTCTTTCAGGCGTCCTTATCCTTGAATATCAGGCTATGAACGCTCTGATTGATCGCAATATTGACGTGGTTAATCTGTTCCGGAAATATATCGCGCAGGATGTCATTTCGCACGGCGACGTTAGGCGGCAGCGATCCTGCAAATTCCTGATATACCAAAACGTAGTCTCCATCGACCTCAGCACCGATCAAATCCAACACGAGTGGCGCGCCGATCTCATCACCCTCAATAGCAGCGACGGAAAACCTGGTTTCGACGTACAACGCTAACTGCGCCTGACCCTCTAGATGATCGATGCTCAGGCTGAGGTCGTTCATCGCGCTCATGATGCCAAGTTCAGCATCGTGGCTGTGAAGACGATGAATGATTTCGATATTGCCCGACGATGCACCAATTTTGATCGTGGATAAACTTCCTGGTTGACGATCCGCATAGGCTGACGCCGCAATACAGAGTATTGTGGGCTAAAATCGTTCCTAACTAATTTGACCCTTAAATTACGTGCCGAAACAGCTAGAATAGAGCGGCCACGTAAAATAGTGGATCAATCACTGGCGCAAGACGCAAGGGACAAAATATGATTCAGTTTGAACTGAACGGGGAAACCGTAAGCACCGATAGCCCACCTGATACACCTCTACTTTGGGTGATACGCGACGAACTCAAACTCAAAGGAACGAAGTTTGGTTGCGGCATTGCGATGTGCGGTGCATGCACGGTGCACTTAGATGGGGCTGCAACACGGTCTTGCGTAACACCGGTGAGTGCCGTTGAAAGCATGACCGTTACAACGATCGAAGGCGTCGAATCAGATGCCAGCAAAGCGTTGCAGACTGCGTGGGTCGATGAACAGGTTCCGCAATGTGGTTACTGCCAATCAGGCCAAATCATGCAAGCGGCAGATCTACTCTCCAAAAATCCAAATCCAAGTGATGCTGATATCGATGCCGCGATGAACGGCAACTTGTGTCGTTGTATGGCGTATACGCGAATACGCAAAGCCATTAAGAGCGCGGCGAACGGCGGGGGAGTGTAGACATGGGAATTAAAGATCAGAAAACACCAATGACTCGCCGCACCTTTCTGGCCGGTACCGCAGGAACGACTTTAGTGATGGGGCTCGGCAGTGTTTTGCCTGGCTGCAGTAGTGAAGAGGCCGCCGTTGACCTGATGGCAGCGGGCGCCAGCAATCGTTTTTCTCCAGCCGTTTGGTTTGAGATCAGTGGCACCGGTGACGTCAAGATAAACATTGCTAAAGCCGAGATGGGCCAGCATGTGGGCACCGCACTCGCGCGAATTGTTGCTGATGAATTAGGTGCTGATTGGAGTCGCGTCTCGATTGATCATGTCGATACAGATCCCAAGTGGGGCTACATGGTCACTGGCGGTTCGTGGTCGGTGGTTACTTCATTCACGATGTTGTCACAAGCAGGTGCCGCGGGACGTACGGTGTTGCTCGAGGCTGGCGCGAAGCTGCTTGGTGTAGAAGTGGCCGCTTGCACAGCTGAGAATGGCAATGTGATCGCGGGTGACCAATCTGTCTCGTTCGCTGAGATTGTTGCCACGGGTGACATCAGTCGCGTCATTAATGACGAAGAAATGGCGGCAATGCCAGTCAAAGCGGCAGCGGATAGAACGCTTATTGGCAAGGCAACAGCGGCGCTCGATATTCCAGAAAAAACCGAAGGCGCGGCGGTGTACGGACTGGATATGGAGCTACCCAACATGGTCTATGCGCACCCATTGATTCCGCCAACCCGTTACGGCAGCACAATCAATTCGATAGATGACAGTGGCGCTGGCGACATTCCGGGTTATCTGCAAACGATTCAAATTAGTGATCTGAGTGACACTGTGCAGGGTTGGGCGCTCGTTATTGCGGAGAGTTTTCCCGCAGCAATGAAGGCATCCAGCGCTGTTGAAGTGGATTGGACGGCAGGACCGACAGCGGGTGTGACGGAAGCTCACATTCTGGCGGAAGGCGAAAAACTTGCGGCTGACCGTTCGTCTGGCGTTTTAGTAGTAGACGATGGTGATGTCGCTGCAGCCCGCGAGGGTGCGGCTGAAACGCTTAGCGCAATTTATCGCACAAATACCGCATTGCATTTCACGCTCGAACCGCAAAACGCTTTGGTCGAATTTGTGGACGGCGTGTATCACATTCACGCTGGCAACCAATGGCAATCGTTGATATTGCCGTATTTGGCGACAGCGCTCGAGGTTGAAGAGTCCGCCATCGTGATTCATCAATACTATTTGGGTGGCGGCTACGGTCGCCGTTTGTTTGGCGATCAGATGATTCCCGCCGCGATTGCCGCGAAAGAACTTGGCCGGCCAGTCAAATTAGTCTTTCAACGTGCAGAGGACAGCCGTTTTGACTGCGCACGCTCACCATCGGTCGCGCAACTCGACGCGTCGTTTGATTCAGACGGCGGACTAACAGGAATAGAACACGCAATCGTCGCGGGGTGGCCAACATTAACAATGGCGCCTGGATTCTTGGCCGATGGCGTTGATGGCAATGGCAAGTTCGATACATTCTCGGCGAGTGGCTCGGATCATTGGTATACATTGCCCAGTCACCGAGTACGAGCGATCAACAATGATTTGGCGCAGCGAACGTTTCAACCAGGATGGTTACGTGCGGTCGGTCCGGGGTGGATATCTTGGGGCGTTGAAGGGTTCATGGACGAGCTGGCGGAAAAAATGGGTGAAGATGCGGTCGAGTTTCGTCTTGTACGACTGGATGCTGCGGGCAAAAATGCTGGCAGTGCGCCGAACTCGGCAGGCGGCTCGTCGCGTCTCGCCGATGTCCTTCGGGACGTTGCGGAACGTTCCGGATGGGGTGGCGATCTTCCTGAGAATGAAGGCATGGGTGTTGCTGTCTCGCAAGGGCAGGAACGTCCAAATCCGACATGGACGGCATGTGTTGCTCACATTGCAGTTGATCCAGACACTAACGCGATAACCGTTAAGAAGATCTGGCAGACGATTGACTGCGGAACGGTTGTGCATCCGGATGGTGCGATGGCGCAAGCGGAAGGTGCCACATTGTGGGGCGTCAGTCTTGCCTTACATGAAGGAACGGAATTCGTGGATGGCGAGGTTAAAGATCAAAACCTCAACACTTATACGCCACTCCGAATGGCTGACGTACCAGAGCTTGATATCAAGTTTGTTGAGAGCGATGAGTTTCCGATGGGCTTGGGCGAACCACCTTTGATCGCAGTTGCGCCGGCAATAGGCAACGCTGTTTATGTGGCAACGGGTACGCGCGTTCGAGACTTGCCCATACGCCTTAGCTAGTAAACCGGATCGTCGCGTCGCGCATGTTAATCAATGCAATCGGTAACCTGATCGAATAACGCGTTTACCCATCTGGCGCTTCGCGATGACGAAAGTTTCGTCATCGCGAAGCCCCCTCTTCCGTCTTTGCGAGGAACGACTAAATCGCCGGGAGCGATTTAGGACGAACGACGTTCGCCCGAAGGGCCGGCAACGGGAAGTTACCGGTCAACTGACGAAGCAATCCATCTAGGTGCGCTCCGCACTGCGATGTGGATTTAAAATTCGTGTCGCCCATGTTGACCAACGTAAATCTTCGCCCGAACGAATCCTGTGTTTGCCCATCTGATCCGTCACGACGAAGGAAACCGCGACGATCTTGGAAATAGCCGAGAGTTGTCATACTGGATTTTCGGCGCAGCAAACCTTGTGCATCGGCGCAATACTGTTGCGATCGAATAGTTCGAATTTAATCTGCAGCAAAATGACATCACCGATACGTCATGGGTTGGCGAGCTGATTGCTGCTGCTGGCAACCCGAAAACGGGAGCTATCTAGACGGGCGCTTCAGTTCTGCAATTGGACTATGATTGGAGCAATTTCGACGCGAGTATTTGGCGTAGCTCAGGAAAATTAAGGCGCGACATTTAATCAAACCAGCACGTGTATGCAAGTGGAAGAGATCATGACAACAGAAGACAACGACTCAGATTCGAACGATGAACTAGACGAAAAATCAGGCACTCGCGGTGGTCCCACTGGGAAGCGTGGCGGCCCGACCGGTACTCGCGGTCGTGCTACGGGCACACGCGGTGGTCCTCCTCGCACTCGTGGTGGCCCGACAGCCAAGCGTGGTGCTCCAGGCGGTGCGCGCGGCCGTTGAGCTAATCGCACCGTTTTCGAGGTGCTATGTTCCTCACATCACGATTCAGAATTACGCAAACTTAAAAGAGGCCGTGAACTTCTGTAAAAATTTCGTCATGATTTTGCAAACTAACTTGCGGCAGGCCATCGTAAATACGTGCGCCAAAGCGGCCCTGCAAAAACTGCATCGGCGTGTATTCCCAGACTAGGCTATAGCGGACTTGGTGATTTTCATCGAGATCGTCATTCGGATTGAAACAGTCGACGCTGACTTTTACATAGTGACCGCGACGCACCAACTGGTACAACTTGGAGAGTCATGTTTAAGAACTCTAGTAAACCGCTGTTTCGAAATTTATTAGAGAATGTTCGCAACTGTGAGCTATGTATTGACGATCTTCCTCACGGGCCGCGACCTGTTCTGCAAGTACAACCCGATGCGCGAATCTTAATTGCGGGTCAAGCATCTGGATCCTGTGTGCATGAGACGGGCGTGCCGTTCGATGATCCAAGTGGCGACCGATTGTGAGAATGGATGGGGATAAGTCGCGATATTTTTTACGATGAAAATAGTATAGCGACATTACCTATGGGCTTTTGCTATCCCAGTCGCAGAAAGAGTGGCGACTTACTACCGCTAAAAAGGTGCGCTGACACCTGGCGCGATCAGCTGATGGGGACGCTCACAAACCTTTAGCTCACCTTGGTAATTGGTCAGTACGCGATGCAATGGCATCTTGATAAACCGAAGAGAAACCTCACGGAAACGGTGCGCGCCTGGCGTGAATATGATGATGGCGTGTTACCGCTTCAGCATCCGAGCCCGCGTAATAATATTTGGCTTAAGAAGAATGCGTGGTTCGGCGAGGATGTGTTGCCCGAACTACATCGTCGCGTGCAGGTCGCACTGGAATAGTGTTGTGTAGTGACTCTCGCTCAGTCGTTCGAGCTGGATAGGAAGCCCCCAACGGTCTGCAATGGAGCTTGGTTGCCGGCAGCGGCGACCCAGGCGACTAGTGCTAATTCATTCGTTTCGCTGTCGATGTCATCAAGTTGAGTCAAAGCGCGAAAGCCGCTGATCGATGATTCGAGATCGATGGTCTGAACATTCAGCGTGACGAAGTCATGCTTTAGTTCTTTACCGTTATTCGCTCCCGCTTGTACGTCCGACACGAGTAGCATGCCCAAGATCGCAATGTTGACGACAAGTTTCTCATCCACCTCAGCAATCGGGTCAAACCGCAGAGCAATGGAATCACCTTTCAGGCCGCGGCTCAGATTTCCAACCAGCGGATTCTGCATCGTCAACGCATCACCGCTGAACCAGCCGCGCCACTCTTCTCCGATTGCCATAAATCCCAGTGTATAGGCAACTCTTACGTTTCCATCAGGTACATACTGTTGTTGTCTGCTGGTGTAACGCTTCTTCGAAAATCTGTCCGTCCAGCCGGTGTAGTTCCAATAATCGACGTGTAATGCGATTGGGGCGTAGTCTCTCCATAAGCCATCCCTCTCTTTCAGCGCTGTCATCTATTTATCGGCGGGTGGGCAGCTGCTACAGCCTTCAGACGTATACAACTCGATCAACGCAACTTGTTGTTCGCCGCTGTCAATTTGTAATGAGCCATAGTCCGCTGCTATCGCGGTACCGCTCAACATAAGTAGCAGTGCAGTTAAGAAGTCACGCATATTCATGGTCTCTGGAAGTCTCATCAAAATAGACCGCACGAAAACCGAATTTTGTTTCAGGTGGCCCAATAGTCTAACCGTCGAGGTAGCAATTGGTGCTGTTACACTCGGTATCGAGCGCACGTGGAAAGAGGCCGTTTGTGAACAAACCGTTGGTTGAAATTCAGAACATAATTGACGGAGATTGGCGGCCGGCAAAAAGTGGTCGCACCTATGACGTTAACAATCCTGCAAATCCAGATGAAATAGTAGGTCGCGCGTCTCTCGCCGGAGTCGATGACGTTCGCGACGCAATTGAGGCCGCGCAGCGCGCTTTTCCGGCGTGGTCGTCCTTAACCTACGCAGAGCGAGCCGAACAGTTGACGGCGGCTGCCGCGCCGCTTGCAGAGGACGAAGCGTGGCTGAAGCAGATGATCCGTTTGTTTACTCGCGAGCATGGCAAGATTCTCAAAGAGTCAGCGATAGAATTTTCGAGGTTTGGTGACCGATTCGCATGGCCAATCGCGCAGGCAGGCCGCTTAGCAACGGATAAGCGGCTACCGGGGCCCCCGCAGGACACCATTATTACGCGGCAGCCACGCGGTGTGGCATCGCAAATCGTGCCGTGGAACTGGCCGATCTCACTGCTAGGCGTAAAAATGCCGCCCGCGCTAATGACGGGCAATACGGTCGTGATCAAATTAGCGGAACAGTCGCCGTTGGCGCCGATGCAGCTATTGAAACTCCTGGCAGACGGACTGCCGCCTGGCGTTATCAATGTGATTGCGAGCCCGCCGGAAGAGATTGGTGATGAGCTCATCTCAAATCCGCACGTCAGAAAAATCAGCTTCACCGGTAGCATCAATTCGGGGAAGCGAATTATGAAGATTGCTGCTGATACGCTCAAAGCCATCACACTCGAGCTCGGCGGCAATGACGCAGCGCTGGTTTTAGAAGATGCGGAGCTCGACGACGCGGCAATGCAGAGATTCGTTGCCGGATCATTCATGTCATCAGGCCAGATTTGTATGGCCGTTAAAAGAATCTATGTGCAACGCGCACGTTATGATGAATTTGTCGAAAAGTATTCGTCCGCGGTCGACAAAATCGTGGTCGGCGATGGCACAGACCCTTCGGTGACAATGGGTCCGATGAATAACGAACGACAACTTAGGGTAGTGCAAGACCTTATTGAAGACTCAAGAGCTTGCGGCGCGACGGTTCATGAGCTCGGCCAAATTACAGACGAAGATCTTTACTCACGTGGCTACTTTCAACGCCCGACAGTCGTTACCCATTGTGATCCGAACTCGCGCATTGTTCAGGAGGAACAGTTCGGGCCGATTGTACCCATCCTGCCATTCGATTCCGATGACGACGCCATTCAATACGCAAACGATACGGAATTCGGCCTATGTTCGTCGGTTTGGACAGGTAATCGTGAAAGGGCGGTCTCGATGGCGCGTCGCCTCGAGGCTGGTTACACCTATATCAATGGACATGGACCCATGGCGCAGGACCACAGGGGACCATTTGGTGGTTTCAAGCAAAGTGGCATTGGCCGAGTCCTTGGCGAAGCCGGCATGGATGAGTTTATGGAGACGCACAGCATTTCTGCACCGCCGGGATGGCTGTTCTAAAATTTGTCGAGGTCGTCGGCAAGAACAACGTTACCGTCATAAACGGATTTTATTTCCTCAAGAACAATCGACTCCGGCATCCCGTAATAAAGCCCGTGATACAGGACGAGTAGGTCCGGTTTAACTTGCGCTGCGAGCTTGCCGAGATTGGTCGCAGTGGTATGAGAGCGGTTGTGATATTCCTGAAATGCCTCTGACGTTCTGATTAAGCCTGTATCACTGATAACTTCGTGAAATAAGATATCCACGCCACTGGCCATCTCCATAAGTTTTGAGCTAACAGCAGTATCTCCTGAAATGACAATTGTTCTGTCTGCTGTTGTGATTCGATAACCAAACGCGGGATCGATATCGCCATGATTGACAGAGAATGCTTGGATTCGTAGATCGTCTTTCTCATAGACAAAGCCGTCGGCAATTTCTGTTACATCGACCGTATACCCGGTGTTGTCGAATATCGGCTGCGTACCAGAACTTCGTAGCCGCGCATCGGGAGCCATCATCATCTGCATGCCGGTCGCGAGCTCCTGCAGCCCTTTCGGACCCCATGCATGCAATTGTTGAAGTCGACGCCACCACATCGTATAGGCGAGCTCGCTGAAGTCGAGTGTGTGATCGCTGTGCAGATGAGTCAGAAAAACACAACATATCGCCGTCGGATATAGGGATGGAATATCGTACTTGTAACGCGCGTGTGCGGCATTGCGAACGGCACCGGCGCCAACGTCGAAGAGATAGGCCTCGCCTTTGTGAATGACTGCGATGCTGGCACCACCACGGTATGCATCGGGTATCGGTGTTCCAGTCCCGAGCATCACCACTTGAGTTTCTGCTGTTAACTCGGCAGCCGTTGGATCTTCTCGCACTTCAACAACGCCACTTTCGACCGGCACCGCCATTTCTTCTTGCGCGAGACTTTGTGTTGGGACGCCGAATAACAAAGTGATTGCTAAAGGCACTCTAATATTCATCGGAAACACTCTTTATCGTTGTGAGGCTAAGTAAATGCATGGGCCGAAGCTGCTCGTTACCAGAACAACTCTAGAATAACAGTGCAACGCCGTTGCTTCAGTCTGACAATTAGCATCGTATGCGAAAATCGTGCGTTGAGCGTGATGTGAGACTAGTCCGCGCTGTACGCCGTCAGCGCCTATGGGACAGATATAGATCTGGTTTAAAAGAGAGTTTTGGGGTACTGACAAGCTAACTTCATCGGATAAACGTAACTGAGCTAACTTTATTGAGGCCGCTGCTGCGGTCCATAA
>Ga0315339_1001034_pt1 | contig 27527 bp, 23 predicted proteins | sample ASW17metaG_FD_204514 | JGI IMG/M metagenome (GOLD analysis project Ga0315339, IMG submission 204514) | Ammonia-oxidizing marine archaeal communities from Pacific Ocean, United States - ASW #17 | ecosystem: Environmental > Aquatic > Marine > Oceanic | place: USA: California | collected 2016-12-05 | reverse complement strand
TCCGCGCCAACAAGGTCCGTTCCGGACTGACCATTCTCGGGGTCGCTATCGGGGTGGGTGTAGTGATGATGATGTCGGCGATGGTAACTGGAATTCGAGAGTCGATCATGGTGGGCTTCGAGGCCGCCGGCCCTGATAACTTTGGGGTGATGCGCTTTGACTTCTCGAGGGTTCGAATCAGCACAGGTAGTTCGCGCCCCCCCTGGTGGAACAACCCCCGAATTGAGCCTGAAGAAGCGGTTCGGCTTTCCCGCCTGCCGGGGGTCGAAGCAGCGCTCTACAATTTCGGCATGAGTACCAACATGTCGGTTGATGCTCGCAGCGTCCGCGGTATTCAGTCGACAGCCTATTCGGCGGGTTGGCCGGCGTACACGCCTGGCAACTTCGTGTCGGGCCGTGACTTCACCCCCACCGAAGTTCGACAATCCCGTCCCTTGGTGGTCCTGTCCGTAGCACTTTCGCAGGAGCTTTTTGGAAACCTGGATCCGATCGGCCGAAAGATCCGGGTGAGCGCCGGGAGCCGAGGAGTCAGTGAGGCTTTCAGCGTAGTTGGGGTATTCCAGAACGAAGAAAACATATTCACAGCCGCCGTCAAGCACTGGGCGATCTTTCCTCACACCGCAGCGATGAAGAGGCTCAAGGCCTCTAATTGGCAGGGGGGGGTTTGGGTGGTGCCTCGGGATTCGATTGATCAGGCCGTTGTGATGGACCAGGTGATCGGGGCCATGCGTTCTATGAGAGGCCTGCGTCCGAAGGAGGAGAACGATTTTTCGATACTCCGGTCCGCTCAGATTATCACCGCCTTCAACAAGTTCACCGGCGTGTTTTTTCTGGTCATGCTCGCACTGTCCTCCGTCGGGTTATTGGTTGGCGGAATCGGAGTCATCGGAATCATGATGATCTCCGTGACTGAGCGGACTCGGGAGATCGGGGTGCGAAAAGCGGTCGGAGCCACACGTCAGGAAATCTTGTGGCAATTCCTGGTGGAATCGGTCGTATTGACGGTTCTGGGAGGTGCTGCCGGCATGGCTTTGGGCAGGGGCGCTGCTAAGGTGGTAGCGTCAATGACCCCCATTCCGGCCGCGGTGCCTATCTGGGCGATTGCGGTGGCGCTATTGATGGCTTTGGTGACGGGCATCCTGTTTGGCCTCCTCCCCGCCTATCGCGCCTCCCGGCTCGATCCGGTCGACGCCCTGCGGTTCGAATAGCTCGCTGCCCGATGCTGATCGACAACCGCCGGCGATCCATTGAGTGCGACAGGTGCGTATGAGTGAAGCCTTGGACATCCTGGCCATCACGGCCCATCCGGACGACGCCGAGTTGTTGTGTGGCGGTGCTCTCGCGAAAGCGGCAGCAGCGGGCGATCGGGTGGGAATCCTCGACCTCACTTGGGGAGAAATGGGCAGCCAAGGGTCTCCCGAAGTCCGGGAACAAGAGGCCCTGAAGTCCGCGGCGATCCTGGGGGTCGCCGTTCGCAGGAATGCTGGCCTCCGTGACTCCGGCCTCGTCAACGATCAGGAATCCCGAGAAACTGTCGCAGCGCTGATTCGCGAACTGCGGCCCCGTATCGTCGTCACGCACTGGCGCGAAGGGCGGCACCCCGATCACCGGGTCGCCGCTGAGCTGGCGCACGACGTGTCATTCCTCTCCGGACTGAAAAACTACCCGGCGCCGGGAAGCCCCCATCGTCCTGAGAAATTGATTTATAGTGTGTTGTTCAGAGAGGACGCGCCGGAGCCCACTTTCGTAGTGGACTTCTCGGACCACATCGAGGCGAAGCTGGCGGCTTTGGCGTGCTTCAAATCCCAGTTCACGGGAAAGACGACAGCCGGAGAGGCCTTCGGGGGCGGAGACCGTCCCCTTCTGGGACAGGTCCGGGCGCAGTGCGCTCACCACGGGTCGAGAGTCCGCGCCACCTACGGCGAGCCCTACTGGACCAGGGAGACGATGGAGTTAGAGCCTCTTGGTTCTGCTGGTGTGACGATTTTTTAGACAGTCAGATGGCCCGTGCTAGACCGCACATTGAACTTCGAGTAGCAAACGTCTCCAAGTAGGCACATCCCTTCCATGGACCTTCAGGGCTCTAGCGTCGGCGCCACCACCTTCGATAAGCCACGGTGCCAACCACATGCTGATCTCGGGCGGTAGGTGCCCGAGCAAGTCTCCCCCTTCACGGTGCACCCAAACGTCGGGATCCTCTTGGTCAGGAGGGTCTGGGATCAAATAAAGCGACGCCCCGGGCTCAAGGCCTTGCAGATGACGATCCCGACCGGCGAACACCATGCCGTGAACGGTCGCTATGAACTGGACAGGCTTACCCTCGGGAAACGGCGGTGCACGGCTGGTCATCGAAGGAGCATTTGGGACAAGCTTCACCACCCTCGGGTCATTGGATATGTTGTCGAACATACAGGGACGTGCCGGTCTGCCGAAACGGCTACTCTATTACCTCGTCCAGTTGAAGCACATGAGACCGATCTACCTCGACAACGCGGCTACGACACCCCTTCGCGATGAGGTGCGTGACGCGATGCTTCCGATTCTCCAAGGAGACTTCGGAAACCCGTCTAGCGCCCACACGTGGGGGCGGCGTGCGTCCGCCCGCTTGGAAGAAGCCCGGGAGCGGGTAGCCGAGGCGATCGGTGCCAATCGCCGAGAGATATACTTCGTCCGGGGCGGAACTGAATCGGACAATCTGGCGGTTATCGGACGGGCCGCCGCCGCGTTCGAGCAATCGGGTGCCGATCATGTTGTTGTGACCGCCATCGAACATCGTGCGGTACTAGAGGCCTCCGCCCGCGTCGAGGAGCAAGGCGGACGTCGCACTGTACTCTCGGTCGGCTCAGACGGCAGGATAGACCTGGACGCTCTCGAGGCCGTCCTGGCAGATGGAGTAGCCCTCGTGTCCGCGATGACCGTGAACAACGAAGTGGGTATCCAGCTCCCCATCGAGGAAATCGCCCAGCGCACCAGCGCACGGGGAGTCAGTCTGCATACGGATGCGGTCCAGGCCATCGGGAAGGTGCCCGTGCGTGTGGACGTCGTACCGGTCGACATGCTTTCTCTGACCGGGCACAAGATCTACGGAGCGAAGGGCACCGGAGTGTTGTTTGTGCGTGAGGGGGTGAAGGTCTCACCCATGCTTTTCGGGGGCGGGCAAGAACAGGCACTGCGCCCGGGCACCGAAGACGTGGCGGGAGCTGTCGGCATGTCGGTTGCTGTCGAGCTTGCCGCGAATGAACGAGAGGTTGAGGCCCCCCGGCTGGAGGCTCTGAGAGACGACCTACAAGCACGACTAAGCGACAGCATCGAGAGCGTGCGGGTTCATGGTGAGACAGCACGTCGTGCCCCTCACGTACTGAACGTCGGTATCCCGAACGTCGACCCCCAACTCTTGCTTGCAGGTCTGGACATGGAGGGAATCGCCGCGTCGGCCGGCTCCGCCTGTGAAAGTGGTGGCAAAGGCGGGAGTCATGTGTTGGAGGCGATGTACGGCGCGATGGAGGGAATGGCCGCGGTTCGGTTCAGCGTCGGTCGCTCAACCACGGAGGGAGACATTGTACGCGTCGCGGAGACCACGCGGTCGGTCGTGGATACGATCCGGAATCGGGGCGAGGTGTCATGAAACACAGGCGCATCTTGGTCGCCATGTCGGGCGGCGTGGATTCGTCCGTGGCTGCGGCGTTGTTGGTCCGGGCCGGCCACGAGGTGGTGGGCGCGACAATGAAGACGTTCTGTTACTCGGGCGAAGTAGCCTCCTCCAAGACCTGTTGTGGGCTAGACGGCATACAAGACGCCCGTCGAGTGGCGGACACCCTCGGGATTCCGCACTACGTCTTCGACGTCGAAGAAGACTTTACGCGAGACGTCATTGACGATTTCGTTTCGGAGTATGCCCAAGGCCGCACGCCCAACCCCTGCGTGCGCTGCAATTCCAACACCAAGTTCCTCGACCTCATGGCTCGTGGGCGCGCACTTGGATGCGACGGCATCGCTTCGGGACACTACGTCCGCATTCAGCACGCTTGGGGTGGCTCGACCCTCTTACGGGGAGTCGACGCAGGCAAGGACCAGTCGTATTTCCTATGGGGGCTTCCCAAAGCAATGTTGCCTCTCCTGCATTTTCCGCTAGGGGGACTAACAAAGTCTGAGGTCCGAGAAATGGCTCGTGAGCTCGCTCTCACCACCGCAGACAAGCCGGAGTCCCAAGAAATTTGTTTCGTCCCGACAGGCGACTACCGCGACCTGCTCAGCAAGCGGCTAGAGGCTCGGCACCCAGCTCTGGAACCTGGACTGCTCGTGTCCCCGACGGGCGAAGTCCTAGGTGAGCATGGGGGCTACGCGAATTTCACCGTGGGGCAGCGGAAGGGCCTCGGGGGCGGGTTGGAGGAACCCCGCTTCGTCATCGAAATCAATGCCGATACCCGGGAAGTAGTCGTAGGCAGCAGGGATGAATGTGTATCGCCCGGCGTCCGAGTCGGGGAGGTCAACTGGCTCGGAACTCCTCCGTCTTCGGGCTCACCCATCCGGGTACAGATCCGCTATCGTGCACCCGATGTCGCGGCCTTGGCCGTTACGGTCGAGGACCAAGTCACGCTCGTTTTCGATGAACCGCAGCACGCCGTGACTCCGGGCCAGTCGGCAGTCATGTTCGATGGAGACCGGGTTTTGGGAGGAGGACGGATAGTCCGAGCTCTGCGGACGGCGGACCTCTCAGTCGCCACGTCGAAGGCTTAGCTCACCGGTTAGCTCGAAGGCCTAGCTCGCTCGCCGCGTCGGCGACACCATTGGACGCGTGGCGTCCAATCCCCTCTTGGAGCTTCTTAGTGCTTCAAGCCCGATGAAGACGCGAACTCTTCCATGGCTTTCTGCTGCTCCTCCGTCAGTTCCTCAGGGATGTCCACCTCCACCTCGACATATTGGTCACCCACTCGCCCGCTCTTTTCAACCCCTTGCCCACGAATACGGAACTTGGTGCCGCTTTGCGTCCCAGGAGGGATGCGGAGGTGTACTTTCTTCCCGTCGACAGTCCTGACCGACATTTTGGACCCCAATGTGGCCTGAACCAGATTGATCGGGACGGTCACATGAATGTCGAGCCCCTCCCTCGTGAAGAAGTCGTGGCGTTTCACCTTGAAGGTGATCACGAGGTCTCCAGGTTTCCCGCCCTGACTGCCACGTTCCCCCTGACCGGTGGCCCGAATCTTCTGGCCCGCCTCGACACCCTTCGGCACGGTAATTTGGATCCGTCGATCCTGGCGGACCGACCCACTTCCCGCGCACGACTTACAGGGACTTTCGGGAATCCGGCCTCGGCCGAAACAAGCTGGGCAGGGACGATCGATCGCAAAGCCACCTTGGCCAAACGAAATCGCGCCGGTCCCGGAGCACTCGTTGCAGCTCTTCGTGCCGGTGCCGGGACGGGATCCCGAACCGCTGCAGGTTGCACACCCTTCCGTGATGGGCACATCAATCGAAATCTTGCCGCCCTGAACAGCCGTTTTGAACCCGATCTCGACGACGTACTCTACGTTCTGACCCTTTCGAGGCCCCTGTGGCCTAGGATCGTCCGGACCCTTGGCCCCGCGATCGAAGATGGAGCTGAAGATGTCGCCGAGACCCCCGAAACCCTGCAGGTCTTCGAAAGAGAAGCCGCCGCCCGGTGGTACGCCGGCCCCTCCGCTATACCCTCCGCTCTTCGGCGTTTCACGTCCACGGCCAAATCCAAAGCTGGATAGCCGCCGCATGTTGTCATACTGCTTCCGCTTCTCCGGATCAGAGAGCACGCTATATGCCTCACCGATTTTCTTGAAGCGCTCGGCCACCTTCGAATCGCCAGCGTTGGCGTCAGGATGATACTTCTTCGCAAGCTTACGGTACGTCTTCTTGATCTCGTCCTGTTTTGCCTTGTCCGAGACCCCGAGAGTCTTGTAGAAGTCTTTAGTCGCAGTCGACACTAATGCCCACCGTCCTCAGCTACTCGTGCTTGAAAACGGTCACCCGGGCAGGACGCACCAGGTGGCCTTTGAAGAAATACCCCTTTTGGAACACATCCTGGACCGTGTGGTCCTGTTCCGGAGAGTCCGTGGGTACGGTGACCATGGCCTCCATCACGTTGGGATCGAACTTCTCTCCCACGGGCTCCAAGACCTCGACCCCGGCCAGTTCGAGCGCCTGACGAAATTTTCGCTCAACCAAATCCACACCTTCGACCAAGACCTCGACAGTGGCTGACTCGGGCTGCCAGGCCCCGACCCGTTGAAGATCGTCCAGGCCGTCGAGGAAGTTGCGAAGTAGGTCCGCCTGACCCCGGGCCCACGCCTCGGAAAGCTCCGTCTCTGCACGACGGCGGTAGTTGGTAAATTCCGCGGCGAGGCGCAAATGACGGTCGTTCAGAGTAGACAGCTCGGCCTGTATATCGCCGAGGTCATGCGTCAGGCCATCCTCTGCCTCCTGCTCCTCAACCGCCTCCGGCGAGAGGGGGATATCCAACTCTGAATCGACGGCGGCATCGCCCTCGTTCTGCTCGCCCAGTTCGTCTGGAGTCTCGGCTTCGTTGTAGCTCATTCTTTTCTCGATGGAAGATCCGCTTCACCAACACTTCTTGCTACGTGTTGGTGAATTTACTTCTTCTACGGCCGTGTGGGAGCCCCAACGCTTCATGGGGCTTCTGGATCATGGAAGGGCATGGCCAGAAAATGCCTGTCTAGCCAACCCCGCACGCGCGCAAAGACCTCTTCTCTCTCCGGTTCGTTGTGTGGCTCGTGTAACAAACCGGGGAGACGGCACGTTTCCACGTCCGGAGCAGACGCACGCTCAAGGAAGTCCAATGTCGCCTCCGGATCAACAACCTCGTCCGCTTCTGGGACCATGACCAGCGCTGGTCCGCGAACACCTGCAGGATCAGCGAGTGCCAGTCTTTGGGCGTCGGCGACCGCCCAATAGAGCCCTGGCGTGACAAAGGAATGGATCAAGGGATCGTCCCGATAGGCCCGATGGCACTCGGGGTCCCGCGTGAGCGTCTCGGGATCCAGCCCCACCCTTACGCGAGTGGTCGGAGCAACCCTAAGCAGTACTTTGCCGAGCGCGACCTTCCACCAGGGCGTCCGCCTTTTCGTTGCCAACCAGGGGGCCGAGATGACGGCGCCGGCCACATGGCCTGGTCGGGTCTGAAGATGTCGAACCACGGCCAGTCCACCCATCGACTGACCCCAGAGTATCACGGGAACTTCGGAAGACTCGTCAGTCCTAACCAGGTGCAACACGGTGTCGAGGTCGGTAAGATACTCATCGAAGTGTTCTATAAAGGCGGGCACGCCCCCCGAACGGCCATGGCCTCGCTGGTCGAACGCAACAACCCGAAACCCCGCTTCGATCAAGAATTCGGCCACTGGTTCATAACGCCCACCATGTTCGCCGTAGCCATGTACCAGCACGACGACGCCCCGCGCCTGGGTCGCAGGCCGCCAGCGCCTCAAATGAAGCCGAACACCATCCGAGGTGGTGATTGGGATGCCCTCTTCGCCCGTCAACGTCGCTCCCTGAGGATCCTGAGCAGCAGATGTAGGGCCGCCTGCGCCGCACGCTCACGCACCGCTTCCCTGTCACCCGGAAACATTCGGTGCTTCGCCTCAATGCGGCCCTTCACGAACACCCCGTACCAAACGCTTCCCACCGGCTTCTCTTCCGTACCTCCACCTGGGCCCGCCACCCCGGTAATGCCCACACCCACATCAGCGCCGAACCGCTCCGCGACGCCCCGGGCCAAACCGGCGGCAACCGCCTCGGATACGGCCCCTTCCGCCTCGATAACCGAGCCATCCACCCCCAGTACATCACGCTTGATCTCATCGGCGTAAGCCACCACCCCACCACGAAAATATTCAGACGATCCCGCCCGGTCCGTGATCCGCTTCGCCAACAGCCCCCCGGTACAACTCTCCGCTACGGCCAGCGACAACTCACGAAGATTGAGCTCGGCTGTCACGGCTTCGACCAGGTCCCCGCTCTCGGCCTCAAAGCGGAACGGGGCCAGAATCGGGCCTATCACCCGCTCGGCGTCGTCCAACCGGCGCCCCGCCAGATCCTGAGAGCCCAAAGTGGAGATTCGGATCGAAACACCACCCAAGTAAGGGAGCGAAGCAAGCGACACCTCCTCCGGCAACTCCGGGGCAACAACGTCCAAGTGTTCCCCCAGGACAGACTCGGCAATGTCGGTGGTGTGAAACGTCCGGTGAACCCACGGCTCGACACGGGCGTCGAAGTGCGCTCGGATACGGTGCTGGACTTCAGCCTCGTACATCTGGTACACCTCGCGCGGCACACCCGGCATGAGCACAACGATCTGCTCTTCTCGTTCGATCCAAAGCCCCGGGGCACTTCCTCGTGTATTTGGGATCACCGCGGCACCCCGCGGCACCTCGGCCTGGACGACGTTACTCGTCGGAAAATCGTCGAAGCCACGTGCACGAAACCTCTCGCGCAGGTCGGCGAGCACAGCCTGATCAACTTCGAGCCGCAGACCAAAGAGATGGGCTATGGCAGGTCTGGTGAGGTCGTCGGCGGTGGGGCCCAAGCCCCCGGTGACCAGCACGATGTCCGCGAGACACAGCCCTTCGGACACCGCCGTCTGTATGGATTCGGGATCGTCACCCACAACCACGCGCTTGGTGACCGGCACCCCTAAGGACGCCAACTGCTTGCTGAGCCAGGAGCCGTTGGTCTCGACGGTTTCGCCCGAAAGGAGCTCCTCACCAACCGTAACGATGAAGGAGTTTGCCCCTCGCGTTTCGCTCACACCCGCACGCCGATGAGGCCTCGATAGCTCCATAGGTAGTCGAACATCGAATAAACCGTGAGCACCAACGCCAGGCCGAGCGTGATTCCAATCCAGGACGAATGGAGCAGTGTCCACGCGCCCCAGGGGAGGCCGCCCCAGCCCAATGCCTTTGCACTCTCCTTTAGCGGATACCAGAGAAGTAGTCCACCGGCAAAGAGATTTTGGATGAATGCCTTGTACTTGCCTGAGCGACCCGCCGCGATAACCACCTTACGATGCGCCGCCCATTGGCGGAAAAAGGTGACTAGAAGCTCTCGCCCGAAAATGACGATCATGACCCACATGGGGAGCATTCCCCACCCAGGCACCAGCCACTCGTCCCCACCGCGATGGGATATCAGATAGAACGGGACAAAGGTCGACAGAAGGAGCAATTTGTCGGCCAACGGGTCCAGGAGCTTCCCCACGTCGGTAATCCAGCCGTGCTTACGCGCCAGATAACCGTCCCATAGGTCAGACAGGCCGGCAATCACGAAGAGGACGAACGCGCCGTAGCGCATACCAACGGAAGACGACATTGCCATCGCGAAAATCGCGGGGCACGCCAAGATCCGTCCGATCGTGATGATGTTGGGGAGGTTACGGCTCCCAGCCATGGTCGCCTCAGCTCAGGGTCTGAACAACCAGTTTGCTGACCGCGCCGAGGGTCTCAAAGACGCCCTTACCCTCGATGGCCACGCCTTCGAAATCCGGCACGTTTCCGGGATTGAGCTGTGATCGACGCTCCTCCATATCCATCGCGTTGGAGAGATCACGTTTGTTGTACTGCAGGGCGAACGGAAGGAAGTCGAAGAAGAGTGTCCGCTCCGTCTCGGTGGCAGGGGACATCATCTTCCCCTTGGCGTCCGAATTCACCCGAGAGTAGACGTACTCGAGGTTGGTGGTTTTTCCACCCAGACCGGTGCCGTAATAGACGATCTTGCAGTTGATATCGCGGCTGGCGTAGTTGATCAGCGACATGATCGGCTACGCTCCATTCCGGTCGTACGATTGGGTCAATCCCGCCAAGCGGTCCCCCGCGTTCTCGGCCCCGGTGGTCGGAGCACATTTGGATTCGAAGTCCTTCAGGACGGCGACGAAGATGCGGCATTCCTCCCCTGTGGGAAAGGGACGATCAAAGGTCGAGCACCCGGGCGCGTTGAGCAACCTAGCTAGCCGGCAGGACACCGCGCATGGCGTCCTCCTCCATTCGACCGACAATCGCCTGGGCACGCCGCCGAAGTGCCGCCCTCGGTTCCCAAGCGACGAAGTCCTTCAAGAGGTTGATATGATCAACGGACGCCTCCGCCTTGGCCATGAACCCGAGTGCCGCGAGACGACGCAGGAAGGACGGGCTAAAAAGATCCCGACTGTGTCGCTCAATCTGATCTCGGATCACGAGAGCCGCCACGGCCCCCGCCGCCGCCGCCGCGAGAACCGCGAACCCCGTGGTTTTGATTCGCTTGTCCATTCCCTACATCTCCCGTCGACCGGTCAGGGCTTCCACGATAGTCGAGCTGTCCACGTACTCCAGGTCGCTCCCAACCGGAATACCCCTCGCAAGGCGCGTGACCCGCGGCCCAATAGTCCTGATCAAACCCTCGAGATAGACCGCGGTGGCCTCACCCTCGACACTAGAATTCGTGGCAACAATTACCTCCACAATCTTACCTTCAGACGCTTGGATTCGATCCAACAGAGCGTACACGGAGAGCTCTTCGGAACCGACACCATCCAAAGGAGAAAGTCGCCCTCCGAGCACATGGTACAGGCCCCGAAACTCGCCCGATCTCTCGATCGCTCCAACCTCGAACGCTTCCTCCACCACACACACGATCGACTCGTCACGTCGAGGATCGGAACAGATCTCGCACCGCTCCGTCTCACTGAAATTGCCGCAGGCAACACAGGGACAGATGCGCTCAGCTACGTCACGAATCGCCGCCGCGAGCCTAATCGCCTCTTCGCGCGGCCGCTTCATCAGATGGTACACGAGGCGTTGCGCTGTCTTAGGACCGACGCCGGGGAGCCGTGAGAACTCCGACGTAAGCTGCTGGATGACCGACACTAGAAGTGTGTCGGTCCGTGGTTGGACACACGCACGCTTCTAGAATAGGCCCGGAAGCTGGATCGGCATGCCACCCGCGGCCTTGCGCATTTCCTCCTCGTACTCGCTTTGTGCCTTGTTCTGGGCCTCCGCCACCGCTGCGAGCACGAGATCCTCCAGCATCTCGACATCACGGGGATCCACGATTGTTGGATCGATGACAATCTTGGACACGGCACCCTTGCCGTCGACCGTGGCAGTCACCATTCCCCCGCCTGACGAAGCTGAGATAGCTCGAGCTGATAGTTCCTCCTGCAGCTTGGTCATGCGTGCCTGCAGTTGTTGGCCCATCTGCATGAGCTGTTGCAGATCTGTCACAGTCAGGTCCTTACCTTACAATAGGTTGCGGTCAATCAAGTACTTCCAAGTCGAGTTCTTCTACAGCTCGCTGCAAGAGCGGTTCCCGTTGGATCAGTTCCCTGAGGCGGTCGCCGCGCACCGTCTCGGGGGTGATACGTTCCGATGTATTCGAAGAGGCACCGTTCATCGAGCGAACCACGATCTTGGGTGTCTCGCCAATCAGCGCGGCAAGGGCGCTCTGAATCGTTCTGAGTTCCGTTTGTTCTCTCAACCGTTCCAGCCCAGGGCCCTCCGGGAGCTCCACGATCAAGGCGCCATCCTCACTGAGGGAAACCACGGCCGCCTTCAGAAAAGGCCTCATCCCGGGAGGCAGGCCCTCGCCCTTCTCCATAAGGCTCGACCACGCGTCGACCGGTTTTGACAGGCTCAGGCCCGTCGTTGCGGCCTCACTCACGTCTTCGTCAATCGTCTCGGCCCGGTCGGCTATCTCAGTGGGATCGGCCTGACTAGGAGGGGCCACTAAATCGATCCCCGCCGCCGCACCCTCGCCCTCGTCGGCGTCTTCAAGCGCACTGTCACTGTCTGCACCCACATCGAGCGCGCCACTCTCCCCTGATTCCGAATCAACGTGTTCCGTGGTCGCTGACCCGGAAACTCCGGACTCCCCATCTTGACTCGGAGGAGCGGGAGAGGAGTCACCCGACGTGTCCGGGTCACCGGCACCGGACTTGCCAAAAGGGGGGGGGGCAACGGAGTCCATCTTCGGAGAGGTGCCGCCGAGGCTCGTCAGCAACTCCTCCAGGCCCACAGTGCGATCGACATAGCTGAGTCGAAGCAGAAGCATTTCCAACAAAATCTGCGGGTTTGCGCTGCGCCTAAGGCTCCCAGAACTCTCCAACTCGGAAGCCAGTGACAGCATCCTGACGAGATCCGCCGACTGGAACGGCTCCACGCGAGCTTGGAATGCATCACGGATGTCACCCTCCAACTCGGGAGGATCACCGCCAAGAGAGAGGCGCAACAGGGCCCGAAGCGCGTCGACGAGCCCGTGGTAGAACTCCACGAGATCATAGCCTTCGTCGAGAAGACGCTCGACAAACGAAAACACCTCGCCGTGCTGGCGGCTCGCCAAGATGTCCATGAACTCCAAGAAGCGCTCGTCCTCGACCAGCCCCAGAACTCTCCGAACCGACTCCTGCGTGACCTCGCCCCCGGTCAGTGCGATGACCTGATCGAGCAATGAGAGGGCGTCTCGCATTCCTCCGTCCGCCTTGCGAGCGATCGTCCTCAGGGCCTCCTCGGGCGCGGTGGATCCCTCACCTTCAAGAACGATCGACAGGCGCGACATGATATCGGCCACGCCAATACGCCTAAAGTCGAACCGCTGACACCGAGAAAGAATCGGGGCCGCCGTCTGCTGAATTTTTTGGGGTTCTGTGGTCGCGAAGACAAAAATCACCCGCGGCGGCGGCTCTTCGAGAATCTTTAGGAGCGCGTTCCACGCCTCCCTCGTGAGCATGTGCGCCTCGTCCACGATGTAGACCTTGTAATGCCCCTCCTGCGAAGGAGCGTACATGGCCCTTTCCCGCAGCTGGCGAGCGTCGTCTACACCCCGGTTGGAGGCGGCATCGATCTCAACGACATCGAGCGCTGTCTGACCACCCCAAATCCTCGAACAACTGTCACATGATCCGCAGGGCTCACCCGAGTCATCCCGGTCTTCACAGTTGAGGGCCATTGCGAGAACGCGTGCCAGGGTCGTCTTGCCGACGCCTCGGGGGCCGCAAAACAGGTAGGCGTGTCCTACTCGGGCATCCGACACGGCCCGGCGTAGAGTCTCAGAGACATGCTCCTGAGTCGCGACGTCGGCGAACCGCCGAGGGCGGTACTTTCGGGCCAGGGCTGTGTGGGACACGGACGTACGCCTCGAAGATCTACTGGTGCAGCAGAGAGCCAGAGCAGAAAAAATGCCCCAGGCGACCCGCAACAACAATCACCACACTTACCGCTGCTACCGGCAAGGTCCTGACGGAGTTCGTGGGCTTTCGTCCTACGGACCTGGGGCATGCGAAAGTTAGATCGGTGCGGACAGAGCGTCAACGGCGGCTGACGGGAATAAGTAGAGTTTATGCGGACTTTATCGGTATTCGCTCACTCTGTCCACGCACCTTCGACGTGCTTGATGTCGATGACGCAACCTCCCTCGGAGACAACCGATACAGCGTCGAACCGATAGGAACGCGCTTCGAGTCTACTCCGATCGATCCACAGGTGTGCCGCGATCGAAATCGCCCTCCGCTTCTTGCAAGTGATGGCCTCGAGGGGATGACCGAAGCCGGGACCGCTGCGCCCCTTCACTTCCACGAACGCGACGAGTCCGTCTCGCTCGACCACGAGATCGATCTCCTTGCGCATGAAGCGGACGTTCCGATCCACGACGTTGTGGCCGCGTGTGGGCAGGAATGCCTCGGTAACTTCTTTGTATTGTCGGCCGCGGTCCACGGTGCTCAGGGCGGAATCCCGTGTCTAGAGGGCGATCTCAGCAGCCTCCAGGATGGCGTGGAATCTCGGGCTAAACCATGGCTCCAGGGCGCCCGAGGCTGGTTGCCCTGTACCTAGCAGGAGGCCCCTAGGCCGGTCCCTTCACGGACCTTCCAATGGCAGTAGCAATCACCCGAATTTGCTCCATGAGGTCAGAGAACTGTTCCGGATACAATGACTGGGCTCCATCCGAAAGCGCTGAAGGTGGGTTCGGATGCACCTCTACCATCAGGCCGTCGGCTCCCGCTGCCACAGACGCCCGGGCCATGGGAATGACCTTGTCCCGGACTCCGGTGCCATGGCTGGGATCGGCAATAATCGGCAAGTGCGATAGCGCTTTCACCACCGGCACGGCCGTGAGATCTAAGAGATTTCGAGTATGGTTGTCGAAACTACGCACCCCGCGTTCGCAGAGAATGACATCGTCATTGCCCTCCGCCAAAAGGTACTCGGCGGCAAGTAGCAACTCGTTGATCGTCGCCGACATGCCACGCTTGAGGAGCACCGGCTTACCGCACTTCCCCGCCCTTCTCAGCAAAGGGTAGTTCTGCATGTTTCTCGCCCCGATCTGGAGCACGTCCGCGTACTCGGCCACGAGGTCTACCCCGTCCGGGTCCAGCGCCTCCGTAACGATGGCCAAACCCGTCGCTTCCCGGGCCCGCGCCAACATCTTGAGCCCCTCTTCCCCCAGTCCCTGCCACGAGTAAGGCGAGGTCCTTGGCTTGAACGCACCTCCGCGCAATAGGCTAGCGCCCATGGCGCGTAGCTGGTCGGCAATTCCGAAGATCTGTTCGTCACTCTCGACCGCGCATGGACCTGCAATGATGGGCACTTCCGGTCCGCCGAATCGAATCCCTCCGCTTATCTCGACGATGGTGTCCGCCTCTCGCCATTCTCGAGACACCTGCTTGTACGGCTTCGTGACAGCGTGGACTTCTTCGACGCCCTGAAGCGAGAGCAGAGCCTCCTTGGCGAGGCCCCTGTGGTCGCCAACCAAGCCGATCACCGTACGAACCTCGCCCCGACTCAAGTGTGCGCGGAAGCCCAGGGCCTCCACTCGTTCACGAATGTGGTCGATCTCGGACTCAGTGACGCTTTTTTTCAGGACTACCAGCATGGGACTCCAAATCCAGGATTGTCAGGGAGCGGAAGCCGTTCGTGGCCGCGTAGAAGTGTACCGGAGGGAACAGATATAGGCTACGGGCCAGGCGAGCCGCCGCCGGGCCTGTCGTCGCCCGTAGTCGAGTAGGCTGCCGAGCCGCCGACTTCGAGCACGTCCTGGAACTGCACGCCGACAATCGTGCTCACACCAGGCTCCTCCATCGTCACGCCGTAGATCCAATCCGCCGCCTCGATGGAACGCGGATTGTGGGTGATGATCACGAACTGCGTCTGCTCCTTGAACTCCTGGAGCAAGTGAATGAAGCGCCCAATGTTGTTTTCGTCCAGCGGGGCGTCCACCTCGTCGAGTACACAAAACGGGCTCGGCTTGACCAAGTAGATTCCGAACAACAACGAGAGGGCCGTCAGAGCCCGCTCACCGCCCGACAAAAGGTCGATCCGCTGAGTCTTCTTTCCACGGGGAGACGCATGCACCTCGATCGGCGATTCCAGCGGGTCCTCGGGATCCGCAAGCCACATGTCCGCCTCGCCTCCCTCGAACAGCCGTTGGAACGTGGATTGAAAATTCTCCCGAATTTTCTCGAACGTGCCCTCGAAGAGGTCGATGGCGGTCTCGTTTATTTCACGGATCGCAGACTTGAGGTCGTTGCGCGCTGCGGTCAGGTCCTCACGCTGCTCGGTGAGGAACTCGAGCCGTGTGCTCTCCTCGGCATACTCCTCCACCGCCAACATATTCACCAGACCGATCCGCTCGAGATGCACCACAAGTTCCTCGAGCTCTTCCTTCAAACCTTCGGGATCACCCTCGACCGGCTCGGCCTCTTCGAGGAGTCGCTCGAGCGGACGACCCCACTCACCCTCCAGGCGCTCCTGAATCAGTCCGATGCGGCTGGAGACTTCCTGCCGTTCTAGCTCGAACTGATGGCGCTGGTCCACCGCCTCACGTTCGGCGCTTCGGGCCGCCCGTGCCGCCTTGTCCGCTTCGGCTAGAGCAGTCACAACCTCGGACAGGGCGGTGGTTCGTTCCACAAGCAGGGTGTCCGCAGCATCACGTTCCCCGAACAGCCGTTCCGTCGCCACACGGCCGTCCTCCTGGAGCTTCTCTACTGTGCCCAATTCCTCAGCGAGGGCCTTCTCTTCGGTATCCAACTCACCGAGGCGATCCTCGCCTACACTGGTCTCCCGCGCCAAGTCGCCTAGACGTTCGGCCACTCTTTCGGCCTCAGCCTCCATCCGAGCTAGGCTTACCGAGAGTCGTGATTCCTCGACCCGCGCCGCTTCCCACTCGTCCTGCACACCCACCAAAGCTTCCCGAGCCTGTTCGCGTTCGGACCGAATCGCTCCTTCTTGGCCCAATAAGCCTTCACGGTCCTCCCCAGCGGTTTGCGCCCTTTCCAAAGCGCGTGCACGGGCGGCCTTGGCACCCTCCAACTGTCTCGCAAGCTCGTCCCGGTGTGTATCTACTCGAGCTCGTTGATCTACCTGTGCGGCCATCTCCGCACTGGTCTGTCTCAACTCGTCTTCAGCTCCGAGAAACGTCACTCGAGCAGCGGCCAGAGCGGCTTCCGCGGCCTCCATCGCGGCACCGGCGTCCTCTACCTCTTGTTTCGAAGCAGTGGCCTTTCCGGATGCCTTGCTCAGGGTCTGACGCATCGAATCGACCCGCGCCCGCCGTTCGAGTACGCCCGATGTGCCCGAGGGCCTCCCAATCTTGACGAATCCGCGTGGGTCACTGACTACGCCGCCAAGCGAGAGCGTCGGGCGCACGGGGCTGGCATTGCCCGAATCGTGGGACTCGACCAGGTCGACGGCACCGAGGAGGGCCTCGACCCACGGTGCGCCCTCACCCTTTCCCTTCACAGACTCGAGCAAGGACCCACCCGCAGGCTCCGGCATGCGATCGAGAGGAAGCAGCACCAGGCCCCCCTCCCCCGCCCACTCGTCGGCAAACCATCGAACGATCCGTTCGACGCACTCGCCGTCTCGCACAACGAGAGCCTGAGCGAACGGGCCCAGGTAGGTTTCGACCGCAGCCGCTACCTCGTCAGAGGCGTCGATGTAGTCCAGAAGGGAGCCCACGACATCCGCATCCCCGAGGCCCAGCACGGCCAACATGGCCGGGTCGACGCCCTCTTGGCGGATGCCAAGTGCCTCCAATGCTGCCACTTCGGCTTCCATACCCTGAATGATCCGAGCGGCGTCCAAGTCCCTGAGCCGAGCATCGTCGAGGGCCTTCCGGCGGCCACCGACGTCCTCCTGCGCTGCCTCTAGACGCTTGCGTGCGTCGTCAACGGCCGACTCCAAACCGTCGAAGCGGGTCGTAAACAGATCGCCCTGAGACTCCAACTCGTTGAGCACGCTGGAAGCGTCACTCAACTCAGCCGTGATGCGCTCGATCCGGCGCTCTAGTTCGGCGGCCTGGCCTCGGGCGGCCTCGGCGTCCCCCTCCAACTGAGCACCTCTCCGAACCAGATCGCGCTCACGGTGCTCGGCTTCCTCTACCAGCGCACGGGCATGATTGAGACGCCCCCTTACCTCTGACGAGATCTCCACCTGTCGATTCGTGTCCTCACCGGCCCGCTCGAGTTTGCCTTCCTGTCCGTCGTGGATCACCTGAAGTTCAGCTGATTCGGTTCGGACGTCGCCAAGGCGCTTAGACCATGCCTCACGATCGGTGCCGATCTGACCTAACCTTCTCTTGGCGTAACCGCGACGTTCCCCCGCTACCGCAAGGTCGCGTTCCCACTCCACGAGCTGGGCTTTCACCTGCTCGAGTGCCGTGGCGGCCTCTATTCTGGCCCGCTCCGCAGTGACCTCTTCGAGCCGCAGGATCTCATACGTCGCCTCAGCTGCGCGAAGCTCAGCCACCATTCCCTGGCCCGTCTTGCGCCTCCCCTCCAACACACCGTCGAGTTCCTTGAGGCGCCCCCTGAGGTCAGCCAGGTCATTGCGGACCACAGAAACCTCGACGGAGAGACGTCGCTCCCTCAGCGACTTGTATCTTTCGGCCTTGCCCTTTTGCCTGGCGAGCGAGCGTACCTTCGTCTCAACCTCGGCAATAACGTCCTCTAGGCGCGTGAGATCGGCGTCGGCGTGCTCCAACCGTCTTAGAGCCGCCTTACGACGGTCCTTGTACTTGCCGATTCCCGAGGCCTCCTCGAACAGTTGCCTGCGCTCCTCAGCCCGATCCGAGAGAATAGCGTCGATCATGCGCGTTTCGATGACCGAGTAGGCATTTGCCCCGAGACCCGTGTCTCGGCACAGGTCGACCACGTCCTTCAGACGACAGGTCGAACGGTTGAGGGAATAGTCGCTCCCACCGTCACGATACACGGTGCGCCCGATCTCCACCTCGTCGAACGCCACTGGGAGAGCACCGTCTTCGTTGCTCACCACCATAGTGACGGCACCGCGATTGACCGGCCGTCGGTTCAAAGAACCCTGAAAGATGGCTTCTTCCATCTTTCCGCCACGGATGGCCGACGCTTTCTGCTCACCCAAGACCCAGCGAACGGCATCACTGATGTTCGATTTTCCGCATCCGTTCGGGCCCACGATGGCGGTGATACCTTCGTGGAAATCGATGACCGTGGAATCCGCGAAGGACTTAAATCCGTGAACCCGTAGGGAGCGAAGCTTCATTCGGGAAGCCGGCCACGACGTTGAGTCAGACGCACGTCACTGAGGTCGTTCGCACGCAACAACCGTCCCATAACCACAGCTTGGAACTCATCTACAAAAGCACCTCCGTACACCCGAAGACCGGTCGTCCCGTCCGGATACTCCACCTGCAGCGTGTGTGCCGGTATGGCAAGGACGGCGAGCGATTGGACCCTTCCCGAGGCATCCGCCGCATCTGAATACTCCCCGAATAAGAAGGAGTATTGCGCCTCTTGTACCATCCACGTAGCAGAATCGAGCCGGTCGAGGACTGCCGCTAGGGGCTCCTTTATCTGGTCTGCCTCAACGGCGCTAAATGCCGGGCCGGCATGCAGAGCATACTGATCGCTGCCGTCTACCTCGATAAGCGTCACAAAGAACAACAAGTCGGGAAGCCGGTCACGGAGGGCGTCAGCCGTGTTGAGCGCCGTCTCCAGCGTGCGCCACGCGTCCACGGCTAGTACATGAGTAATGACTGGCGTCACCGGAGTGGGGCCAGGAAGCTCAATAGGGGTAGGAACAGCAGACCGCACGGGTTCCGGCGGCGTGATCCCCGAAACGTTGATCAAACCGAAGTACGCAGATCCCAGTCCTCCGCCACCAACAATCAGAGCCGTAACTCCGCCCACCACGAGTTGGCGGATCCGTGCTCCCCTCTGGCGGCGGCGCTCCAACTCCTCGAGGCCCGACATCTTTCCGGGGCCACTATCCTCCAGGTCGAGGGAAATCTCTGGTGCGGTTTCCTTGTCCGACGGCCCTGTTCCGACTCCCATAGCCTCAGCGGCCGCGTCCACGGCGATAGAGCCATCGTCGACCGCTCCGCCTGCCGGAGTCGTCGGCTCGTCGCCGGATTCGGAAGCACCGTAATCGGGAGAGCTCGGCTCGCGATCACCGAAAGCGGCGTCTCCCGCAGCTCCATCAATGGCGGGCGCGGGGACATCCTCACGCTCTCCAGACTCTTCGTCCTCAGCGAAGGGGCTCGCCTCGACCTCGAGGCCTCCGTCGCCAAAACCGAATTCTCCGTCAGCTTCCAACTCATCTTCAGACTCACTCCCGAGGGCGGTCTCGTCTGCTGACTCCGACGCCTCGGGGGCATCAGGGCCGATCACTGCGAGTACTCGTTCCGAGGCCGTGCCTCGGACTGCAGATATGCCAGAAGCGTTACCAGCAACCACCACGACGCCCGCGGCGAGTTCGAGGAGAGCATCGGCTCCAGACATGTCGGCCGGCAGGTGCACGAGCAGAAGTGCCCCGGCTTCCTGAAAGCCGTGAATGACTGTCTCCCACTTGGGGTGAGCCATCACTTCGGAAGCGTCAGCCACCGGGGTCCCCGCCGAGGCAAAAAGCACGCCACCGTCGAGGGGTTTGGCGACTCGTTTGACCGAAGCCCCATAAAGCATGACGTCTGAGATCCCTTCGCCAATGACGCCATCGATCGATTCGTGCAGCACCGGATCCTCAAGGCTCGCATCGGCCAAGAGGACGCTCCGTCCGGCAACCGCCAGGCCCCGTGCCACTGTCAGACTCGCATCTGCGCCCCAACGACGGTCGATCCCTGATGTGACCAAGAGCACCACGCATCCAGCCGTGGACCCATCGGTACCAAGGGAGGAGTCAAGAGCGTCGGGGAGACCGCCGTCGGCTGGATCTATGGACTGCCAAACCGGAGTTTCTGGATTCATCCGTGCACCCTTCGCATGGTGAAAATTCCGCTCCGCAACTGGCACGATGCGCCAGAGAAACGGAGATATAGAACACTCCATCTTAACGGCGGCAAAGGTAACCCGACCCCTGCGAGAGATCCACAGGAGGGGCGCTTACTGCATGCCCTAGTGCGCATAGGATCCCACCCGAGGCTCGAGGGCGGGTGCGGCATTAAGAGCTGTAGCGAGGAGTTCCCCCATGACGACCGCCGCTTCAGGTGTCTGATAGGCCCCGGCATACACCCTGTACGAGGGGGCCTGTGAGCCCTCTACTTCAAGTACGTACGGCCCAACGCCAGCAGTTCGTACCTCGGACACGCGAGTAGCAGCAGCTTCCGTCGACTCGAACTCTCCGAAGAAAAACGCCAAAGGCGTCTCTCGGACGATCCAGCGGGCCCCATCGTCCCCTCTCAGTGTCTCCGCCAGAGACGCTCTTAGGCGTTCGGCACCCGACACATCTTCAGCCGGCCCGGCCAACAGGCGATAGTAGGCCCTGCCGGACACTCGCACGGGAGCTACAATGAAGAGCAAATCAGGACGCCGTTGAGCCATGGCTCGAGCCTCTTGTGTCGCGGCCGCTTCAGTCTCGTAGGCGGCGAGCGCCAGAGAGTACCCCTGCCGCGGTCCCGTAGAGACTGGCGCAGCGGCTTGGGATGCCGCCTCAGACACCGAAATCTGCGCCGGAACAACTGTGCCGGAAGGCTCACTCAATGGGTTCGTGGGCTCCCGGGCCGTATACAAGACCTGCCATGTCGCCAACGCGCCGAGTCCAACGAGCGTACCGATCAACACGGGCCGCCACGGAAGCGGCTGCTTCTCCGGCTTCGGCGCCTCCGCCGCGACAAGGCTCCCTTCCCTGCCGAACGTCTGCACCTCCGGCAGGAGTGAGAAGCCGAACTCGTCCTCGACCGGCGGAAGCTCTCCGGCTGGCGGCGACTGCCCCGGAGGGGTCGAAGCAGCGGGAGAGGACTCATCAGGCGGCAAGGAAGCAACCGGCGGCGAATCGATAGCCAGCGACGCCGGGACTTCGAACTCCTCTTCCGGAGGCTCTGGCTCGTCACCAAGCGCCTCAACCAGACCCACTACATCATCCAGCGCGAACGACTGTGCCACCCATTCGGCCTCGGTGGGGTCTCCCGCTAGCAGGAGCGTGGCGACACTCCGCGCCACCAAAGCATCTACGCCTGGCAGGTCCGCCGGCACATAGAAAATGATGGTGGCATCGTCGCGTTCGATTTCGTCCACGAAGTCGGACCACCCGTCACTGAGAGTGACCTGTGTTGGATCTGTAACGCCGTCGCCAACGGCAACGAATTGAAAACCTACCGTCCCGGCCTGTTGGGCAACGGCGGACATGGAGGCCCCGCGCAGGATCAGGTCTACGAGACCGACTGCATTAGGGAGCCCGAGAGCCTGGTGAAGCACCGGGGCGTTGAGCGACAAGTCGAACAACACGACTGGGTGACCCTGTTCGGACCAAGCACGCGCGATCGCCGTCGCCGCGGAAGGACTCCAGGACGATTGGGTGACGTCCGGGGCGACTATGAGGGTGACGACACCTCCCCCGGCGCCTGAGAGAACTGCGCCGGGTGCCACGATCTCCGGCAAATTGCCGGAGTCGGGGTCGAACGGGTGTAGGCGCGAGTGGCCCCGATCCAACTGGCCCTACGCTCCTGGCAAGCGTTGGATTACTGCCTCCATCGGTACGTCTGCCGTGCAACTCATCTGTCTTGTCACCACAACCTACATGTCCACTGGGAGGGTTGTAAACAGGCTAGCCCATCCGGCTCGACTGCACGCTCGGTCACTCAAATTCGAAGCGGGGTGCGTCACCCCAGAGAACCTCGAGTTGATAGAACTCTCGGGCACCAGGATGGAAGACGTGGACCACGAAGTCGATATAGTCGACCAACACCCAACGTCCCCCTTCAAGACCCTCTATGTGTGCGGGTCGAAGGTCCTGTTCCTTCAGCGCCCCGATGATATGATTACCGATTGCCTTTACCTGCACATCGGACTGCCCTGTCGCAAGTACGAAGTAGTCTGTGGCGCTGGAAATGCCTCTCAGGTCAAGCACCACCACCACAGCGGCCTTGAGTTCCAGAGCAAGCTCCGCGGCTCGCCTTACCTCTTGGCCGATTTCGGACATGTCTTCGCGCGACTGCTCTCCCATACTGTCGTCAAGTAGGCGGAGACCTACTCTTCTCCTCTTTCGACCTGCACGGAGACCGCGACGTCGACCTGACTATGAAGTAGAATGGCAACGCTGAAGGTGCCCAGAGTCTTGAGGGGCTCTTCGAGCTCCACGGTACGTCGGTCCACCTCGAAATCCAATCCAGCCTGGTTCAACTGGTCCGCGACGTCCGCATTCGTAACCGAACCGAACAGCTTCCCGTCCTCGCCGGCCCTGACGTGGAACACGAGCAATTTGCCTTCGATCTGAGAGGCACGACGGCGCGCTTCGAGGTAGTCATGTTTGGCCTTCTCCTCAGCGCGAGCATCCTCGTCCTCCAAGCGCCTCAGGTTGGCGTCACTAGCCTTGAAGGCCAGCCCCTGGGGGATTAGGTAGTTGCGTGCATGCCCAGGCTTAACGTCGATGATGTCGCCCTGATTCCCGAGCGTTTCCAGCGTTTTCCTCAGAATGAGCTTCATGAACCGTCTCCGTCTACGAGTCAGTGGCGCCGGATCCCGGAACCTCGGCCTTCGCTCTCAGATCGAGCCAAGTATCGCCGACGCCGATGATCAACGCCCCCATGATCAGTACAGGCGCCAGGATCAACATCCCGAGCGCCACCGCCAAAAAACCGAACAGTGAAATACCACCGTTAAAGAACAAGACAACTGCAACACCGCGGATGGCATAAAGCCCTCCCATGAACACGACCGTATTCGTTCCCGCCCGTGTCCAAGCATCACCAAGTCCGAGCACAATCAAGGCTATTCCGACAAGCAAGAACCACACGCAGTGGTCGTTGAAACGAAAGTCCTTGAGTGGACCGAGCCCTTGGTCACTCCCAGTCGAAAGTCTTACATAGCCCCACCAAGCCACCCCCAGTCCTGCCAGCGACGACAAGCCCAGAAACGCGGGGAACAACCGTCCCTGCTGAGCCGCCGTCTCAAAGGCGGTGTTGACCACGGCCGCCGGAATCTCCGACTCCGGCCTCCAGGCAGCCATCAAGTTCATGGCGAGACTCACACTCTTCATAATACCCTCGGTTACGAACCAATCGACCTTGGACCACGAGCCCGGCTGTAAGGCCAGCAGCAACGATACAAGACCGAAGGTGCCGCTGACGGCGCCGAGAGCCCTCGGAAAGAACCGACTCTCTGGCCACCGCAGGGTCAGCACAACGAACCACCCGGCCAGAATGACCGTCCATCCGCGCTCGAGGTACCAAACGCCACCCCTCGCTGCAGCGCCCAACGTGACCATGACCGCCAATACGGACGCCATGACGGTCGGGAACCGTCGTGCACCAAGAAAGGTCGCGAACACCAGGAACGGTACGGCCACCAAGACACCCGAGCTGACAACGGCCAAGCCCAGCGTGAGTACAAGTAGCGGAGCCGCACGCAACCAGGTGCGCTCCGGCCGCGGGTCGATATCCAAGGATTCGTGCTCCGCCGTTGTCTCTAAACCTCGTGATCCCGCAAATAGGGAATCAACGAAAGATAACGAGCCCGCTTAATCGCTCGTCCCAGCGCCCGCTGGAAACGGGCCGTGACCTTGGTCGTCCGTTTGGGCAGAATCTTGCCCTGATCCGTCATGAACTGAGAGAGCGTCGAGACGTCCTTGTAGTTCAGGAGTTCGATGACAGGACCCTCCATGCGCCGGCGCCGTCCGCGACCGCCCGAGAACTCGGGCGGACCCTGTCGCCTGGGCGAGTCATCGGCTCTCTCTGCGTCGTCCTCTTCGGGCCCGAACCCGGCGTCGGCGTCGTCTTCGCGAGCGCGCACCGGACGTTCTCCGAGGATGGATCGTCCCGTGGAGGGCTCGCCCTCATTGAGAACCACGAGATGTCGCATCAGGTCGGTATCGAGCTTGAGAATTCGATCGAATTCCGGAAGTCCTTCAGATCCAGCCCTGATATGGGCCACCGCGTAATAGCCGGCCTTCTGCTTCTGGATCGGATAGGCCATCTGCCGGACACCCCAGTGGTCGACGGCGATAACCTCTCCGTCAGCGCCGGCAATCAAGGGGTGGACCTTCTCCAACTTCGCGTTGACCGTATCTTCGTCGAGCGTTGCGTCGAAAATGTAGACGATCTCGTACAGTCGCATAGTATTTCTCCCACGGTCCGTGTGTGCGACGGGCCCCACCACAAAGGCGGAGCGGGATGAGCCAGTTAATATAGGCCATGCACGGGCAATTTGTACCCCTTCACCGCGGCCCGCTTGATCCCGGTTCTACTACTGGCCGAGATGGTCGTGCAAAGCACATATCAGGTCGGGATACCGACCAAACGCCCAGCGGGCTTCCTCGACGTCGAGCCTCTCACGATTCGTGTGCGCGTAGCGCTCTTCTCCTGGAGCGAACCCCACGGTGGGGATGTCGAAGACACCGCGGGTCCAACCACCGTCTGTGGCGAATGTCCACGGGCGAACGGCAGCGGGTCCATCCGCCTCACGTCGTCCCACCGCAGCAGCCGCTGCACGGACGAGTGAGTCTTGTGGATCCATCAAGAAGCCGGGCGTAAAGAGGTTGCGCTCGTTCATTACGCCTGTGAAAGCTGTCTGTCGCTCCTGTGCCATCGCCACGGTGATTCCGAATCCACCAGGAAGGTCACCAACGTGACGACTCACCGCCTCGCGGACCTGGGACGTCATGGCGTCGGCGTCCGTTCCAGGTAGGACCCGCCAATCCAAGACCACCGTGACTCGGTCGGGGATCACGTTGCGGCTCTCGGGGAGGACATCGATACCGGTCGCCACCAGACTCGCTGCCCCTAGCAACGCGTCCACGGATGGGCCGGCGGCCAGTTCCAGGGTCGCCGCCAGCACATCGGGAACCAAGTCGAGCGCGTTGTGTGCCCGATCCGGGGCGGAAGCATGCCCGGCAAGACCTTGGAGCACGACCTCCACTTCGCCACGCCCGCGGTGCCCGATGCAGATGTCACCATGCGTGGACTCGCCGATCACGACGGCGCCGGGCCGAACGGTTCCTGATTCGAGCAGGTGCTTCATACCGAGGCCACCTCGTTCCTCGAACACGGTGTGCGCCACGATCACGTCACCGGCGGCCCGCCCGGCTAGTGCCGCTGCAGCGTAGGTCTGCAGAGCGAGCGGACCCTTGATGTCCATCGCGCCTCGCCCGTGCAGGAACCCGTCCGCGACCTCCGCTCCGAACGGCGGGTGCTCCCACTCGGCGTGATCGCCTTCGGCAACCACATCCGTATGACAGCTCAACAACACGGGAGGTGCGGTTCCCTGGCCGGGTACCAACCCAACGACATTCCCGACCTCGTCCACACGCACATCTCGCAGCCCGAGCATCTCCATTTCCCTTCGAACCCGCTCAACGACAGCCCCCTCCTGCCCGGAGGGAGAGGGAATGCGGATCAGGTCCTGGGCGAACGCCAAAGCGTTCTCGAAAGTCGGGTCCTTCGTCGGGTTCCTAGTCATAAGCAATAAGGGCCGGCCGCTATGCGGCCGGCCCCCTCAATCGAACAGCTGAGCGACCCTACCCGAAGAGGCGGGCAACCCAGCCGATGAGACCAGAAAGTTGTCCATCCACGTCGATCTCATGCACACGTACGAACCACGGTGCGAGTACCAACGAGACGACGCTCATCAGCTTGATCAGAATGTTGAGAGACGGTCCCGAGGTGTCCTTGAACGGATCTCCGACCGTATCACCGACAACGGCCGCCTTGTGGGGCTCCGAGCCCTTACCCCCGTGGGCGCCGCCCTCAATCAGTTTCTTGGCGTTGTCCCAGGCACCTCCGGCATTGGCCATGAAGAGAGCCATCAGCACGCCTGTGACCGTTGCGCCTGCGAGAAAACCTCCCAGAGCCTCGACACCGAGGAAGTACCCGACCAGAACCGGTGAGACGATGGCGGTTATGCCCGGAAGAATCATCTCTCGGAGCGCCGCATCGGTGGAAATAGCCACACAACGGGCCGAATCCGGCTTCACGGTCCCGTCCATGATTCCGGGGTTCTCACGGAACTGGCGTCGTACTTCCTCCACCATACCCTGAGCTGCCTTCCCCACGGCCGTCATCGTGAGTGCGGCGATGAAGAACGGGAGCATACCGCCGATGAAAAGCCCGATCACAACGATCGGATTCACCAGATCGATTCCGGTTTCGGCCAACCCAACCTTGGAAGCGTATGCCGAAAAGAGCGCCAGCGCGGTGAGTGCGGCTGACCCGATGGCAAAGCCTTTTCCCTGTGCGGCCGTCGTGTTGCCGATGGCATCCAGAGAATCGGTGATGGCCCGGGTCTCCTCTCCCAACCCGCTCATCTCGCTGATGCCACCCGCATTGTCCGCAATCGGCCCGTAGGCGTCCACCGACATCGTTACACCAACCGTTGCCAGCATGCCTACCGCAGCGATCCCGATGCCGTAGAGGCCGGCCGACGAGAAGGAAGCGTAGATCGCAACGCAGATCAGCAACATCGGAATGGCGGTCGATTCCATCCCCACCGCCAGCCCAGTGATCAGATTGGTTGCGGCGCCGGTTTTGCTGGCCTCCGCGATCTTCCGGACCGGCCGCGACGACGTGTAGTATTCGGTCACCAGACCAAGGGCTATACCCACCGCTGTACCGGCCACGATGGCGTACCAAGGACCGAGGGCCGCATACGTCCGTCCGCCCTCAATCATCTGAAGATCCATCGCTCGAACCACGAAGAACATCGCCAAGATGAAGAGGCCTGCGGCGATGAACGTCACATTACGCAGAGCCGCCGCTGGGTCGGTCCGCTCCAGAACCTTCATCATCCCTACGCCCACGAGCGAAGCCACCAGACCCACCATGATGGTCACGATGGGCAGCACTATCGCGTTCCCGACGTTCCCGGCAAGCGCCGCCGAGCTGGCTGCGATAGCGATCGTGGCGATCACCGAACCCACGTAGGACTCAAAGATGTCCGCGCCCATACCCGCGACGTCGCCGACATTGTCACCCACGTTGTCGGCGATGGTCGCCGGATTCCTGGGGTCGTCCTCGGGAATGCCGGCCTCGACCTTACCCACCAGGTCCGCGCCTACATCGGCGGCCTTGGTGTAGATGCCTCCGCCCACCCGGGCGAAGAGCGCGATCGAACTCGC
>Ga0315339_1001033_pt1 | contig 27534 bp, 18 predicted proteins | sample ASW17metaG_FD_204514 | JGI IMG/M metagenome (GOLD analysis project Ga0315339, IMG submission 204514) | Ammonia-oxidizing marine archaeal communities from Pacific Ocean, United States - ASW #17 | ecosystem: Environmental > Aquatic > Marine > Oceanic | place: USA: California | collected 2016-12-05 | reverse complement strand
CCTGGTAATGTCATTGGTCTGGGTGGGAAAGGTGTATGCCTCGATATTTTTAAGGACGGTTGCGAGTTCGTAGATGGCGTTATCAGGTCTTGGCAGGGAACTGTGGCCGCCAGGGTTCCGGATGGTCAGCTCAAAAGTGGCAAATGTTTTTTCCGCAGCCTGAATCATATAGGCGATCGCCTTTCGATCGTGATCAAGAAAGCCGCCACCGCCATCCGCGTTTAACACGTACTCGGCATCCGTCAGCTCGCGATACTCAGTGGCCAGGGAGCGGGTTGTCTCCATGCCGGTTTCTTCATCGCCAGTGAAAGCAATGATAAGGTCGCGATTGGGCACGAAACCGGCCGCTTTCAGACGCAGAAAAGTGGTGGTTAGCGTTGTGATGCCGAACTTGTCATCGAGTGCGCCGCGGCCGAAAAAATAGCCGTCCTCTTCCACCAGCGTGAAAGGGTCGCGCTCCCAGTCTTTCGGCAATGCATCAACCACGTCCATGTGGGCGATGAGGAGGATAGGCTCCCGGCCCGCTGAATCGTCGCCTTCGTAACGTACGACCAGCGAGGCTGTTGCTTCGCCCGAGGACAATGTCTGCGGCAATACATGAATGTCCGTATCGTCGAAGCCGCCGTCGCGGAACTGATCCGCGAGGTAGTTCGCAACCTCTGGCACTCTGCCATGACCGGCTGCCGAGCGGATGGAGATGATGTGGCGGTAGATTTCCAGTGCGGTTTTTTGGTGGTCGGCGGTGTAGTCGGCGCTGCTTGACTGGGAGTATGTGGGTAGGGAGCAGAGTAATAAGGTGAGAGTGATGAGGGCGGTGCGGATCATTCTGATTCCTTGACTATTAAATTAGGCTCTACCATGAAGACCGTGAGCAATTCCGATGGTCCACCGTCAGGATCCTCACTACAAGAAAAAAGTGGGGCTTCCTGAAATTACCCTACTTTGGTAGTTCTATAGATACATATGGTTATTCAGGCGGATTATAAAGTTCGCTGCCTAAATTTTATTCGTTAACTTCTGAGGAAGACCCAAAAACCTAAGCAAATTCATAGCGCCGCACAAAATGCCAAAAGTCCGAACCCCATTCACCCAAAAATCGGCGACGTAATCAAAGTCGAGTCAATTTACATGGCGCTAGAGTTATGAATGAAGTCCGACGATTAGATGACAAAAGAATCTGTGGTGAGGTTCTTGATCTATTCTGCGGTATCGGAGCGCTAAGTCACGGACTAAAAAGAGCCGGATTCCAAATCATCGCAGGATATGACACTGACCCTCGATGTCGACACGCATTTGAGGAAAACAATGACGCGCGGACAACAGGACAGGCACTCTCACCGGCCAGAAGGTAATTGAACTTCGTCTCTATCCGAAGCACTAATTGCTGGTTCGAAGGTTCGGCGAATGCAGCGCGTTAGATTTAGTCTGGCAGCATTAGCCCTCAAGCACGCGACCTGCTTTTTAGTATTACCGCCAGGCCATGCCACTCGCATTAATCGCAGATGTCCGTTGCGGTAGTACTGTCTGAAACTGGAACTCACCTGAATCCATTGCGTTGTCGAAAGACTCAGTCGTAATAGAATCGGTTCCAGGGCAGGGTCAATACGACCACGTTTGCCACGCACGACGACGCGACCCGTTGTATCTACCAGGCTCAAGTAGTCCCGTTTGTAGATGGGCAATGCGTCGACAATGGGATCACCGCCGCTCGGGTTTCGTTTCGTATCAGAAAAGTCCATCAAGGGTTTGATTAAGGCTTTGAAATGATTGAGCTCAGCCCGTTTGAGCATGCGAGATATCGCCTCGTTTTCTTTATTTTCCCCCACGATTGGGGTCCTGATGCTGGTGTACTCCGATTTTTCAGGTGACGTCGCAAGCTTTGCCCGGATGGGATTGAGGTCAACATAGGCCATGGCCCCAATCAGCGCCTAACTTCGTTGTAGGCGGTAATTAGCCGAAAGCTAATTAATGTTCGCAACCGAAAGCGACTTATTCAGATTCCCTTCAATTTCGACCACCCTGAAGGATCACCCGCGGAGGCCGAGGAGATCGAAGACGATAATCGTGGGATGTCGGATAATAGTAATGACATATCTGAGGGCCCCGATGATATCGAGGATGGTCCTGTCAACGAGTATGAGTTGCTAAGCGGTCGAATCAACCGGCACGTGTTTTCGGCTGCGTCCAAGCAGATCTTGAGGCAACCCAGCTGGATAAATGACTTTGTAGACCGTTCCTGTGAAAACGGTAGTGTTATCTTCGAATCGGTAGTCGATAGCAACGGCGAATAACAGTACAATTGCTGCCACGGTCGCAATCCTGTAACCACCAATATCTAGGTACATTTGTGGAAGAAAAAGCTCTGGTAGTTTTGTCAGGCGGACAAGACTCAACAACCTGTCTCTATTGGGCAATAAAGAAGTTTGGGAAAGATGCTGTCGATTCCGTGACTTTCGATTACGGCCAGCGACATCGAATCGAACTCGACTGTGCAACCTGCATTTCAGCCAAAGCTGGAGTCAAGAACTCTCGGTTACCGATAGACACTTTTAATATTCTCGGTGGAACCGCCCTTACTGATAACGATGTTGAAGTGCGATCCGAGCTGAATCCGGACACGCAACTCCCAAATACCTTCGTGCCGGGCAGAAACTTGATTTTTCTTACCTTCGCTGCTGCTTTCGCCTATCAGCGGGGGATCAAGCACCTCGTAACCGGCGTGGCGCAAACAGACTACAGTGGTTACCCAGACTGTCGTGAAGAGACAATTAAAGCCTTGGAAAAGGCGATAAATCTTGGAATGGCGACGGATATCCAGATTCATACACCACTCATGAACCTGTCGAAGGCGGAAACTGTGCAATTGGCTAAAGAGGTCGGGGCAATAGAGGCCATGGCAGACACCCACACTTGTTACAACGGCCAAAGGCCGCCGTGTGGCGAATGCCCTGCGTGTGTTCTTCGTGCAAAGGGATTTGAGGAGGCCGGAATTTCGGACCCACTGGTCGCTCAATTGACAGAAGCAACCGCATGAAATTGAAGTCGTATGTCACCGCCGTCGCACCGTTCGAGGCAGCGCGCGACGTCGACATACTGCCGAAAGAGCATCGTTCTCGAAGACTTCACGGTCATAGCTTTCTTGCTAAGGCCCGAACGAAGTTAAACGGTGAGGACTGGGCCGATTTTCCTGGCGACGAACCTAATTTCTTAAAGCAACGCTTACAAGACTGTGTGCGCGTATTGGATTATCGTTATCTAAATGACATTGTTAATACGCCAACAGACGAGAACTTAGCGCGATACATCATCGATCGAGTTATCGACATTCCAGGGCTCGATATGGTCGGTGTCCAGAGCACTGACGACGCTGGCGTCGATCTAGACGAACGCAATCGGGCCCATGTGTGGCGGAAATTTGCGTTTGAGGCGGCACATCAGTTACCGAACGTACCGGAAGGGCACCAATGTGGGCGTATGCACGGACACAGTTTTGAGGTAATTCTGCATGCGAACCAAGATATCGGTCGAGGTGACATGGCATTCGACTTCGATTTGCTCATCAAGAATTGGCAGTCACTTCATGATCTGTTACACCACAAATGTCTTAATGACATCAAAGGCCTTGAAAACCCGACAAGCGAAGTAATCGCTGCTTGGATTTGGGATCGACTGAAACCTGAGTTACCTGAACTCTCTTGGGTGACAATTTACGAAACCGTTACAGCAGGATGTCATTACGATGGCGAAAATTATCGAATTTGGAAGGAGTCCAGATTCGAGAGTGCGCTTCGACTTGTCCGGGCGCCAGAATCAGACTCGCGTAGTCAGTTGCATGGCCACAGTTTTCTGACGCGCCTGCATCTAAGTGCTCCGCTGGACGAAGTGTTTGGGTGGACGATCGACTATGGAGACGTGAAAGAACGTTTTAAGCGGGTTTATGCGCAATTGGATCATCATCGTTTGGATAGCCTTACTGATCTTGAGGATAGCGATACGCTTAGCCTTTTGCACTGGATGAAATCGAAATTGGAAGTTGCATTGCCGGAGTTGGATCGTATTGATCTATATGAAACATCAGGGTGCGGCGCCTTCCTGCAATGGGGAGAGAACGGACCGGCGCTCCCGGCCCAGCATCGCCAATGACTTATTCTGTTAAGGAGATGTATTACACGCTACAAGGAGAAGGCGCGCAAACCGGTCGGCCAGCTGTCTTCTTGAGATTCGCCGGATGCAATCTCTGGACTGGACGTGAGAAGGACCGTTACAAAGCGATTTGTAAGTTCTGTGATACGCAGTTCGTAGGTACCGATGGCGTTGGTGGCGGGAAATTCTCGAGTCCAGATGAATTAGCGAGTGCGGCCATAGCATTGTGGCCGAAAGGGCAATCGGCGAGCGGCAAGCCTTATGTGGTGTGCACTGGCGGCGAGCCACTGCTGCAACTCGATTCGCCGGCCATACTCGCATTGCAAGCGCGAGGATTTGAGGTTGCTGTCGAGACTAACGGTACGATTGAGGCCCCACCGGAGCTGGATTGGATCTGCGTTAGTCCCAAAGCCGGTGCGAAACTCGTCCAGGTGCGTGGTGACGAGTTAAAGCTCGTTTATCCGCAGGTCGAACCGGAAGCACATCCGAGCCAATTTATTACGCTGGACTTCCAAAACCGTTTCTTGCAGCCCTTAGATGATGAACACCAGGATCGAAATACACGTGCGGCGATCGATTATTGTTTGGATAATCCTGACTGGAAATTGAGTTTGCAGACACACAAAATTATTGGTCTGCAGTAACTTTGTCGTGGACCAACTCTAAAGAGAATCCGCTGCTTACCGTTTTCTAAGTCCTATTCTCACGCGACGTGAACTACGTAGTTCCGGTTTCTGAGAGCCGACCTATAACTCAACTCAATCTGAAGATTGCCCACCGTGCCAGGCAATCTAGCGCGTGCAGCGAAGCTTCAAGCCTTGGTGTTACATGCCGAGTAGGGTAACTTGATAATTCACCAGTAGAATTTTGTGTCTGAATCGAATTGTAGCGAGGAGCAAATATTGGCGTTCCATATCGGTGACCTAGTAGAAAGTGAGATGGCTTTCTCCGGCATCGCAAAACTCGTTTCAATGGACGAGTCGACCGAAACAGGCACGGTTGCATTCTTTGAGTCACCAATACGTAATTCAGTTCGGCCAGTTGATGTCCGACTACACGATCTTCGCAACGCGACTATCTTTGATGAAACAACCGTAATCGTCCTCGATGAAGATACAGGAATTTGGCGTCGTGCCCGCTACGGTGCGCGTCACCCCGACGGCAAACATCTGATTACTTTTTCGCGTGATGACAGCGCGCGTGTTGCATTGAGCGAGATCAATGTACTAAACCTTTCAAGGGGTGCCGACCTTGACCCTATAGACTTTCTCGAAGCTAGGTGTTGCGACACTCCGCTTTTTTCCGAATGGCGTCTTCCGTTCGTCCGGTCGTATATAGAGCAGCGTGCTGCGTGCCGATCAATATCGTCGATACTGAGCAGTAGCGTCGAAATCGAACCACACCAAGTAGCGGTTGTTCGGCAAGTCTTGGCAGATGATACGAGGCGGTATCTATTGGCGGACGAAGTCGGTTTGGGCAAGACAATCGAAGCCTGTTTGATTATGCGAGAGCACGTGTTGCAGGATCAGCAAAATGCCCTGGTAATTGTTTCGGTGCCGAAGGGATTGATATGTCAATGGGAGGCCGAGTTGACCGATCGATTTTACCTGGGGGACCTTCTGAATGAACGCATTTTCGTTTGTTCTCATGAAAAATTGGCTGGGGCGCTAAAAAGAGCATCACCAACAATGTTGGTTGTCGATGAGGCGCATTTGATAGCGCCATGGGCGTGGTCGGAGGATTCTACGGCAAGATCCGACTATCAATTTATTGCGGACCGAGCGATCAATGCCAAAAGCGTATTGCTTCTCTCGGGTACTCCCTTGACTGGAAATGAGGAAAACTTTCTCGCGATGCTCCATTTGTTGTCGCCCGAAATTTATCAGCTATCGAGTTCGGGGGTTCAGGCATTTAAACAGAAACTATCTGATCGTGAGCAACTTGGCGGAATGTATCAAGCGCTGGTTCCTACGAATGACAATGATAGTTTGACTGCCATTGTAAGTGGCATGACGCGACTCTTTCCAGACGACCAAGAACTTCATTCACTGTGCGAGCAGGTAATCCCGCTAGTAGATTGGAGGGCTTCTGAGGAAGGCGACGAACGCGAACTTGCTATTGCTGAACTTAGATCATACCTCGGCGAATCTTATCGAATTCACCAGCGAATGCTCCGTAATCGAAGAGAGGACGCAGCCATTGCACATCTATTTCCGGGGCTGGCAGGTGCAACTATAGTCGCATGGTCGATCGATGAACCGCTGCTGATTGATCAAATACTTGACGCTCATCGTGAGGAGTACATCGGTGCAAGCGATGAACTTGTCGTTGTAAAGCCTGAATCTATAGTTAGTTGGATTGAAGACTACCTTGTAAGCCCAATCCTGGTAAGTCAACGTGCGGAGCAAGCGTTGTTAGACGAGAGAATTGAATCGCACTCCAAAGAGCGCGAAGTTCTGAAAGAGTTGCTGTACTGCGGAAAGAAAGAGCAAGTGGCCAAAGATGACAAACTAATGGAGTTAGTTTCACAGTGGCTGGCTGATCATGGAAACGGCAAGATAATCATCTTCACCACTTCTTTTGATCAGGCTGATCGAGTTTTCGAGATTATGCGCTCACAACTTGGCGACTTCGCGGAACGGCATAGTCCTAAATTAACGCCGAAGTTTCAGAGTGTTGCAGAAATAAGAGTCTTGGTTTGCGACGAGGAAGGTGAGGACGGGCTCAATCTACACGGTGGTGAGAAACTGATCATTCACTACGCTGTTCCGTTGTCGTTCTCTCGAATTGAACAACGGAATGGGCGCGTCAACCGATATAGCGCAGCAATTCGCGCGAAGCCTATTAGATCAATTATTCTTGTCCCGGAGAGCAGGAGTTATGCGAAGAATTGGGCCGATTTATTAGTTAATGATGTTGGCATATTCGATCGCTCGGTCGCAAGCCTGCAGTATGTGTTGCAGGAGGAGATTGATTCGACTTGGCAAAAGGTCGTAACAGATGGTCCTGGCGCGCTCCTTGAGCTTTCCGAAAGACTGACCGGGCCAAGTGGTCTGCTCGAGCAAGAACGTCGTCGTGTAAATGCACAGGAAGAACTCAATTCGATGAATTCGGAGGTATTGCAGGCAAAGGAATTTGCAAATGAACTTGAGATCGCCGACGAGGTGGCGGAGACGCAGTGCTCGCGAATGGTTCGCTGGATCGCCAAGGGTCTCCAGTTCGAGAAAAAACAAGGTGACATACGCGGATCGTTTCGATTCGGATATCAAAATGGATCCAGGGGGCCGCGGACTTTGGTCGATGTGCGGAGTCTTGTTTCCAAGAGTCTAACTGGAATAGACAAGCCTCACAGTGATTGGTCGAATCTCGTCACCGCGATGATGAGCCCAGACCGGCAACTCGCGTCACATGGTCGTCAGGTATACCCAATGCGATTTGGCCAACCTTTTGTCGACACCATCTTCGATCTAATGCGGCATGATACACGGGGAACATGTAGTGCTTGGATTCGTGCGGTTCGAGGACTGGCGAGCGAATCACCCAGTTTGTTTTTCCGATGTACATGGATTGTCGATGGTTGCGAGTCTCATTTTTCGGCGTACGAAAGGCGTTTGGCAGACGAGGAATTCAGACCAAGGGTTTTGGAAGCGTGGCTGGACGAAGCGGGTGAAGTGGTCAAGGATGCCGAAACGATGCGATTTCTTCAATTGCCTTATAGCGCGCAGAAAATCCGAACCGGCCAGCGGCGACTTTATAAGGACATGAGAATCCGCCACGATACTTGGGGCGATCTAGAGGACTACTTTCCCTTGTCGAAGTGGCTGCAAGTGATAGGCGGTATTAGAAAGAAGTCGCTGAACGTAACTATGGATGAAGCGATTGCGTCGCCGAAATTGGAATTTGAAGGTACTGTGAGTCGCCTGGAGTCCGTTTCAGCGGTGATTCTTGTGAGGGGTAACGCTTGAGTCTTGCTTCAGAATGGCAGGTGCTCAGACAAACTTTGCGAGATCGGAGTTTCGAACTGGGTGGGTTACAGAACCAGTATTTCCGGCGCTTAGTGCTCGTGATTCTTGATCCCAATGCCGGAGTTTCCGACAAACTAATGGCCTATCGCGATGCTCTGATGGCATCTGGCGATCCGGATTCTGCACGACTTGCCGCGGAATCTGACTGGGGTAACCAGGCTCTGAATCTGAAACAGTTTGGTTTGTCACTAAGTGCAAGGGGCGAGGTTACGTTGACCGGCGATGATTCCAACCGTTTGGACTTCGACCTTGATCGAATTTATAGCCTAGATAAGCGCAGATTTCTCTATCATCCGCCAATGGACCCGTCGCTCAAGACAAAGCTACAAGATCCTGACTACCATCACTACAATGGGGTCGCGCAGCGACTGGCGGTTCGCCTGGGAATCACTGCTCGACGCGACTCCACATTTGTCATTAATCTGCCTACGGGTTGCGGGAAAACGCTTGTTGCACACGCTGTCAGCCTATTTGCGAGTCAAAATCAGTTGACGGTTATTATTGTTCCAACAATCGCATTGGCGATAGAGCAAGGTCAAAGAGCCGCAGACCTGTTGCGAAAAGCCGGTCGGGATCACGGCGGCGGTTACTGTTGGCATGGTCAACAGACAAAAGTTGAACACGATGACATAAAAGCAAGAATAAGGGACCAACGGCAAAACATAATTTTTTGTTCGCCAGAAGCAGCGTGCCGATCGTTGCTTCCGACTCTATTTGCTGCAGCAAAGAATAAGTCGCTAAGTAGTATCGTAATTGATGAAGCTCATGTTGTTGACCAGTGGGGAGCGGAGTTCAGGCCGTATTTTCAAATTTTGGCATCGCTGGTCCGCGCGCTCCGATCCAGGTCCGATAGAGGCCTCAATTGTTTTCTCATGTCGGCCACATTCACGCAAAAGTCGCTGCAGCTTGTTGAAGATCTATTTGGCGTCGAGGGGCAAGAATGCATTCATATTAATGGGTCATATTTGCGACCAGAGATTCAGTTTGCAGTTGAACGCATAGACTCGCAGGAACATCAAGGCAGGGTTATTGAGGCCGTAGTTAAGCTGCCGAAGCCCTTAATCGTTTATACAATTACACGCGAAGGGGCCAATTCCCTTTATCAACAAATTCGAACGCTGGGCTGCAATCGCGTTCGTCTGTTTACGGGGGAAACAAATGCAAGCGAACGCGAAGAGATTCTTAAATTATGGTCCGACGACCAACTGGACGTAATTTTTGCGACATCCGCGTTCGGGCTAGGTATGGACAAAGCGAATGTGCGGTCCGTTCTTCACGCTGAAGTCCCGGAAAACCTTGACCGATTCTATCAGGAGGCAGGTCGCGCCGGGAGAGATGGTATTGCTTGTCAGTCACTAGTTATTTATTCATCAAATCAAATAGACACGGCACGAAGAATAAATAACCAGAACTTAATCACGGTTAAACTCGGTCTGGAAAAATGGAAAACAATGTGGGACAACGGAACAGGCATATCTGGCGGAAGAAGGAAGGTCCCAGTTACGGCAATTCGTAGTGAGCAACAATATCTATCTTCTCAAAACGAGGAGTGGAACTGGCGTACTCTGTTGCTCATGCAACGAACCGGATTAATCAATATTGACTTGGAGGCACCCAATCCGCCGCAAATCGACGGCAAGGTCGACGTCGAATCTTATCAGCAACAGCTACGCGATTACTATGACGACTACTACAAAGGTGTTCTTGTAACACCTATACGAGACGACCACTTGAGCGAAGATGTGTGGGGGTACAAGACTAGAAAGCGTCGGCAATACGAGATTGACGAGCGAGCCCAAGGTTTAATCAAGCTCCTTGAGTGGATTCGGAAACCGCAGGAGACTTCGTTATGCAGCCTGCTGACGGAGTACTACACACTCGATGGGCGTGTGCCAGAGTATTCGTGTGGTGGTTGCCCCCATTGTCGTCTCAATCGATCGAAAGCCGAATCACTGACAGTTGGAAAAACCGTATTCACCAACGCACCAAAGTCGACAACCTGGTTGAAGCCACTGGTTAGGATGGATTTGCATGCAAGCGTTTATTTCACAAGAAAGCCGGAATCAACGAGGAGGTTGGTCCAAAGCTGGAAGTGGCTAGTGCGACTTGTAGAGGCCGGGGCAATTCAAGCGATTTCTGCAGAGCCAGATGTATTGAAGCATCTTGAGTCAATGATTCCAAACGCTTTTTGGATTGGTGATACCGGAGGTGAAGACTCTGATGAGTTGTCATACTGGCCTCATCTAGTCATGCATCTTGAATCGAACCTCGAGGTGCCCGATCTTGGCTGGCCGGCTTCAACGCGACTTCTAATGGCCCCCGACAACATATCGGACTCGAATAACCCCAACAGGCGATGGTGGGAGTCGGTTAGCAATTCGATCGAATTCAAGAATTTTATTGATGGTTTTGATTATGGCAATAATTAACAACGCTCATGCTGGATCAGAGGTCAGCCTATTGTGTCTGATCTACAGGGTGATTTTTCGAAATAATCAAAAATTATCGGTGGAGGATCTCGGTGCTCTATGTCGCCCCGAAAATCTGCCAATTAACGAGAACCAGAAGAAGAAGTTCCATGAAAATCTTAGGTTCTGGATGGCCGATGAACATCAGTTGTGGTGCAAAGACGACAATTCAAGGCTTGCACTGACGAAAGTCGCTGCTTCGGACTCACCAGCGGCAATTTCTGTGGTAACAAATGAAGCTCTTTTCGAATCTAGGGTCAGCGACATTTTCGGTAGCAAGGAAAATCAAACGGAAGAGCTATTTGTTGGTCTCGGCTGTTTGCTCGCGAGCGACAAGTTTTCTCTCGATGCGAGTCGACGGATAGATAGCAATGAGCTAGACAAGTTCTTCGCAGAAAATATGCCCAAGTTCATTCCGAATACAAATGAAAAACCGGTGCTGCGAGCCTATGGTCGATTTCTGGGGTACTTAGAGGTGGATGCGCACGGTGAGTACGTAGATCCAACGCGGGCAGTGATGGGTGTCCTAGACGAGCTTTTTGAGTCGATAGACGAGATGCCAATAGCCGATTTCTTGAGGCGCCTCGCGGAACGATTGCCACTAATGGACGGTGGTGCATATCGAGAGCAGGTAGAGGATCGGATGACGGGGCCATTTTCTGCTGAACCTTCAAGCGGCAAGATTTCAAAGTCGCTGAGCATCGCAATTGAGCGTCTCAAATTTATGGGAACCGTGAGTTACTCGGGCAACTCTGACGATCCAGACGTAAAGTCTTTGCAGACTTCGACTGGTAACAAAGTGATCAGCTTTGTCAGATACCATCGTGATGGTACAAAGGCATGAAGTCACCGTATTGGCCGACAATTGACGAGGTCGATATCTGCATTCGGACCGAGGCCGAAGAATTAGCAGATGCGACAGTACTTGCCGTTCACGAACCCATGGTCTTCGAGCGAGTAGGCGCCAGAGAGTCTAGGGGTGAAATCGTTTCCGAAACAGATCTGTTGGAGCATGTTAAAGCCACGCGGCGCCCAACACCTATCCTCGGCGAGTCTGGGTTTGGAAAATCACACGTCATACGGTGGTTAGACATCCAGCTTAAAGCTCAGGCAAACGAAGACTGGCACATCATTCGTATCCCAAAGAACGCAAGCCTCAGACAGGCTCTAACAGCCTTGCTCGATGGTCTGGAAGGCAGTGTTTTCGACGAAGCGAGAGCTAAAATTGATACGGTCGGCGCTGATTTGGAGACACAGGATGTCGCAGCCTTCCTAATTATTTTCGTTGGGACTCGCTTAAGAGAGTTGTACGAGGAAGCCAAGCGAGTCGCGCCCGCTGGCAGTTCTGGGTCCAGACAGACCGGTGATGACGAAGAAGTTGAGCAAAGATCGCGAGTAATGCGTCACGCCAAGCCTGGAGGTTTGTCAAGTTTGCTCGCAGATCCGCACTTTAAGAATCAATTAATGGGTGATGGTCGGTGCTTCTTCAATATCGCGAAACGTCTCATGGAGGGAAGTAGCGACGAAGAACTGGAGTGCAAGAAGTACGAGGTTGATGCGGCGGATTTAAAAATTGAAGGTGTTCTCGGCGACTTCTCATTAGAGGCGCGCCAATACATAATCCATTCTCAACTAATGATAGAGGATAGTGAAAGTCGTCGGGAAGCGGCAACGCTGTTAAACGAATGTTTGAGTGATGCCAGTCGTCAAGCCTTTCAGCAATTATTCCAGTTTACTGGCGGCAGCTTTCAGGATCTCTTCGTCGCTGTCCGTGAACAACTGCTAGAAGACGGCAAAACGCTATTTGTACTGGTTGAAGATATGGCAGCGGTTTCTGCGATCGAAGACGTACTAATAGATTGTTTAATGCAAGAAGACATACGAGGCGGTGAGCAACTACTTTGCCCGCTGCACTCGGCAATCGCGGTTACTACTGGGTATCGTGGTTATACGAATAGGCGGAGTACGCTAAGCACCAGGGCAGGTTTCGAATGGTACATTCGAAAATCAGGCTCAAGTGAAGAAACCACTTTGGCTCGAGTTCAGGATCTGTGCGGAAGGTACCTTAACGCAGCAAGATACGGATCTGACCAACTCGCGTCGAGTTTCATAACTTCAGGGATAGATAATGGTTGGCCTGAAGTGTGGAGGAGTGGTGATCAGGATTTTGATAAACTGGCTGATGCGTTTGGAAATTCTCCGAATGGCTTTCCACTCTTTCCATTTACAGCAAATACGCTCACCGCTCTTGCCACACAATATTGTCGGCCCGACGACGAAATAGAGTTCAACCCGCGCAAGATTCTCAAGCGCATCCTGCGCGAACCGTTAATGCAATTCCGCCATCTATATGAGAGTGGGGAATTTCCACCAGAGGAATTTGCGGATATCGACTGCCCTGGAAATCTAAAGGCCGAATTGCGCCGCAACCTGCGTGAGGACAGGGGGCGCGCTGAGACATTGGCGGCGATCTGGGGATTTGGCGCCGAAACGATTCCTGAATTGGCCTACGAGTTGCCGGCCGAGATCGCACAAGAGTTCAATCTAGCGGAACTTGCAACCGTACTAGGAGGCTCCGAACGTGTGAGGCCGACTGGTCGGGCGATGATTCGAACGCGTCGTCGCAAGCAAGATCCTGAAATAGTCGTTCGTCACCCGGTACCGGGTGCCGACGACTTATTAGCTATTCCGCGAGAAGTCGACGAGTATTTTAGAAAAAAGAGCATCCCACAGAAGGAAGCGAAAGTAATACGTAAGGCGCTATTCGATGCGTTAGATCAACGAAAGGACAGTCTTAGTAGTTGGTACGGTACGGTAGCCTGGCCGTCGTTGAGAGAAAGAAGTATCTATCTGATTAGTATTCCAATCAGTGCAAATGACCCTAAAAATCCGTTGGTGAACTTTGGCACCAACGCAGAGTTCGCGAATTCGACAAGAGCGCTAAAGTATCACCAGTTTATCGTTGCCGTTCTTCGCAGAAACGCGGCGGCGATAAGCGAAGGAAACGTGTGGAATTATGATGCTGGGGAAGAAGACTACTGCAATTACATGAATTTCTTGGACGGATGGATTCCGCTCGCAGCCCAACAATTGGTGGAGAAAGGTCGAGAAAATGCAGCGAGGGCATTAAAAGTGAGTTACGCGCTCGGGTTGGCTCTCGACCCAACATTGCCGAACAAGAAATTAGTAGATCGTGTCGATCAATTAGTAGAGTCCGATAAATTTCTGCGAGAACGAGTAAGTATGACGTCCGGATTCTCAGACTGGGACGAATTTCTAGTGAATAGCTTAGATGCATGGAACAAATCTCAGAAACAGTGGCTAGATGCTTATTCGACCAATCGATACGGCATCGAGGGTGACCTTGTCCGAAAAGCGGTTAGTGGTTGTTCTGACATTACAGTGAATTCAGGAGCTCAGCGCTCGGCACAACAAGCACAAAGAGAGGCTGTCACGCGATTCCCTGCCTTGAAATTGTTGGGTGGATGTACCAAGGAAGGGGAGTATGTCGCGACGCTGAAAACGCTTCGAGATTCCGTGTCGCGCCTAAGTTCGGCGAATCAATTCAAGAATATGGATGGTGTAACTACCGCGATTAAATTGAAGAATCGAATCAACAAGATTCTCGATCGTGAGGATTGGGGCGTGGTCCAACATACATTAGCATTACTTCGCCCGTTTGAGGCCGCCGCTTCCATAAAGGCTTTACAGAATATCGACATCGGTGCCACAGAAGACTTAGCCGAGGTCTTGACCTACTGGGATAAGTTTTACGAAGCGAATCGACAGAGAATGATAAACGAGAACATAGAGCACGGGGCACAGCGGCGAAAAGATGCGGAGAACGAGATAAAGGCTATCTTCAGCAGGTTCGGAGAGATGGTTGGAAATTCTGACGAGGATCGATAATGAGCAAACTCCTTGATCAATTATCAGAGATCGATAAGGAACTCGAAATACTGTGCGCCGGCGATGAGATTCGAGTCGTAATTGAAGAGTTTGAATCGACTGTCGACGACCTCGAACCGCAGTGCAAAGCTCTGCAGCAGTCACTGACAGAGAGGTCGGCCCTCCTAGAATATCCAAACGAATTCCAAATTGACGATATTGGAGAGTCAGAGGAGATTTCCAAGGCGCATTCGCGAGAATGCTTCTCGGCACTACTAAGTTCCTGGGACGAGAATCCAGCAAATATTCGTCAAAACGGGAGTGTCGCCCAGTTTAGAGATGCAGTAGTGGTATATCAAAAGAGCCTTACCGCCAACAATAGAAGGAAATGGGCAGATTGGACCGATAGTTTGGCGAAACTATTCCTGATCGCGGACGCACAAATTGAGAGCGTAAAGCATGTTCCGGACTACAAAGGCCCAATCGCAGCATATCGAAGAAAATATGAGGACTTCTCGACGTTCGCTTCGAAAATGCCAACGGAGGCAGCAATCATTAACCAGGTTCGGAAATTAGCGGATGAGTTGTCGAAGATCAGAAGAAACATTTCATTTGATTTGCCACCAAAAATACTTAGATTCTTCGAAGCCCTAGATCGGGATGGTCGCTATCCGCTCTCGAAGCTGGACCCAGAAATATATGAGTGGTTAAAGGAGAACAATGGTTTGAAGGACCTGTCCATTAGTCGCCGAGGGTATAAGTCATTTTGATTCCGCAAGAAGACTTAGTGAGGGTCCTTGACTACCTCGAGGCTCGAGAATTCAAGTTGATCGGTTGGGGGGATACTGATGTTCGGTTTTCGTTCGATGAATTCGAGGACATCGTTCGCGAAATACTGCCGCATCACGATCCAGAAGATGTGGAAGAGGAACTTCGAAATCAAGTCATGATCGTCCCGGTTGTCGATCGAAGGGATGTCGAAGTAGGCGTACGGACCCGCATGGCGGAAGCGATGCATCTTTACCGTAATCTCAGGCAGTGGTTTATCGGCCAGGATCTGCGGCGAACAAGCACGTTAGTGTCGGACTACAGATTTATCCGCGAACGACGTAAATATCCAAGGCGCGATATCAAATTGGCCCCGCTAATTGAGCAATGGGGGAAGAATGTCTTAGTTCAAGGAGCGACCAAGGAGGCCCTTAGAAATCTGGTAGGTGATTTTCAACTGTCTGGGTTTCAGGCACGCGCTACTGGTGAGATCTTGTCGGCTTGGGAGGACCACCGATCTAGAAGCGTCAATTCAACCGCCACAATTGTTTGCGCGGGCACCGGTAGTGGCAAGACGATGGCGTTCTACCTGCCAGCACTATCGTCTTTAGTGACCGATATTCTCAAGGGTGGTGAAAATAGGGTTCGAATATTGGCGATTTACCCGAGAAAGGAACTACTTAAGGATCAGTTTGATGAGGCATGGGGAGAAGCCCGTAAGTTGGACGGCCAACTTGAGGCCGGTGGCGCTCGAAAAATTCGGATCGGATCGCTATTCAGTGACACTCCGTATTCTGTCAACTATGCATTGAAGCACGGTCAAGAGTATGTTCATTTTAGTCTACTAAAGTGCAGAACAGAGGGTTGTCTAGGGGAAATGCGCTGGTCAAAGTCTGATATATCAGCCAAGCGCGAGCGCCTTGTTTGTCATCTTTGCGACCATGAGGTATTGGGTGACGAGGTAGCGCTGACGAGAGAGTCAGCGCGCAAGAATCCACCCGATATTTTGTTTACGACGACAGAATCTCTTAATCAAAGAATGTCGGATACACGGTTACGACATCTATTTGGCATTGGCGAAGCACTCCCGTTGCCACTTGTACTGCTAGATGAAGTACATACCTATTCCGGCAGCCAGGGGGCTCAGACAGCGCTGCTATTACGGCGCTGGATGCGGATATCCAGAAATCGACCACACTTTGTTGGTCTGTCTGCCACATTACGTGATGCGCCAAACTTCTTTGCAACCCTCACCGGCGTAAATCGTTCGCGAGTCAACTTGATTGAAGCCAAAGCGGAGGAGATGGTTGAGGAAGGAGCCGAGTATCTGTTGGCGCTGCGTGGAGACCCCGTTTCACAGACAGCGCTGCTCTCGACCACGATCCAAACAGCTATGTTGACCCGTCGAATAATCGATCATTCGACCAAGCGGAAATCGAACGGGATATGGGGTTCCAAAACCTTTGTTTTCACGGACGACCTTGACGTAACTAATCGTCTTTACTCGGCGTTGTCAGATGCGGAAGGTTGGTGGCAGCGTGGCAGACGATTAGTGCAAAACCCTGACGGTCCGCTTGCGCAGCTTCGGAACGCATCTACGACGAATGAATCGCCCAGGATGCTGAGAGACTTTGGTCAAGATTGGGGCGTATCGAAATCGTCCGGCTTCACGCTCGATACTGATGACCGGGCAAGAGTCACGCGAACCTCGGGTCAGGATTCTGGATACACTCATGACTCGGAAATAGTGGTTACCACGGCCTCTTTGGAGGTCGGTTTTAATGATCCGGAAGTTGGCGCGATCATTCAGCATAAAGCTCCACGTAGCAATGCCTCATACCTGCAAAGAAAGGGCCGTGCCGGTCGTCAGCGAACTATGCGACCTTGGATGATAGTGGTGCTCTCAGAGTTCGGCCAAGATCGAGTGGCTTATCAGCAATACGAGAATCTAATCGATCCGCAGGTCAAAATTCAGAGCCTTCCAATCGATAACAGTCACATTCTTAAAATGCAGGCGGCTCAGGCGGTGCTTGACTGGTTTAGCCAGCTGTTTTCAGTTGGACATATTTGGAATTGGTTAAGCAATCCCCAGGAAAACCAGCAGGGCATCACGGAGCTTCTAAAGCAAGTTGATTCAGTAATGGTGAGTGGTCCTGCTCAGGACAAACTGTGTGATTACGTCCGATCCGCGTTGCACCTAACTGACAAAGCGTTGAATCGAGTACTGTGGCAAGCACCAAGGTCCATTTTCTTGGAGTTCTTACCAACATTGCGTCGACAACTCGCGTCGAATTGGGGGCGTTGGTCCGATACCGAACGCCAGACTGTCGACTGGGGCGAACTCGCTCCGGGCTTTTGGCACTCCCCTGTACCGGCATTTATTCCGGATACTTCATTCGCGGACTTAGACGCGCCGGAGCTTCAGGTCCGACTGGAGCGCCTTGGCGAAGAGAAGTGGGAGGGGATGCCATTTTTTCAAGGACTTAAAGTATTCGCGCCGGGTCGAATTTCTAAGAGATTTGCGATTGCTACTGACTCGATATCGGACTGGTTGGTGCCGAATGATTTTCAGCCTACGTCTGAAGATGTTTCTGTTGAATTCGAAATTGAAGAAGCATTCGGGTCTATCAACAATTTGGTTGCTAGCGTTTCTGTTGATGGTTTGACCGAACAGGTCAATGTCTACCAACCGAGTAGAGTGATGACCTCTGGACGTTTTGCAGATAAGATCGTCGCAGATACGAGTAACGCTTTCCTTAGGTGGCGCTCAACGTTTTTACCACCTCAAGGCGGCGCTGAAAATACCGTCCCCGCATCCAGCGATTGGACCGAAGCCCTTGCTAGCGTGGCATTTTATACGCATAGCACGATGTCGCCTGTGGAAGTGATTAGATACAACCTTGGATCGGATGCGACGACCAAGTTTCGTGACGGGCGATCCGCACAGATTCAATTTGATTGGGCGAGTCAAGGCAAAGCTGCAGCTATCGGTGCACGTCAGTTCTTGGACGCAGCGCGATTCGATTTTATTATTTCCGATACAGACCTCGACGAATGGATTAATCGCGACGATCTAGCGACAGCTCTTCGCACTCAGATATTTCAGGACCTCTTGCGCGAAAACTCGATTTTTTCGAACGATTTTCTCGCCGATTGGGTTTTTGAGTGCTTTCTTGGTGCGATTACGTTGGAGAAAAATCTCAAAGGCTGCGATTTAGAGGCTGCGATTGATGCAGTTTGTAATGAAGAATCGGCAGTTCCGTTCGCACTAATACCTAAATTTCTCTTTCAGTTGGATAGTCAGGGTGATTCGACTTTAGATGAAGACTCAGATGAAAATTACGGCGGCAAAGAACAGAAACTTCAGAAAGAGCTCGGCGCTCTGCTAGAAGCGTCGGCAGTTCGAGAGGTCCTACGAGAGACGTCGTCTTGCCTATACGAATCGTGGGTGGGAAGACGAGATATTCGAGATTGGGTGTACATCGTTTTGGCAAATACTTTGGCGGCGGGACTCCAGCAAGCGATTTGCACTTTGTTGCCCAACGTGGGCGAACGATCTGTTCAGGCCGATACGGATTTTGGGTCGTCCCGCGGGGAGTATTTAACTATCTGGTTGAGTGAGGTTGAGTCAGGCGGAATGGGGATAGTTACACAATTGCAGGAACAGTATGCCGAAGATCCCATTAAGGTCCTAAACGTGTTTCAGCGGTGTCTGCGGCCCGGGGATTACGAGCAGTTGGATTCGGACCTTCACGAGACATTGGAAGAAATGGCGCAGCATGGAGATTTAGCGCGTGCGATGGAAATGGTTAGGACGGCGTCAAACTATGACGACAGACTCGGTGCTAATCGGCGATTAAGAGCAATGCTTAGTGAGAGGGGGTTTGTTGTGTCGCATTCATTCTCGGCAATCCTTCATAGCAGAGTTCTGCGAGCGGGCAGCAGCGCTGAAACTGACGCCCGACTGCTTAGTTATCTGAATCGGTGGCGTGAAATTGAGGCCCAATGCGGCTACGAGTTGCCTATGAACATAGTAGCTATCCTCCTAGCGATCGAAGAAGTCTCTATTGATAATCCGGCGATTGCCTTTGATCGTGCATGTGGCATTCAGTCAGTTCTTTGGGTTAGAGGCAGTCACATTCGTCATTCTGCGCTCAATTTCTATAATCAGTTTCAGGTCGGAAACAAGCGGACGGAGCGACTATTAGGGGAAGCCATGGTCCACGATAAGTGCGAGGCGCTCAATTACGACGAGAAGAATTGGTTGAACGATGTTCACCAGACTCTTGACGTAAGCGGACAAGTCGATTTGATATTGACCAGGACTCAAGTTAACGCGATTCCGAGCATAATGGCGACGCTACATGTGAATCCGTTGGACACACACGGCCTACAATTTTTTCCCAGAGTTGGTTCAGTAATACATCGTGGTGGCGAAATTCGATTACGAATCGAGTTAGCGGAAACACTTCACTGATGCGAGAAATAAGCCGCCAAATTTTCATTCATGGGCCGTATGGAATGCGGCAATTGAAAGAAACGCTAAGCGATCTCTTGATCGGTCTGATCATGAGTCCAGACGATCTATGGCTGGTATCGCCGTGGGTATCGGATTTTGATCTGTTAGACAACCGTTCCGGTAACTGGGATTCCATAGAACCTGCATGGGGTGCGCGTTACGTGCGCTTTTCTGAATTATTGGTCGCAGCCATAGAGTCCGGGTGTAGTCTGAAGTATGTGACTAATCGCGATCAGATGAATCAGCGGTTCTACGATCAGTTGGTTGCTAGACTCAGTTCCGACCGACTTATTCTCAAACATGAAAAAAACAGCCTACATACCAAGGGACTGCTCTGCTCAAGTTTCTTTCTATCTGGGAGCATGAATTTTACCTACAGCGGTACGCATCGTAACGATGAGAGAATTCAATTATCGATTGATCCTAATGCGATAGCCGAGGCAAAGATTGAGCTTGAGAGTCAGTACTCATGGTGACGATTAGCGATGACGCGTGGCTGGAAGCGTTTTTCGGCGAGGGCAATGCATGGAACTTAGAGAAGATTCGGAATGCCGGATATAAAGGTGTACTACAGTCTCACTTAGAAACAATGTTACAACCATGCCTGCAGAATCGACTGCCGTTTGTTTTGCCCCGGATCGATTCTGATAAAAGGCTTTGGTTCTACGTAATAGGCGAAGATCGCCGGCAGTTGGCTGAACTCCAACGAATTGTGACAGCGTATCTCGGCAATGTATTGACCAGCCTCGATCCGCACATATTTGTGAGTTCTGATGACCCTATTGAGAACTCATTGCTTAATCAATTCTCCCATGGTTTCTCCAGGATATGCATTCCTCAAGAACTAAACGCTGATAAGCCAGCCGTCTATTCTGTATTCAACACGCTAAATTCCGCAATCGAGCGATACTCTCAGCGACCACCGGGCTTCTCGTTAACTCAGCGACCGACTGGGCGCATACTCAGCGATTTCTTTATCGCTTGTGGCCGCCACGATGGCATCGCGACTCTTGATTATTTTGAGGAACTAAAGTCGTCGGGAAAGCTAAGCTCCCGTAACTTAGTTTCACTAGAATTGCAGGCATTGGCGGCGGGCAAAGATTGGCGTGCGGTGATTGATCATCCCAGGTTGTCGGACATTCTGGGTGCACGAATACCTGGTGCTATCGCTGATGTGGTGCTGAACGCGGTGAAGCACTTGTCGATCGGCTCTGAAGTTCCGGGCGATAACGACATTGAGAAACTGCAGGTAGAATTGCAAGGCCTCAGTACGCTTTTTCTACGCTCGCCGGACATAGATGCGGAACGACGAATAGATCTTTGGAAGGTCTGGGCTATCGGAGCCGCCGCACTCGGCTATTCTCGTGTGCTTGACGCTATTCCTGTGACATCACTCGGGCAAGAGTGGGTCGACCGGTTGGCGGAATGGGCCGGACTGAAGACTGAAAAAGTCCGGACCGTTGATTTGCTAAAAGCAGCAGTTCGAGCAGAGCCAAGTGTTGAGAGTGCGAATGCATTGTTGCAGCAATGTATAGGTGCGAGCGAACGAATTGGATTGGAAATATACCAGCGCCTTCTAATCTATCCGTCGGAAATCATGGAGCAGGTGCGGGACCACTATCAGTCGCGCGCATTGCTGGAATCGCTTGAATCCGATTATTCCGAATCAATAGTTGTTGATAGTTGGTCGTCTTGGTTAAGTACTCTAATCGATGATTCTGAACATGCGATTCCATTTCAGGTTGTGATGGAGGATTGTCGCCATTGGAAACGAGATCAGTGGGACGAGGATCAAGTAACGAAGCAGCTATACAACCTAGCAGATACTGAGAATGCTTCGATCGTTAGAGACGTAATCCCTTTATTGCGGAGTTGGTTGCTTGAAAATAATTTGAGTATTTCCGCCGTATTCATCGAGCAATTGGTGGTCATGCTCGCTGTAGACGATATTTACTCAGTACAAGACTTGACACTTTATGCTGATCTGATTGATGACCTTGCAGACGTCCCTCATACGAAGGAGCAATACCAAGAGTTGGTAGGGGCGACTGCGGGGTGTTGGACTCGGGTTAAGAGCGTAAATAGTCTCGAGCAAGGTCTAGAAGCAATGGACGTGTTATTGGATTCTGTATGCGCGGATACCCAAGTCAGACTCAATTTCTGGAATTCTCTGCAAGAGTTCTGTATAGCAAGCTGGGATAGGCTGGCTAATAGTCAGAAGTTAGTTGTCGTGCGTACTGCAGAAGAAGCGATCGGCTCCAGTGATCAATTTCCGCCATTGCAAGGGGCATCAGAGGACGCTCTCGCCCAGCAACCAGATTTGTCAAACAAGAGGCTAGCAATATATACGTTAACTGAAGGGGCGGCGCGCAGGGCGAAAGCAGTGTTGGGCGAATTTTTCCCAACGCTAGAAATAAAGCTAAACCACGATAAATCTGCGACTAGCGCCATAATGAATCTCGCGAAAACCGCTGACTACTTCATCTTTGCAAGTCGAAGCGCGGCCCACCAAGCGTTCTATCCAGTAACAAAAGAGCGGGACGATATTCTCTATCCGGCGGGAAAAGGATCCAGCAGCATCGTGCGATGTTTTCTGGAAGCCATTCAGGGAGAGTGACACTCACGCAGTTGCGGAGACACTGCCTTTGTCTTGGCCTGAATTGCGAGTTGTCTTAATCGTCCGAATTAAGAACTGGCTCAACTCCACCCAATCACGGGAGAGGTTTTGTATAGCGTTCCACGGCCTGATGTTCCCGGCTCCAAACTCCCAATTACCAGTTGTCCAGGCGCACCGGTCTGCCAAAGGTGTCAATCCGGCACAAAATGCGTCAGTTGTATATGCTCGGTCAGCACTCCAAAGAAATTCCATTACATATCCCATAGACATAATTCCCGCGCCATGCACTAAACGGGACGTACGCGGTTTCTGATCGCGCCAACTTTTCGTAAACGATTTTTGCACGGCTTGGAAAAAGTTACTAAGAAGTTCAAATGAACGCTCTTCTCCGTCATTTTCCCTCATCAACTCGCGAAGAGCTCCGTCCATGTATGAGTTCATTATAAGTTTTTGGAATGCTGTGTCGCTTAGGATTCCGCTCGGGTTCGTGTGTTGCTTTATCTGTCCCTTTAAGGAGGAGGCTTCATCGAAATTCAGTCGCTCTACCATTTTCGCGGCCTTAGCCCGTTCGGTCAAACGATCCGGGAGGCCACTAACCGTGGGTAGAAGTTCGTAAATCAACGTCTTTGGAAGAGGTCGCGTATTGTTAATCAGGATAAATTGTTTTCTTAGTTCATCCTCATCTCGACATATGACGCCTGAAACGAATACTTGGAAATTTTTCTCCGGAAGTTCGCTTAGAGCTGTGAGCCTCTGTTGACCGTCAACCACAAATCCTTTAGGGCCACTGGAGACATCAATAGATACCTCAGCGAATTTCTCATCCTTCTTAGAAATCGAAACACCCGATGTAAATGCTAGAACAATCGGATTTGGTAGAATTGCAGTTTCCTGCGCCAAATAATTTCGAATTTCAGCTATATGGCGAGCGACTTGCGGTCGTTGGAAACCTTTGAGGCTCCCGTCGCTTTGCCTGCCGATTCGATCAATCATGGCAATCGCGTGAATCTCCGATGCCCTTGCACAGAATGAAAATACAGTGTGTCGATCGCTTTGCTTGGCAAGAATTGCTGGAAACGTCATTTTGTTATTCATTTTCTTTGTTTAATCGCCCGAGGTAGTCATGGAATACGGCGAGATTATGCATCCCGCGTCGTTTGTTTCGATTGCTGGCACGAAAAATCACAGTTTCAATGCCGGCATGTTTGCAAATCGCACATGGGCACTTTTCCCAAAGGCGACCTTCGAGCGTTTCTTGGTAACGCGAACGTTTTTTCTCGAGAAGCACGCGTAATCGATCTGGTTCCATCGTTCCGTTATCGACTAGCGGAACGGAGTATTCCAAGATCGCGTCTAAAGCATCTGAGACGGTGGCTTCACCTCGATCGTACTTGCGGATCATCTGCAGTGCGTCCGCCTCCATTGCTACAAGACGCTCTTGTTCATAAAGCCCTGTCTTTACATGGTTCCGCAGTCGTACATTTTCATTAGCTTGTGGAATTCGTATTGCCGAACAGTATTCGATTCGTCCATTCATACCAAAATGAAAGTAATTGTTCTTGTCGTCTTTGAACGCACGTAGCATCGGGGACGTTGAATCGAAGCTCGTAACTCCATAGGAATTGAATTCATGCAGATGGTCGGCTTTCGCGAAACCGAGAAGGTGCATGCTCACTCCTTCGGATTGAGCTATCTGATTTCGTATGGAAGTGAGTATCGAATGAATTTCATGAACCTTAAGAGGAACCATGCCGCCGATGGCGATAAATTTGTATCCCATGTCAACAAGTGACCTGGCAGCAACAGCCATGCTATGCGGTGACCATCCTTGAACGACTCCTATCGGTTCGAACGGTTGAGGCATGTTGGCACTCGCACTGAGAAATTTCCGTGCGTTATCTTGAGTTATCGCAAACCGCTCTTTTGCGAGGTCGCTACCGCCCGCCATATCTTGTGTGTTGTTTTCGAATTCAAAAATGACATGATCCAGCGAGAATCCATGCGTAAAGCCACAATCGAGGTAGTACTCGAGCGTGTCGTCGATTGAGTACGGCGGCTTTTCCAATTTATGGTATGAAAATGCGCCGTTGTCACCCATCAGCCACTTATCTTTGAATTTTTCGCCGCCAAACCGGAGAAATTCGCGAGCGCCGATCCGCTTTATTCGCATGTTTTGGGATTCGGAGTATTTGCCGGCGCCACCGTATCCACCAACAATCGCCCTGGATACGAGGATTCCATCGTATGGAGGTGAGTCCAACATTTCATGAGAAAACTTGTCGTCCCAGTACACCTCCCGATTACCAGGGTGGCTATCTGTCAGAAAGTCATACTGCGGATTGACAAAATCCAAACTATCCGCGTAAACAAACTTCATTTGTGGTCTCGTTGGCTCGCTTCGTAGTCTATCTTGATCAATTGCTCGGTAAGCGCTCGAACGTGCCTATTAACGTTTTGAATTTCATTCCATCGGAGTCCGAGGTCTTGCCAGGTTCCTTCTGTCCAGCAGCACTCTGGCTTCATTGCTTTGAGTGAATTATGGAGTTCCTTTTTCGGGTCTTTGCTGGCTAATGCTCTCGGCATCATTCGATCCATTAGCACCCCCATAGACTTAATACCCGCGCCATGCATGAGTCGACTCTTCGAAGGAGGTTTGCCCCAAGCTTCTGGAAAAACAGTACGCACCTCTCCCCAAAAAAGCTTCAGCATATTGTACATTCCAGTGGTGTCGGCAGGTTCAGAGCCGAAACTCTTGAATTGAGATAACGCCCCCAACGGATTACCTATGCTGATTCGGATAGCATCGATCAAAGCGGTGTCGATTATTACCGCGCTCTTGTTCGATGGTTCAGACGCCCGCTTAATAATTCCATGAAATGGCGATGCTGGATCTTTATGTAGCAAGTTGCACACTTCGCTTGGTACTTTTCGAAGCGCAAGGTCGTGAGGAAGATGAGTGTCGACTTCAGGTAGCAATTCGTTTATTAATCGAGTTGGGAGTGGCTTGGCTTTATTGACAAGAATGAACTGCTCTCTCTGTGTGTCCAGGTCAGGAGCAACGAAGGCGACAATAGGTACAGGGAGATTGCCGTTCTTACTAGCCGACAAAGCAAGTGATCTTTGCTGTCCGTCAACAATCCACGCGACGCGCTGGCCTTCCTCTCTGACAGGAATTTTTAGCGTTCCGATTTTTCCTGACGAAATGACGCCTTTCGGTTCCATGCCGCGAGCTTGTGTGAAAACGATCTCTTCAGACAAAGCAAGAATGATCGCGTTCGGGAATAGCACATCTCCTTGATCCAGGTACTCAACTATTTGAGCAATATGATGTTTGATTCCTTTGCGCTGAAAACCGTGTAGTTCGAAGTTATCGTCTCTGTCGATTCTACTGATATCTGCGATTTCTGTAATTAACTCGCCGGGCATGAAGAATGAGTAAATACTGGTGTTTTTGCGTTGACTGCTCCGTAAAGCGCGTATCGATATGGTTTTCGCCTTCATGTATTTAGTCCTTGCTTCCTAACTTGGTTGAACAGAATCGAGAATCGTTTTTCCTCACAAGCGATGAGTAAACTGTCTCGGAAAAGTCGCAACATCTTGGAAGAGTTCCCGGATGCGTCGAACCAGTGCTTCTTGATTGTGGAAATTATTTCATCGTCGGTCATCTTCTTACGTGTCACGACCGTCGGGAACCGCATATTCGCTAAGTATTCTTGCACTGTTTCTGCGTGTAGTGACCGTGACGCTTGTGGGGTAACAGATAGTAGTTCTTCTGCAAATTGGCGCGTTGCCCGTTGAGGGAAATCGGATCGAGTTCCGCGACGCTTGCCATCAGGACCGTCGAATCGCTCGTCATAGGGCATGAGCGAGGACTTCAGGTGTTCGGGAAGTAGTTCCTTAGATCTCAATCCGATAATTCGAACCTTCTCCGCATGTTTGGGTGAAAGAGCTTCAAGGTCGCCAAGTACAAGTGGAACATACGTCGAAGTAAGCGTCAGCAGGATCAGATCGATATTCGTATCGTGAACGATAGTCGATAGTGAAAATCCCCAGTCCGTAATCTTATTCAGTTGCTGCCACCAACTACCGGGATCGAATGCGCTGTTAACCTTCCGAGCAATACAATTAGTTGAAGACTTTGAAAGAGTCGCGTTGTAGGCCGGTATTTTCGTGAACGAAGGAACAAGACCGAGGCCTGCAGAAATAACATGAAAGCCTGAGTTCAAAACCCGGGAAGTGGCCTTTGCTTCTTGAAAGCCTCGACCACAGTAAGTGTCTTGAGCCTCTCGAATATTAGGTGCGTCGACAACCGACTGCGCCCATGTCTTACATACCTGCGACTGTCCGCCAACAGACACGTTGGCGAAATCAAGGGCCTCAGAGACTGAGCCTTGCTTTCGGTTGGTGCAGGTAGTGATCAGAGCAACGTTCATGTTGATATCGGGCACTTTCGGGAGTTGCCACTATAGTGTGCTCTCTACATTAAATGTCAATAGAACGAGAGAGAGAAGTTACATTAATTGACGCAGTCAGGACAAATAATTCGTGATTAATTGTAATCGCAAAAGAAATATCGCAAGAAAAACCGAATTACAGTAATTTAGCTATCCTTAGAGGTACCTTACTACTCGCGAACCCATTGATTGTCGCAGGAGTTTATTCTTGCCATGAAATACGATGCACTAAGAGAATATCTGTCAACAATTTCTGAAGACAAGAGAGAGATCACGCTATCTTTCCGACAGTTGGATGCAATTCTCGGGTTTGAACTTCCTAGATCTGCTGTCGACTACCGTCAGTGGTGGGTCAACCAACACGAAACAGGAAAACGACCTCAAGCGGAAGCTTGGCTGGCGGCAGGTTTTCAGGTTGACGGTGTTCAACTTAGAAAACCAGGCGGTTCGGTACGATTCCGCCGCAAGTAGTGGCCAATCATTTGGCGAGGATTATCACTGAGAATTGGCCAGCCTGATGGCTCGCATGAGGCTTCGGGTCTGACCTTTTTAAGGCAGCGCTTCGAGCCTATCAAGGAGTACCTTGCCGGATGATTCGCTATTCTTGTAAAACCAGCTCCCGACAGCCATTCCGGCAATCAGGACGGCCGCA
>Ga0315339_1001032_pt1 | contig 27559 bp, 21 predicted proteins | sample ASW17metaG_FD_204514 | JGI IMG/M metagenome (GOLD analysis project Ga0315339, IMG submission 204514) | Ammonia-oxidizing marine archaeal communities from Pacific Ocean, United States - ASW #17 | ecosystem: Environmental > Aquatic > Marine > Oceanic | place: USA: California | collected 2016-12-05 | reverse complement strand
GTCTGGCAAAACTGGCACCGATCTGAGCAGGAACAGCCGTCAATCCCGAGAAGACAAAAGCCCCTCAGATCCCAACGGATCAAGGGGCTTCCAAGAATCTGGCCACCCCAAACACAACATCTGGTAGAGTGGGTTCTTCACCAATATCGACCGTTTGTGACCGCCCACACCCTCAGCTATCTTGAAGAACAAAATACCGTCACGATGGTTGCCCGACAGCGGCTGCAGCCCAATCACGTTCTCATAAAAATCCGCCATCTTGCGCGTGTCGGCGCAACGGATTGCAATTTCGCCGAGCGCGCGCGGCCGGAAGCCTTTGGTGTCCATGTGTCGACCGTTTCAGAGAAGCGATGTTTTAACAAGCTTGGTTTACCCAGTTGCGATAACCGGCACCGTTTCCTCAGGAAAAACGGGCGTGCACCCATCTGGCATTTCCGCCGCAATCCGGGCAAAAATCGCGTCTTTCTTTAGGGGTTTGGTCAGATAGTGGTCCAATCCGGCGGCCAGAATGGACTGGTCATCGCCAGTCATCGCGTGCGCAGTCAGGGCAGAAATAGTTGTGCGGGTCAGTCCCTGTTCCCGCTCAATCTCCCGAATTTGGCGGGTCGCCTCTTTGCCATCGACCTCTGGCATCGAGATGTCCATGAAGATCAGATCCGGCTGCTGCAGTTGAAAAGACTCCACCGCCTCACGGCCATTAGTTGCAATAGCCAGGTCGATATTCAGGGTCTTGACCAGCTTGCTGAACACGAGCCGATTAGTTTTGTTATCTTCGGCGAGCAAAACCCGCATCTTGGGGGATTCATTGGCCGCGATAGGCGCACTTTCGACCAGAAAACTCTGACCAACCGGTTGGGGTGTTTCTTTCGGCTTGGGCAGGCCGGCGATTGTGCCGAACAATTGCCGCCGACGCACTGGCTTTTGAATGCTTTCGCTGACAAATGGCTTCGCATCAGCGTCAAGGCCGGTGGTGGTCTGCATAATGATGTATCCGGTAAAACCCATGGAACGCAGGTGTTCTGCAAGCCCGGCCCCGGTCATATCTGGCAGGATCTCGTCTATTATAATCACATCGGTCGCCACCGGCATGGTGCCAAGCACTTCTTTACCAGTGCGGCATTGCAGAACCTCCATATTTTGCATGGTCAATTGCTTTGCGATAATCTGACGGTTGATGCTCAGGCTATCCGCCACAATGACCCGCGTTAGCCAGTCCGGCTTGATGGCCAACGGCGGACCAGCGGATTCCCCGATGGGCATGGTCAGATGGAACCCAAAGCTGGACCCCTTGCCAACCTCGCTATCCACCCAAATCTCTCCGCCCATTAGAGTCACGATACGTTTTGAGATCGCCAGACCCAGGCCAGTGCCCTCAAACGTGCGGTTCCGCTCATCCTCGACTTGATTGAACTCTCCAAACACGTGGTTGACCATATCAGGGGGGATGCCGATGCCACTATCTTCGATCGTGACATGCACGCGCTGCTCATCGCCATGCTCAACCGGAAAGCCGACAATGCGTACGAGAACGTGGCCTTCTGTGGTGAACTTGATGGCGTTGCCGATCAGGTTTGTCAGCACCTGCCGAATCCGCCCGACATCAGCCACAAAATGGGTCGGCAAGAACATGTCGTAGTCGATAATCAAGGCCAGATTCTTTTGCCGGACCGATGGCAGCAAGAGCATGGCAATTTCATGAACTGCCCGTTCCAGATCAAAGATATCGGGGTGCAGAGACAGTTTGTCAGCCTCTATCTTGGAATAGTCCAGCACGTCATTGATCAGCACCAACAACGCCTCGCCAGAGGATTTGATGGTCTCGACAAACAGCTGTTGTTCTTCGTCCAGCTCGGTGTCGATCAACAGGCCAGCCATACCTACCACACCATTCATTGGTGTCCTGATCTCATGGCTCATATTGGCGAGAAAGGCGGATTTGGCGCGATTGGCACTCTCAGCCCGATGCCGGGCCTTTTTCAGCTTGGCCTCGTTGCGGATAGTATCGGTGATGTTCAGCGCCAGCGAAACCGTATCACCATCGCTTGCCCGCTGATCGATCAACTTGATCGACACGCTATTCCATAGCTTCAGGACATGAGGCGCGATCCTATCGCCTTGCCACCGCGCCAACATCTGAAACACCCAATCGCTGCGCAACATGTCGCCGATGTCGATAATGCCTTCATCGGCGCAAATATTCAGCATTTCGGCATAGGTGATTCCGGGGCCGACAGCCTCTAGCCCCTCAAACGGGCTAAGATAGGCGGAATTCGCCGCGATCATCACACCCGTAACATCAAAAACGGCGAAACCGTCTTGTATCGCTTCAACTGAATCCCAAAGCCGTCGCTCTGCGATCTGAACCGCGTGGTTGGCGGTCTCCAGCTCTGTTTTTACTTGCTCTGTCTCTTCTTTCAGAACTTCGGTTTCGTGGCGTTTCTCAACGATCTCCTCGCTAAGATAGCGCGCATGAGTCGACAGTTTGCGGTTGGCGTCCGACAACTCGGCTTGTTTCAGCTCAAGCCAACGCTCGGCAGCCAGTCGGGCCCGGCGTTCTTTTGCCAGCAAGTCTGTTACGTCCATCGCCATCTTCCACTTTCTTCGGCCAACCATGGGGCGACATGTTGAACATTGGCTTAACCAAGACACAGAATCCGTTGAAGCACTGCCGTTCCTGTGCGACGATGCGGCCATTGTTCATCAGGAGGTGACCCATGCGGTTCGGTCTTGGCATCGTATTTATTCTGTCTGTTTTCGCGACCGGGGTATGGGCCGAAAGCCCGATACCAGACCGGCGGCTTAGCCTGACCCGCAACATCGACTATCCCGGCGGTGATTTGCAGTCGATCTTTGATACCACGCTGAATGCCTGCGAGGCCGCCTGCCTGGCCAACCCACGCTGCGTGGCTTTTACCCACAATACTCGGTCGAACTCCTGTTTTCCCAAATCGCAAGTTGGCGAAAGCGCCCCTTACGAAGGTGCGTTTTCCGGGCGGGTTATTGTAACCTCGCCAAGCGTTGTAATACTGGGCGAGGTCCGTGGGGCAGAGCTTGATTTTCTGTTCCCCAGCGACCTGACCGCTGCGCGTAGGCAGGCGCTGGACCTGACGAACAAACATATCCCCAATGACTGGACCTCTGGTGGCTTGCTACAAGCCGCTATCGGGGCCGCAAATGAGGGTAATATTGTTTCAGCCTACAGGTATACCGGTGCGGCCACCGTTTTGACCGATGCGCCGGATCATTGGCTGGAATATGCGCGACTGGCACTGGCGATCAAGACGGACAAATCGTCCGAACGGCGTGACTACCAGCGGCGCGCGCTTGCGGCGTCGGTCAACGCGTATCTGCGATCGGGCTCTCCTGCGATGCAGGCCAGCGCGTTGGCGGTGATTGCCGAGGCGCTGGAAGACCTGAACCGGGGCCGCACAATGATTTCCGCATTGCGCTTGGCCCAGGCCGTGTCATTTCGGCAGGACACCGAAGAGATGTTGGACAAAGCGGTCGCTAAATACGGGTTCCGTATCACCGAACATACCGTCGACAACGACGCTTTGCGTCCTCGGGTCTGTGCCGAGTTTTCGGAAAATCTGGTGCGCGCCGGCATTGACTATACCCCCTATGTGCAAGTTCCGTCTGCTGACCTGACGGTCGAGGCTGACAAACGTCGCCTGTGTATCGAGGGCGTCGAGCATGGCAAACGCTATCAAGTGACATTTCGTCAGGGCCTGCCCGCTGCATCTGGCGAAGAGTTGATCAAGAACGTCACTCTGAACCTTTATGTTCGTGACCGTTCGCCCAGCGCACGGTTCCCCGGCCGGGCCTATGTTTTGCCAGCGAATGGCGAGGTTGCGCTGCCGATTGAGACGGTTAATGTGGCCGAGCTTGACCTGACCCTGCGCCAGATCAGTGACCGGTCTATTCTGCGTTCTATTCAAGACAACTATTTTGGCCGTCCGCTATCCCCATGGGAGGAAGATAGCTTTGGCTCTGAAATCGCCACCACGGTTTGGCAGGGTAAAGGCGAGGTCGGCCAAGAATTGAATGTCGATGTCACCACCCGTCTGCCGCTGACAGAGGTTGTTGGCGCGCTTGATCCCGGCATTTATGCGCTGCAGGCAAAGATCCCCGGTGCTGACCCCTATGACAATCCCGCCGCGACGCAATGGTTTGTCGTCAGTGATCTGGGTCTGGCGACGATGTCCGGCGCTGACGGACTGCATGTGTTTCTGCGCGCGCTGGGCAGTGCCGACCCCAAGGCGGGCGTCGAAATTACGCTACTGTCGCGCGCCAATGCGGTGCTTGGTACGGCCATGACGGACGGTCAGGGCTATGCAGTGTTTGACGCCGGTCTGACGCGTGGCACCGGCGGGGCCTCTGCAGCGATGGTGCTGGCCAAGACCGACGATGATCTGACGTTCCTATCGCTGACCGATCCGGAATTCGACCTGTCCGACCGGGGTGTCGAAGGCCGCGAACCTGCCGGGCCGATTGATACCTTCCTGACGACGGATCGCGGGGCCTACCGCGCGGGCGAGACGATCAATGCGACGGTCCTAACCCGCGACGGCACTGCGGAGGCTATCGAAGGTCTGCCGCTGGTGGCCATTCTGAAACGTCCTGACGGTGTCGAGTATTCGCGTCAGATTTCGCAGAACGAACAGGCCGGTGGCCACGTCTTTTCCTTCCGCACCTCAGGTGCCGCCCCGCGCGGGTCCTGGCGGCTGAACATCCATGCAGACCCTGATGCTCCGTCAATCGCCAGCACAAAGGTTCTGGTCGAGGATTTCCTGCCGGAACGCATCGATTTTGATCTGGCGCTGCCCGACGGCGTAATCCGTACGGAAGACATTACCAACCTCGACATTGACGCCAAGTATCTGTTCGGTGCCCCCGCAGGCGATCTGCCGATCGAAGGCCAGGTTCGGCTGCGTGCAACCAGCCGTCTGGCATCATTTCCCGGCTACAGCTTTGGCCGTTATGATGCCGACATTCCGCCGGTCACCTGGTACATGCCCAGCGACCTGCGCACCGCCGAGGACGGCAGCGCCAGCGTAACTGTCGAATTCCCAGAGCTAGAGACGAATTTTCGCCCGTTAGAGGCCGAAATCGCTGTGCGTATTTCCGAAGGGTCTGGCCGTCCGGTGGAACGCAAGATCACCACGCCCATTGCCCCGGCCGGTTCGGTAATCGGCATCAAGCCGAACTTTGAACATGAGGTCGCGGAATTCAGCGAAGCTTCTTTCAACCTGATCGCTTTGGACGCGCAGCAGCAGAAAACCGCGATGGACGTCCACTGGACGATCAGCCGGGTGAACACGCGTTATCAGTGGTATCAGTATTCCGGCCGCTGGAACTGGGAGCCGATCACAACCCGCACCCGCGTTGCCGAGGGCGATGCGACCTTGGGCAACAACCCAGTCACCGTTGCCGCCCCGGTGGAATGGGGCCGCTATGAGATCAAGGTTGAGCGTACCGGCGGTGACTACGTTGCCGCGTCGGATGATTTCTATGCCGGTTGGTATGGTGGTGCTGATACCTCCACTACCCCGGATGTGCTTGAACTGTCGCTTGACGCCAAGGCCTATCGGCCCGGCGATACCGCGCGTTTGCGGGTCGTACCACGCTACCCCGGCAAGGCGCTGATCACCGTCGTGTCCAACCGCCTGATCGATATGAAAGCCGTTGAGGTTGTTGAGGGCGAAAACCTGATCGAACTGCCCGTCACCGATGACTGGGGCGCGGGTGCCTATGTGACCGCTACGGTCATCCGCCCGATGGATATTGATGCTGGCCGCAACCCTGCCCGCGCGCTGGGCCTTAGCTATGCGCCCGTTGATCCGGGCGAAAGCAATCTGACGGTCGCGTTTGATGGCGCGCCAGAGGTTGACCCGCGTGGCCCGCTGCCAGTTGCCGTCAAGGTCGATGGTATAGCGGCAGGCGAAACCGCCTGGGTCACCGTCGCTGCCGTCGATGTCGGCATTCTGAACCTTACTGGTTTCGATGCGCCCGACCCGTCTGGGCATTACTTTGGCCAGCGCAAATTGGGAATGGGGATGCGCGACGTCTATGGCCGTCTGATTGACGGGATGAACGGTGCGATGGGTATGGTGCGTTCGGGGGGCGATGCCTCGCAAGAGGCTGGCCTGCAGTCGCCTCCGCCAACCGAAGAACTGGTCGCCTATTTCAGTGGCCCGATACAGGTCGGCGCGGATGGTTTTGCCCGTACCGAATTCGACCTGCCGTCGTTTAATGGCACCGTAAAGCTGATGGCGGTCGCTTGGTCCAAAACCGCAGTGGGCGAGGCAAGTACCGACGTTCTGGTGCGCGACCCAGTCGTGGTCACCGCCAGCCTGCCGCGTTTCATGGCCCCCGGCGACCAAAGCCGCTTGCTGCTGGAGATCGTCCACGCGACCGGGCCATCTGGCCGCATGGGCCTTGATATCGAAGCAAACGGCGTTCGCATCAACCGTGCTGTGCCATCGGGCATCACTTTGGCGGATCAAGGCAAACAGGTACTGTCGTTGCCCATCACCGCTGACGCCACGGGTATTCACAAGATCAACGTCACACTCAGCACGCCGGGCGGCAAAGTGCTGACTAAAACGCTGACCTTGCCTGTGCAAGTCAATGACCCGGAAACGACCCGAACCAGCCGGTTTAATTTGGCATCGGGGAATACGTTCACCTTTGACAACAATGTCTTCGCTGGCTTTCGCGCTGGCACCGGCTCTGCCACCCTCGCCGCTGGCCCGATTGCGCGGCTGGATGCACCCGGCCTTCTAGAGGCACTTGATCGTTACCCCTATGGCTGCACCGAACAGACGACGTCACGCGCCTTGCCACTGCTGTATCTGGACGAGGTCGCGCGCGCGATGGGGCTGGCCGAACGCGACACACTGGCCAAGCGCATTGATCAGGCCATAGAGCGCGTGCTCAGCAACCAATCCTCTAACGGGGCCTTTGGGCTGTGGCGAGCGTCTTCTGGTGACTTCTGGCTCGATGCCTATGTCACTGACTTCCTGTCGCGCGCAAAGACGCAGGGGTATACCGTGCCTGACGTCGCTTTCCGCACTGCGCTGGACAACCTGCGCAACCGGGTGAACTATGCGGCTGACTTTGACGATGGTGGCGAAGAGATCGCCTATGCACTTTATGTGCTGGCGCGTGAAGGTGCCGCATCGGTTGGCGACTTGCGATACTACGCTGATGTGAAATCGCAGGATTTTGGCACACCCCTGGCTGCAGCCCAGCTTGGCGCCGCCTTGGCCGCCTACGGAGACCCGACCCGCGCGGATCGCATGTTTGCAGAGGCATCCCGACAGATCGCTGGCCTGTCGCGCAACGAGGCGCAGGTTTGGCGCAGCGACTATGGCACCAACCTACGCGACCGCGCGGCCGTGCTAACACTAGCGGTAGAGGCAGGCAGCAACGCGATTGATCGTGACAAACTGCTCGAAAGCATCGCCCCAGTCGATGGCGCGAACTCTCGGTCTACGCAGGAGCAAGTGTGGTCGCTACTGGCCGCGCACGCGATGCTGGATAGCGGTGATTTCGGTGACCTGACGATCAATGGCTCCGCTGTCGATGGCCCATTGGTGCGCGTCGCAGAGGATGATGCCGCGTTTTCCCCGCTGTCGATCCGGAACGAGGGCGACGGAAATGCGACCATCACGCTGACCAGCTTTGGTGTGGCAGAGGTACCAGAGCCTGCAAGCGGCAAGGGATACGCCATCGAACGGCGCTATTTCAGCATGGAAGGCGACCCTATTACACTTGAAAGCGTTGCGCAGGGCGAGCGTTTGGTTGCCGTGCTGACGATCAAGCCATTTGCCAAGACGGCGGCGCGGCTGATGGTCAATGATCCGCTGCCCGCCGGGTTTGAGATTGATAACCCGAACTTGATGCGCGGCGGCGATATCCGGGCGTTGGATTGGCTGAAACTGCATACCAACACGCGCCACACGGAGTTCCGCCAGGAGCGTTTTCTTGCCGCCGTTGACTGGCGGTCGGAAAAGGAATTCCGCCTTGGCTATATCGTGCGCGCCGTATCGCCCGGCAGCTATCATCACCCCGCCGCCAGCGTCGAAGACATGTATCGGCCAGACTACCGCGCCCATACCGATGCCGGCCGGGTGACGATCACCGAATGAAGCGTTTCGCGCTTTTTATCCTGACCCTTGCACTGTACCTGACGGCGCTGGGGCGTGACCAACTCGACCGTTGGGTTGACGCCACGGTGATCCCACCGCTGGCCATCGAAACTTCGGTAGAGATGCTGGACCGTGACGGCAATCTGCTGCGCGCCTATACTGTCGCTGATGGGCGTTGGCGGTTGGCGACATCGTTTGATGCCGTCGATCCTGGCTATCTGAAAATGCTGATCGCTTATGAGGACAAGAGGTTCTATCGCCATGCGGGCATTGACCCGATTGCGATGACCCGCGCCGTTGGACAGGCGCTTTGGAACGGGGGTGTGGTATCCGGCGGTTCGACCCTAACCATGCAGGTTGCGCGCCTGCTGGAAGACGGCAGCACCGGACGCTGGAAAGGTAAGCTGCGGCAGGTCAGGCTGGCACTAGCGCTGGAACGTCGGCTAAGCAAGGATCAAATCCTCTCGCTATACGTCAACCGCGCGCCTTTTGGTGGTAATCTCGAAGGGATACGCGCGGCGACCTTGGCCTATTTCGCCAAGGAACCGAGACGGATGACCCCGGCGGAAAGCGCGTTGCTGGTCGCCCTTCCCCAATCGCCCGAAACCCGCCGCCCCGACCGGTTTCGCGGCAATGCCATAGACGCCCGCGCGCGCGTATTGGCGCGCATGCAAGGTGCCGGTATCATTGATAACGACACTGCCTTGGGTGCCAAGACAGAGCCTATCAAAGCCCTACGCGCCACATTCCCTGCGCTTGCCGCCCATCTGACAGACCGCGCGCGCAATGCTGATCCGACAAGCCAGGTGCATCACCTGACCCTGAACTCTGAGCTGCAAGCCAAGCTCGAAACCCTGGCCGCGCGTGCCGCTCGCGAAGCCGGGCAGCGGTTATCGATTGCCATTTTGGTTGCCGACCACCACACCGGAGAGATCCTTGGTTCTGTCGGGTCTGCCGCCTATCAGGCCGATGCCCGGAGCGGTTTTGTTGACATGACACAGGCGATCCGTTCACCGGGTTCGACACTGAAACCACTGGTGTACGGTTTGGCCTTTGACCAAAGCCTAGCGCACCCAGAGACATTGATTGAGGACCGCCCGACCGCGTTTGGAAGCTATGCACCGCAGAATTTTGACGGGCAATTCCGTGGCACCATTCGCATTCGCGAGGCACTGAAACTATCGCTAAACATTCCCGTTGTGAAACTGACAGAAGCGCTGGGCCCTGCCCGTCTGATGGCGCATCTGCGCCGCGCGGGTGTGCAGCCGAAACTGCCCGGCGGACGCCCCGGACTGGCGATCGCGTTGGGCGGAATTGGCATTAGCTTGGAAGGCTTGGTGCAACTTTATGCGGCGCTTGGGAATGGCGGTCTGCCCGTTGGGTTACATTACACCAAAGACACTATTTTACCTGAAAGTTCCCAAACGGTACTTAGCCGCGAATCCGCATGGCAAATCGGCAATATCCTGTCAGAAATGCTTCCGCCCGCAGGCTCCGCTCACACTGGCCTGGCCTATAAAACCGGGACGTCCTACGGCCACCGTGACGCTTGGGCGATTGGCTTTGATGGGCAGCATGTGGCCGGGGTCTGGATGGGGCGGCCAGACGGGACACCTGTGCCCGGTGCCTTTGGCGGAGACCTCGCCGCGCCGATCTTGTTTGAGGCTTTCGCCCTGCTGAAACCAGAACTTGACCGCCTGCCGCCACCGCCGCCCAGCACGTTGATTGTTGGGCACGCCCAACTGCCCCAGCCGTTGAAACGCTTTCGCCCACGCGATGCTGCGTTTTCCAAACCCAAAGGCGCGCCAGAGTTGGCCTTTCCCCCCGATGGCGCGCGTGTTGATCTGACGGACCATGCGCTTGCCGTTAAGGTGCGTGATGGGCTGCCGCCCTTTACATGGTTGGCCGATGGGCTGCCGGTTCTTACCCGCAGCTATGACCGTGCAACCGTGATCAATCTTGCTGGCACAGGGTTTGTCACGCTGTCAGTGATTGACTCGCAGGGGCGATCCGCACGCAGCAGGGTTAGGCTGGATTAGGGTCTATTTTCTATCCTGCAAGAGCTTTTCCAATGCATCCCTGAACGCGGCGGCATCTACATCCAGGTTCGTCAACACCGACGCCTCATAGGCCTCTGCCATTGGGGTCAGCTCCGCCACCATATCACGCCCCTTTTGTGTAAGGGACAATGTAACCAACCGCCCGTCATCTGGGTTCACCGACTTGCTGACATAACCGTTCACCTCTAGCCGGGACGCCGCGCGGCTGACCTTGGATTTGTCCATATCCACACGTGCGTGGATCTCGCGCACGCTGACCTTATCTGATTGGCTTAGGTGGGCAACCACCCGCCATTCAGCGATCGAGATACCGAATTTCTGCTTGTATAGTGTCGAAAATCCGTGACTGACCCGGCTGGATAGAACCGCCAGCTGGTAAGGTAGAAAACCATTCAGATCAAAACCCGGCATTGCATTTCCCTCGGTAGCTGAAAACAGAATACTTGACGTCGTTGCATTTGCAACGATATTATCAGCAAGAACTTGGGAGGTCTCCGATGAACAAGCAATCCGCCCCGCGCGACATGACCCGTGCGGCGACCACCGTTGGAACGCACGAAGGCTATATGCCCGGATTCGGCAATGATTTTGAAACAGAAGCCCTACCCGGTGCCCTGCCCCAGGGCATGAACAGCCCACAAAAATGTAACTATGGCTTGTATGGCGAGCAGCTGACCGGCACCGCTTTTACCGCGCCGCAACATCAGAATGAACGTACTTGGTGCTATCGTATTCGACCTTCGGTTAAGCATTCGCATCGATACGAGAAGATTGATGTGCCGCATTGGAAATCCGCCCCCAATGTCGATCCCGATGTAATCTCACTGGGTCAATATCGCTGGAACCCGCCCGCGATGACCGAACAAGACCTGACATGGGTCACCGGCATGCACACGATGACAACGGCGGGCGATGTGAACACGCAGGTTGGCATGGCCAGCCACATTTATCTGGTCACCGCGTCGATGGAGGATGAGTATTTCTACTCTGCCGACTCCGAACTGTTGATCGTACCCCAGGACGGGCGGCTGCGGTTCTACACAGAACTGGGCATCATTGATCTGGAACCGAAAGAGATCGCCATTATTCCGCGCGGCCTGTTGTATCGGGTAGAGCTGTTGGATGGTCCCGCGCGTGGCTTTGTTTGTGAGAATTATGGGCAAAAGTTTGAACTGCCGGGGCGTGGTCCCATTGGTGCGAACTGCATGGCGAACCGTCGTGACTTCAAAACGCCGGTTGCCGCGTTTGAAGACCGCGAGGTGCCCTCGACCGTCATCATCAAATGGTGCGGTCAATTCCACCAAACGCATATCGGACAATCACCGCTGGACGTGGTGGCGTGGCACGGCAACAACGCGCCCGTAAAATACGACCTGCGAACATATTGCCCGGTCGGCTCAATCCTGTTTGACCACCCCGATCCGTCGATCTTTACCGTCCTAACCGCACCCGGCGGCAGCCCCGGCACGGCCAATATCGACTTTGTCCTGTTCCGCGAACGCTGGATGACGATGGAAGATACGTTCCGCCCACCGTGGTATCACAAGAACATCATGTCCGAACTGATGGGCAACATTTACGGCCAATACGATGCCAAACCGCAAGGCTTTGTTCCCGGCGGGATGAGCCTGCATAACATGATGCTACCACATGGGCCGGACCGCGACGCGTTTGAGAAGGCCTCGAACGCCAATTTGGGACCGGAAAAACTCGACAATACCATGTCGTTCATGTTCGAAACCCGCTTTCCGCAGCATCTGACAACCTATGCCGCGAAAGAGGCCCCCCTTCAGGATGACTACATCGACTGCTGGGACAACATCGAGAAAAAATTCGACGGGACGCCAGGAAAGAAATGAACCGAATGAGGCCGGGGTATGAACTGGATCGAAATCGGGTTGAGTATCGTGATTGTCGGCGCGATCATTTATGGCATTAGCCTGTATCGCCATCCCCCGCCTTGGGACGATGATGAAGACCAGTGAAGCCAGAGGCAAACAAATGGCCGCTGACAATGCACCGAAACCAACACGGGCGGTTTGCCCAAGCAAGAAGGCCCTGATATGCCGCTGTTGAAAAGCTGGGTGGAAAGCGCGAATACGCCCGACACCGAATTCCCGATGAACAACCTGCCCTACGGGGTGTTTTCCACCCCCGGCACTGAACCGCATTGCGGTGTCGCCATCGGGGACCGCATTCTTGACGTAACCGCACTGGAAGATGCCCATGTGCTTCGCCCAACTGACGGGAGAGTATTTGATGCACCTAGTTGGAATGCCTTTATGGACCAAGGACCAAAAATCTGGGCCAAGTTTCGCAATCAACTGACCGGCCTGCTGGGCGAAGAGGCTGACGAATATGTGCGCAACGAATGTTTGGCGCATTCTGTATTGATGGCCGATGCCACAATGCACATGCCCTTCAAGGTGGCCGAGTACACTGATTTTTACGCTGGCCGGCACCACGCCACCAATGTGGGCACCATGTTCCGAGGGGCCGAAAACGCGCTGCCGCCAAACTGGCTGCATATCCCGATTGGCTATAACGGGCGTGCGTCGTCGGTTGTGGTCAGCGGCACCGATATTCGCCGACCATGGGGTCAGCTAAAGTCGCCAGATCACGACCTACCTGCCTTCCTGCCCTGTCGTCGTTTTGACATCGAACTGGAAATGGGAGCCATCGTTGGCACGCGCTCTGATGGGCCCATGTCCGTCACCCAAGCCGACGAAATGATCTTTGGCTACGTGCTGCTGAACGATTGGTCCGCGCGCGATATCCAAGCCTGGGAATATCAGCCGCTCGGCCCGTTTCAAGCCAAGGCAACCGCCACCAGCATCAGCCCTTGGATTGTCACCAAGGCCGCGCTTGAGCCGTTCCGTACATCTACCCCGCCGCGCGAGTTCGACCTGCTGCCACACCTGCGCGAACCCGGCCCGATGCTGTACGACATCCCGCTTTCCGTCTCAATTCAACCCAAAGATGCCGCAAAGCCGACCGTTCTGACGCAGACCAACTATGCAGAAATGTACTATTCCTCGGCGCAGCAGCTGGCGCATCATGCCTCGGCTGGCAGCCCGATGAATACCGGCGATTTGCTGGGCTCGGGCACCATTTCTGGCCCCGAAAAATCTGAACGCGGTAGCCTGCTGGAACTTAGCTGGGGCGGCAAAGAGCCGATCACGCTCGACACTGGCGAGGTCCGTACTTTTATCGAAGACGGCGATACCCTGACCCTTAGCGGTGCCGCGCAGGGCGATGGTTACCGCGTTGGCTTTGGCGATTGCACCGGAACGGTCATCGCCGCGCTTGAAAAATCACAACTTCCCTATCCGGATTAAGGACTACACATGGCCAAGGCTTTCGCGTCGCAAGGCGACATGACAGAGAAAAAGACCAGCTTTACCGAGGTTGGTGACGGGCTTTATGCCTTTACCGCAGAGGGCGACCCGAACTCCGGCGTCATCATTGGTGATGAAAGCGTAATGGTGATAGAGGCGCAGGCGACGCCGCGTCTTGCAAACAAAGTGATCGAAGAAATCCGAAAGGTCACCGACAAGCCGATCAGCCATCTGGTGTTGACGCATTATCACGCCGTCCGCGTGCTGGGTGCCAGTGCATATGGCGCGCCAGAAATCATCATGTCTGACGCTGCGCGCGGCATGGTTGTCGAGCGGGGTCAGGAAGATTGGGATAGTGAATTCCAGCGCTTTCCGCGCCTGTTCGAAGGCCACGAAAGCATCCCGGGCCTGACCTACCCCACTACGACTTTCAGCGATGCGATGACCGTTTATCTGGGCAAACGTCGCGTCGATATCATGCATCTTGGCCGCGCGCATACCGCCGGCGATGCCGTTGTCTGGGTGCCCGATCAAGAGGTGATGTTTACTGGCGATATCGTTGAATATCATTCTGCCTGCTATTGCGGTGATGGGCATTTCGCCGATTGGGGTGACACTCTGGACAATATCGCTTTCTTCGACCCTACCAGTATCGCGCCGGGGCGTGGTGACGCGCTGGTCGGTCGTCAGATGGTCGCCGCCGCTATTGAGAGCACACGTGACTTTGTAGACAGCACCTATCGCCCGGTCGCCAAGGTCGCTGCGCGCGGTGGGTCGTTAAAGGACGCATGGGATGCGGTTCGCGCTGAATGTGATCCTAAGTTCGCTGATTTCGCGATTTATGAACACTGCCTGCCTTTCAACGTGGCCCGCGCTTATGACGAGGCGCGCGGCATAGAAACCCCACGTATCTGGACCGCCCAGCGCGATCTGGACATGTGGGATGCCCTGCAAGGATGATGCGTTTCGCAAGGCTGGTCGCGATTTGGTACGCGTTGGCGTCCATCGTGCCCGGCCTTGCAGTCCTTGCCGCGAACCTAGCATCGTAGAGAGCCATCATGCCCTATGACTACCGCCTCTTCCCCTTTGTCGCGCCGCCCGGCCTGACCGCGCCAGAACCACGCCACAAGGTATTGATTATCGGTGCCGGGCCGATCGGTGTGGCCTTGGCGCTGGAGCTCGCCAACCATGGCGTAGCCAGCACAGTTCTGGACGACAACAATGTGGTGTCGGTTGGCAGTCGTGCAATCTGTTGGTCCAAACGCGCTCTGGAAATCCTTGATCGGCTCGGCGTCGGCGAGCGGTGTGTTGAAAAGGGTGTCACCTGGAAAGTAGGCCGCACGCATCATCGCGATGCAGAGGTGTTCAATTTTGATTTGCTGCCAGAGGCTGGACACAAAATGCCCGCCTTCATCAATCTACAACAGTATTACGTCGAGGAGTACCTGGTCGAGGCCGCGCAGGCGAATCCGCTGGTGGATATCCGGTTCAAGAACAAAGTCACTGATGTGGCCCAAAACGCTGATTGCGCCACTGTGTCTGTCGAAACGCCAGAAGGTTCCTACACGCTAGAGGCCGAATTCGTTGTGGCCTGTGATGGGGCCAAGTCCCCGGTTCGCGGCATGATGGGTCTCGATTTTGATGGCGAGTTGTTTGAAGAACGGTTCCTGATCGCCGATATTGAGATGCAGGCGAAAACGCCGTCTGAACGGTGGTTCTGGTTCGAACCAACCTTTCATCCCGGCCAGTCCGCCTTGCTGCACAAACAACCAGACAATATTTACCGGATCGACCTGCAACTTGGTTGGGACACCGATCCTGATGTCGAGAAACAGCCAGAGAACGTCATCCCCCGGATCGAAAAGGTCGTGGGCCACAGCGATTTCCGGCTCGACTGGGTCAGTGTTTATACCTTCCAATGCCGCCGTTTGCGCGACTTTGTGCATAACCGAGTGATTTTCGCCGGGGACAGCGCCCATATCGTCTCGCCCTTCGGCGCACGTGGGGGCAACAGCGGGTTGCAGGACATTGATGCGTTGGGATGGCGATTGGCAGCCGTTGTCGATGGGCTCTCACCCCCCGCACTGCTGCAGGATTACAACGCCGAACGTATTTTTGGGGCTGATGAAAACCTGCTGAATTCCTCACGCGCGACCAAATTCATGACACCATCTGATGGTGTTGAGCGCCTATTCCGAGATCAGGTGTTGGCTCTGGCCGCAAAGGCCCCATTCGCGCGGTCTTGGGTCAATTCCGGACGTCTGTCTGTGCCTTGTATCTACCCGAATTCCGGTGCGGATGATGCCGGACTACCCCATGCCGCCCGCCCCGGAACCGTTGCCCCTGATACACCGGTCGCGGACGATTGGCTTAGCAAGGCATTGGGTGGGCAGATGGTTGTACTAGCGCTCGGTTGTGATGTGCCCGAGATTGAGGGGGCTAAGGTTATTGCGCCCGACCTGAACGACACCCTACGAGAGCGGTATCTTGGGGAGGTGTCCAATGCGGTCTACCTGATCCGCCCCGACCAGGTTGTGGCCGCCCGTTGGCTCAATGTTGACCCCGTTGCCATATCAGATACGATTTCCAAAATCTGGAGGCACGCATGACCGCGCTGATCGACACACCGAACCTTGCAGATCACGACGGATTTTATGCCGAACTTCTTGGTACCCACAAAGGCCTAAGCACGCCCCAGAGTCAGGCGTTGAACGCCCAACTGGTCATGATTCTTGCCAACCACATCGGTGACCGGCAGGTTTTGACAGAGGCTTTGGCGCTGGCGCGACAAGGCCTAGGGTAACAGCGGCATCCGGCCATTGTCTGTCAAATGCCAGCAATCGCGGCCTTCGAAAACCGCCACAGTCAGCGGCCGAAAGTAGCCCGCGCCGGAATCCAAATTCACACGGTTCCCACAATGCATTGGGTGGTCCAGCGCAGTATGACCATGCACAACCAATTTGCCATGATCACGGGTGTCTTCCAAAAACCCATCGCGAATCCAGACCAGATCATCCTCGTCCTGCTCGGCCATCGGTACACCCGGCAAAATGCCAGCATGCACGAAGACTAGGTCATCTGTCTCAATATAGGTCTCTAAACTGGCCATAAACTTGATGTGCGCTTGGGGAACCTGTTGGTTTGCCTCGGTATGGACAGCACTTGGCACAAAAGAATTCGTCACCTCGACACCGTAAGAACCCATCGTTTGCCGCCCCCCCATGCCCGGAGAAAACCACGTCAGATCGGCACGCAAACGCGCATCCATCAACGCCCCGCCCTCTACGAATCGGCGAAAGATACGGTCATGATTCCCCAACAGGGCCCTCCAGGGCTGCCCTGCTTGCATACCATCTATCAAGAATTGCAGTACGCCGCTGGAATCCGGGCCACGGTCGCAATAGTCACCCAGATGCACCACCGGCGCGGCATCATCCCCGGTGATGTCACGGTCTGCTAGAATACGGTCATGGGCCGCCCGAAGCATATCGAGCTGCCCATGAATGTCGCCAATGGCGTATGTGCGCATGTCTTATCCTATGTCGAATTCAAGCGGTCGGATCTGGCTGAAAAGCCCCGTCTCCCGCAGGTCTTCGAGCACCTTAGCAGGCGGCTGCGCATCAAGGTAGAGCATGGCAATCGCCTCTCCTCCGACGGCGGCGCGGCCAAGGGTAAAGTTGGCGATGTTGACGCTGTTACTACTCATCGTCTGACCCAAGGTACCGATAATGCCGGGCACGTCGTTGTTGGTTGTGTACAGCATGTGTTGGCCAATCTCGGCATCAATGTTGATACCCTTAATCTGGATAAACCGCGGTTTTCCATCGGAAAATACCGTTCCGGCGACGGACCTCTCACGAGAGTCGGTCACGACCGTCAGCTTGATATAGGCGTCAAACACACCGGTCTTGCCTTGGGTTGTGGTAGCAATGTCGATGCCACGTTCTTTGGCAATAATCGGGGCCGACACCATGTTCACATCAGGGTTGATCGCCTTCATGATCCCGGCAACCGATGCAGCGTTCAGCGCGGCGGTGTTCATCTCAGACGCATGGCCGTTGTAAAGGATGTTGATCGCCTTGATCGGCTCGTCCGTCAGCTGGCCGACGAAATCGCCCAAATAGCCAGCGAGCTTGATCCAAGGGCCCATCACCTTGGCCTCTTCGGCGGTCACGGATGGCATGTTCAGCGCGTTGGTAACCGCACCGGTCAGCAGATAATCCGACATCTGTTCGGCCACTTGCAAGGCGACGTTTTCTTGTGCCTCTGTGGTCGACGCACCAAGGTGCGGCGTGCAAACGACATTGGGCATGTTGAACAGTGGGCTGTCGGTAGCGGGTTCGTTGGCGAACACGTCAAGCGCGGCAGCAGCAATGTGGCCGGATTTAAGCCCATCAACCAGCGCGTCCTCGTCGATCAGACCACCACGGGCACAATTGACGATGCGTACACCTTTTTTGGTCTTGCCAAGCGCCTCTGCCGAAAGGATATTTTTGGTCTTATCCGTCAGCGGCACGTGCAGCGTGATGAAATCGGCGCGCGCCAGCAGCCCGTCCAGCTCTACCTTTTCGACACCCAGCTTTGCGGCGCGCTCTTCACTAAGGAAAGGATCATAGGCGACGACCTTCATCTTCAGACCAAGCGCGCGGTCAATCACGATTGACCCGATATTACCTGCTCCGATGATCCCCAGCGTCTTGCTGGTCAGCTCTACCCCCATGAAGCGGGCTTTTTCCCATTTACCGGAATGGGTAGACGCATTGGCGTCGGGGATTTGACGCGCGGCAGCCATCATCATCGCAATCGCGTGCTCAGCAGTGGTGATAGAGTTGCCGAAAGGTGTATTCATCACGATCACGCCCTTCTTGGACGCAGCGGGAATATCAACATTATCAACGCCGATACCGGCCCGCGCGACGACTTTCAGATTGGTCGCATTGGCGAGGATCTTTTCGGTGACCTTGGTTGCCGACCGGATGGCAAGACCATCATAATCGCCAATGACTTTCAGCAGTTCGACCTTATCTTTGCCCAGCTCTGGGCGGAAATCGACATCGATTCCACGATCACGGAAGATTTGCACGGCGGTTTCGGACAGCTTGTCGGAAACGAGGACTCTGGGGGCCATTCTGGACTCCACTTTCAGGTGTATGAATTCAATATGAATCCCATATGACTTTCATATGAGTCGAACAGGACACTTAGGATTTTAGATGTGCTATTGCTGGCTTAGTTCTGCCGCATAGGCCCATTCGATCCACGGCATCAGGGCAGCCACGTTGGCACGTTCGACCGTGCCGCCGCACCAAATCCGCAAACCCGGAGGCGCGTCGCGATAGCTGCCGATGTCATAGGCAACGCCCTCGGTTTCCAGCCGCTCAGCGACCCCCTTGGCGAATTTGACCGGGTCAGCGATTTTGGGATCAGTGAATTTCAGACAGACACTGGTGGTGGACCGCGTTGCTAGGTCGCTTGCCAGAAAATCAATCCAGTTACGGCTGGCGACAAAAGATTCAATCTCACCAAAGTTTGCACGCGCACGGGCGCTAAGCCCAGTCAGGCCGCCAACCGATTTCGCCCAATCAAGCGCGAAGAGGTAATCCTCTACCGCGAGCATCGAGGGTGTATTAATCGTCTCGCCTTCAAAAATTCCGTCGATCAATTTGCCGCCTTTGGTCAGGCGAAAGATCTTTGGAAGCGGCCAAGTAGGGCTGTAGGTTTCCAACCGTTCGACGGCGCGCGGGCTAAGAACAATCATGCCATGCGCCGCTTCGCCACCCAGAACTTTCTGCCAGCTAAAGGTTGTGGCGTCGAGCCGATCCCAGGGCAAATCCATGGCGAAGGCCGCCGAAGTTGCATCACAAAGCGTCAAACCGCTGCGGTTTAGATCAATACTGTGTCCCCCCGCCGGAACGCGTACACCAGAAGTGGTGCCATTCCAGGTGAAGCAGACGTCCTTGTCATAATCCAGCGTCGTCATATCGACGATGTCGCCGTATTCGGCTTTGTGAACGGTCGCGTCAATTTTCAGCTGCTTGATCGCGTCAGTAACCCAACCAGCGCCGAAGCTTTCCCATGCAAGCATTTCGACCGGGCGTTCGCCCAGCAGGTTCCACATGGCCATCTCAAAGGCACCAGTGTCAGAGGCAGGCACAATTCCGATTCGGTAACCGCGCGGGATGCCAAGGATCTCTCTGGTGGTTTCAATTGCAGCCTTCAGCTTGTCCTTGCCGATGGCGGCGCGATGCGACCGGCCAAGCGCGGCATGCGCAAGCTTATCAAGGCTGAAAGTAGGGGGTTTGGCACAAGGGCCAGAAGAAAAATGCGGGTTTGCCGGGCGCATTGCCGGTTTCGTAGTCGTCATCAATGGTATCCTTACAGATATGCGCCCCCCGTTGGGGAGGGGTGTCCCGCCACCGGACATAACAGCTTGCCCGGCTTTCACAACAGCGAATTTCTAGCTATAGCGCCCTCTAACTCGTTAAAAACGACTTAAGGTGCCCCAAAGAATGTTTGTGATCACATTAATCAGCGGCCCAGCGCGAAATCTCGACGCTGGCTTGGTTGACTCGTTGCGAAATGCTTGGGGCGGCGGCGAGGCGCAGTGGCTTTCCCCCGATGAGGCAGCCGAATTTACGGTGCCAGAGATACCCAGTAACCGGTGGGATGTCTGGCAAGACTGTCAGTCGATGGGCATTGATCTGATGGCACAGCCGAGTGAAGGGCGGCGCAAAAAAATGCTGCTTGCAGACATGGATTCGACCCTAATCCAGCAGGAATGTGTCGATGAGCTGGCCGCCGAGGCCGGTGTTGGCGACCGTGTTGCGGGGATTACAGCGCGCGCCATGAACGGTGAGATTGAATTTGACGCGGCATTAAAAGAGCGTGTTGGGCTGTTGAAGGGTCTTGACGAGACTGTGATCACAAAGGTTCTCGACGAGAGGATCACCTATATGCCCGGCGGCAAGGAGTTGGTCTCCACAATGAAAGCAAATGAGGCCTATGCTGCGCTGGTGTCGGGTGGATTCACGGCCTTTTCCGGTGCCGTTGCCGCCCATCTTGGGATGGACGAACACCGCGCCAATACGCTGCTGACGAATGACGGAAAACTGACCGGAAAGGTTGGTGAGCCGATTTTGGGACGAAAGGCTAAAGTGGCGGCTCTGAACGAAATATCCCAGCGTTTGGGTCTGAATTCGGCTGATGTGATAGCTGTTGGTGACGGAGCCAACGACTTGGGAATGCTTGCGCTTGCAGGCTCCGGTGTTGCGCTGCACGCCAAGCCGTCTGTCGCCGCACAATGCGATATTCGCATCAACCACGGCGACCTGACGGCGCTGTTGTATTTGCAGGGCTACAGCAAAGACGACTTTGCGTAAAATCAGCCGCGTTTAAAATGCATCTGAAGGGCGCATTATACCCGTCGTCACTTTTCGCCGATTCAGAATCGGGGCATTGCGCCGCTTTAGCGCGGCTGGGTGTTCCGGATTTAGTGCGCCCAGACGAACCAGAATCGATGCCATCGCGCATTCGCTGGCGCGGGTGGTACCGTCTTCGATCTTTACCGCGACTCCCAGTTTCTGTTCCGGCAGGATGGCAATGAACACGCCCTCTGCCCCAGTTTTGACAACCACGCGGCCATCCATCGCACGCATCAACTCAGTACAAGCCCGACCCTCGCCTGCTACCAGATCAGGGTGGGTCGTCATTGCATGAACAAGACGCTTGGCTGCGCAGCCGCGCGTCGTACTATCGTCGGCATTAGCAAAAAAAGCCATCGCGCGGGCAAGGCCGTGAACCGTGGTGGCAAAGTTCGGCGCGGAACAGCCGTCAATGCCATAGCCTGGCGACGTCATATTAGTAAGCGTTTCAAAAGCATCCCGTACCGCCAATTGGATTGGATGATTGGGGTCGATATAGTCTGAATCGCCGCCCATATGCTTATTCAGGGTCAAAAACCCTGCATGTTTGCCAGAACAATTGTTGTGATATTGGCAAGGACTTTCGTGACCACGAGTCAGCGCATCACGGGCTTCAGGATCATTGGGTGTTTGCGGGCCGCACCGAAAATCAGCATCGCTCAGCCCAAGATCTTTCAGCCAGTACTGCACGCGATCTGTATGAATGGCGGCCCCGTTGTGCGACGCGCAGGACAGCGCCAGTTGTTCCGCGGTCAGGCCAAAGGCGTCAGCGGCACCGCTTTCGATCAGCGGCAGGGCTTGAACCATCTTACATGACGACCGCGGAAGAATGATTGATTCGGGGTCTCCCCAAGCTTCAATAACCCCTCCGGACGCACTACAAACCACCGCATGCCCACGGTGCAGCGATTCAAGAAAGTCGCCGCGCCAGATTTCGACCATCGGTATTGCAGCTGTCATTGTCATTATCCCTTGCCTGTGGGCGATTTTCTGCCAAGAGGGCTTTTAAAAATCGGCATGTTTCCGTTAAACTGAAATAAGTAGATTGAACATCGAACGCCAGACCGGAAAGGTCACGCCAGATTGGCCGGGTTTGGCAACAAGAGGCAGAGACGGCTGGAGGCTGTGATTAATATGTACGCATGGATCATTCGTGGACTTGCCTGCGCCGGGTTGGCACTAGGGGCAAGTGCGGGTTTTGCACAAGATTCTAACAACCGTGTGGCCGCCCACACGGACTGGAGCGTGTTTGAAGCCAGCGAGCCCAAACAATGTTGGAGCGTGTCGAGCCCGAAGGAAACTGTGAACTCTCGGGATGGGCGCGTTGTTGCGGCGCGGCGTGGCGATATCCTGCTGTTTATCTCGTACGTGCCCAGTTCGGGCGTAAATGGGCAGGTTTCGTTTACCGGGGGCTATCCTTTCCGCAATGGGTCGACCGTGACGCTCGATATTGGCGGCACCAAGTTTGAGCTATTTACCGATGGCGAGATGGCCTGGTCTGCCTCTGATGCAGATGACAGCAAGATTATCACTGCGTTGAAGCGGGGTGCCGACGCTGTGCTGACAGGCTTTTCCTCTCGGGGAACCAAGACCGAAGATACGTTTTCGCTATTTGGGTTCACCGCTGCGATCGAGGATGCCGAGAAACGGTGTGGCGGCTGATTTGCCACTGGTTTGACTTCGGTGCCGCTTGCGGGCGGGTCTCTGGTTGGCCAAAGTGCGATCATGGGTAGTGCGTTTCAGCAGAAGTTGCGATTTGACAGCGCAAAGGCAACTGCGAATTTTGCGGCTGCGCTTGCGCCAAAGTTGACCGCAGGTGATACGATTTTATTGCAAGGTGGGCTGGGTGCCGGGAAAACCCATTTCGCGCGGTCCTTGATACAGGCGCGGCTTTCGGCTGTTGGGTTGTCAGAAGACGTGCCTTCACCGTCCTTCACGCTGATTCAAACCTATTCGGACGGCACCGATGAAATTTGGCACGCAGATCTATACCGGCTAAGCGGCCCTGACGAAGTTGCAGAGCTTGGACTGGAAGAGGCGTTTGAAACCGCGATTTGCTTGGTGGAATGGCCGGATCGCTTGGCGGATATGACCCCAGAAGGTGCCTTGATGATGAAGTTTTCGATGACAGAGGCACCCGGTGTGCGGCTTGTGGCCATGTCATCCGATGATCCGCGTTGGGCCGAGGTCTTTTCCGATGGGTAAGCGGCGAGAGCTTGCAAGCAGATTTCTGGCCAACACCGACTGGGCAGGGGTTTCGCTGGTGCCGCTTGCTGGCGATGCCTCTGCCCGGCGGTATTTTCGACTGACGAAAGGCGGCGAAAGCGCTGTTTTGATGGATGCGCCGCCGATCGATGGGCAGGACATTGGCCCGTTTTTGGACGTCGGTGAGTTTCTGACGAGACAGGGTCTGTGCGCACCGTGTGTTTTCGCAGCTAACCAGTCCGCAGGGTTTATTCTGCTTGAAGATCTGGGCGATGCGGTTTTTGCCAAGGTTGTTAAGACTGATCCGGACAAAGAACTGATGCTATATGAGGCCGCCACGGACGTTCTGATATCGCTGGACCAGGGGCCGACGCCCAGCTTTTTGCCACACTTCAACGCCTCAATTATGGCCCAGCAGGTTGCGCCGTTTTTTGAATGGTACCTACATGACGCTGGTCCAATGGATGACTTTCAGGCGATGTTAGAGGCTACTTTGTTGAGCATTGATCCCAACTTTAACTCCATCCTGCTCCGGGATTTTCACGCAGAAAACCTGATCTGGTTGCCTGACCGTAGCGGGCTTTGTCGCGTCGGGTTGCTGGATTTCCAAGATGCTATGATCGGACCGCCCGGCTATGATCTCGTGTCGTTGCTGCAAGACGCGCGGCGAGATGTCTCTGCACCGGTCGTTGCCGCAATGATCAAGCGGTTTGCGCGCGGTACTGGGCGGGACGCAGAACAGTTTAACCAAGCCTTCGCAGTGATCGGAGCCCAGCGCAACCTGCGTATTCTAGGTGTTTTCGCCAGACTTGCGCAGTTGCATGGCAAGCCCCGCTATCTGGAATATGTCCCTCGGGTCTGGCGACATGTGCAAACCTGTTTGGCGCATCCTTCATTGGCCGGTCTGACACAAGTGTTGGACGGAAAACTTCCAGAACCTGGCCCCGACTGTCTACGCGATTTGGCCAAATCATGCGCGTAGCGCCGCCCGTGATGTTGTTCGCCGCCGGGCGTGGCAGACGAATGGCCCCGCTTACGGATGACCGCCCCAAACCCATGGTAGAGGTCGCCGGACGACCGTTGGTTGACTATGCCCTCGATTTGCTGCGCGAGGCTGACCCCCGCAAGATCGTGGCGAATACACATTACCTGCCGAGGACGCTGGAAGCGCATCTGAAAAGCGCTGGAATAGAGACTATTCACGAGCCGACGCTGTTGGAAACCGGCGGCGGGCTGCGCAATGCACTACCGATGCTGGGAAACGGACCAGTCATGACACTGAACACAGACGCGGTGTGGCATGGTACCAACCCAGTTATGCCGTTGATAGACACCTGGCAACCAGACAAAATGGACGCGCTTTTGACCTTGGTTAGCACCAAAAGTGCCATTGGGCATGTCGGCGTTGGCGATTTCACCTTGGCCGATGACGGACAGATCATCCGTGGGCCGGATCTGGTGTTTACTGGACTTCAAATAATGAAGCCCGGTCGCCTGCATGAGATCAGCGAAGACGTATTCTCACTAAACAAGGTTTGGGATCTGATGGCTGCGGACAAGCGCTTGTTCGGTGTGGTATATGACGGTGTTTGGTGTGATGTCGGTCGGCCCGAAAGCATTCCGCTCGCAGAGGCGGTCCTGAATGTTTAAGCCATCTGAGACCCCTCGTGTATTTGGCCTGCCGCCGGGGGTAGATTTTCCACATGCGTTGATTGGTGGCCTTCTGGACCGCATGAAGAACCAGCCGCCAGAGGCCTTGGCGCGGGTCGAGATATTCGTCAACACACGCCGGATGCAGCGCAGACTAATGTCGATTTTCGATGCAGGGCCTGCCTTGTTGTTGCCCAGGATCAAATTGGTCACTGACCTAGCCCAAGACACTCGTTTCTCGGATATTCCGCCAGCTGCATCACCCCTGCGACGCCGATTGGAACTGACACAGTTGGTGGGCAAATTGCTGGACCGGCAACCTGATCTCGCCCCGCGTGCCGCACTGTTTGACCTAGCCGATAGCCTCGCCGCGTTGATGGACGAAATGCAGGGAGAGGGTGTTGCACCCGATGTTCTTCGAGCTTTGGATATCACTGACATATCGGGTCACTGGCAGCGCAATTTGCATTTCGTCGCGCTGGTCGAACGGTTTTTCGGCGCAGAAAGTGAGCATGATCCCGATGCAGAAGCACGCCAACGGATGGTGGTGGATCGGCTGACGTCTGAATGGCGGACTTCTCCGCCAGGTCATCCGATTCTCGTTGCGGGTTCGACCGGATCGCGCGGAGCGACCTCGGCCTTCATGCAGGCCGTTGCACAGCTACCGCAGGGCGCGGTCGTCTTGCCAGGTGTTGACTTCGACATGCCGAGTTCCGTCTGGGACGGCTTGGAAGACGGGCTGACAGCCGAAGATCACCCGCAGTACCGGTTTGCCCGGCTGGCGCATGATCTGGGAATGTCCCCGAAGGATATCGCGGAATGGAATACGTCTTTGATTGCGCCCAATCCGGCCCGAAATCGACTGATATCTCTGGCGTTGCGACCCGCACCTGTCACCGACCAATGGCTTAGCGAAGGGAAAAACCTGAACGACCTGAGCGAAGCTACACAAAGCGTCAGCTTGATTGAAGCTCCTTCACCGCGCGCTGAGGCCACCGCGATTGCGCTGGCGTTGCGCAAGGCAACAGAGGTCGGCAAGGTCGCCGCGCTGATCACACCTGACCGTACGTTGACCCGTCAAGTAACAGCCGCGCTGGATCGTTGGGGGATCACCCCCGATGACAGCGCCGGGCACCCGCTGCCATTGTCCGCTCCCGGTCGGTTTTTGCGCCACGTAGCCGCACTATTTGGTCGCCCGCTGACGTCTGAGGCGTTGCTGACGCTGCTGAAGCATCCGCTTACTAACACGGGCAGCGGTGATCGTGGTCCCCACTTGCTCCACACCCGTGAGTTGGAGTTGAAGTTGCGCCGGTACGGCCCGCCTTTTCCAACCGGTAATGACTTAATCCTTTGGGCCGCGAAAGGTGACGACGCGCGGCAGGCCTGGGCGACTTGGCTAGCGGAACTGCTGCGTGGGCTGGCTCAGATTGCAGAGCGTTCTCTGGTCTCGCACCTTGAGCATCACATTCATCTCTCCGAAGCGCTCGCCGCCGGTCCGGGCGGTGTTGACGCCGGCGAGCTTTGGCAAGAAGCAGCAGGCCGAGAGGCGCGACGTTGGGTGGATGAACTGCGGCAAGAAGCCGGTCATGGAGGAGCGCTGTCCAGCCAGGATTATCAGTCTCTGTTCTACGCTATTTTGCAACGCGGAGAGGTCCGCGAGGCCGTTGTCGCCCACCCAGATGTCATGATTTGGGGCACGCTAGAGGCGCGGGTGCAAGGGGCCGATCTAGTGATCCTTGCAGGGCTGAATGAAGGGGTTTGGCCAGAGCCGCCGAAGCCAGACCCTTGGTTGAACCGCGCGTTACGGGCCAGGGCGGGTCTTTTACTGCCCGAACGGCGCATTGGCCTGTCTGCGCATGACTTTCAACAGGCGATCGCCGCAAAAGAGGTCATTCTTTCGCGCCCTGTTCGGGATGCTGAGGCGCAAACAGTGCCGTCACGTTGGGTGAACCGGCTGGTCAATCTGCTGGACGGGGTATCCAAAGACGGCGCAGAAGCATTGGCGCAGATGCGACAACGCGGCGCTGATCTACTGGCAATGGCCGGGCGGCTGGACACCCCGGAATCTCGTGTTGATCCAGCGAAACGACCCTCGCCCAAACCTCCGGTGGAGTGTCGACCAAAACAAGTCTCTATCACCGAGGTTCAGACCCTTATTCGTGATCCCTTCGCCATCTATGCGCGCCGTGTCTTACGGCTGAATGCACTTGACCCTCTCCATCACACGCCGGACGCCCCGCTTCGCGGGACTATCGTTCATTTGTTGTTGGAGCGCTTCGTGAAGGACGGTGCGGTTTCGGATATCTCAAGTGGCATCGAACGGCTGATGAAGGTCACGGACCAAGTTCTGGCGGACGAAGCCGCTTGGCCCGCGGCGCGGCGGCTATGGCGTGCGCGCATGGAACGGGTCGCACCTTGGTTTGTCGAAACCGAACTGGCCCGGCAAGCGCGGGGGCAAGCGATTGCGCTTGAACGCAAAGGTGAGATGACATTGCCTGTGGTAGACACTGAACTTCGCGGAAAAATCGACCGGATTGATCGTCTGCACGACGGGCAATTGGTCGTTTACGACTATAAAACCGGCAATCCACCATCCAAGATCCAGCAGGAACATTTCGATAAACAATTGATGCTTGCCGCCATTATGGCAGAAGCGGGCGCATTAGAGGGACTTGATGCCGCTGAGGTGGCCGAAGTTGCCTATATCGGAATGGGATCTTCGCCCAAATTTG